>Ga0257161_1000112_pt1 | contig 20796 bp, 17 predicted proteins | sample NR01A_FD_185954 | JGI IMG/M metagenome (GOLD analysis project Ga0257161, IMG submission 185954) | Soil microbial communities from H.J. Andrews Experimental Forest, Oregon, United States - NR-01-A | ecosystem: Environmental > Terrestrial > Soil > Temperate forest > Bulk soil | place: USA: Oregon... | reverse complement strand
TCCGCCTCCGGCGGAAACAGGAGGCCGCGGCGTTCGGCGGCATGGACGGATGCGTGCTCGAACAGGCGTGCGTAGCGGCTCTCCACCGCTCGCAGATGCTTGAGCAGAACTTGCGCGAACGCATCGCGGTTATCGTAGCCAAGGAAGCGGGCAAAGCGATCGAGTTCGTCGCGCCGTGACGGCAAGGTGTGGGTCTGCTCGTCGGCCACCATCTGCAGCCGATGCTCGACCATGCGCAGGAACCGATAGGCCGCTTCAAGATCGGCGCATGTTGCCGCGTCAACCCAGCCGCCGTCGGCAAGCGCCCGCAACGTCACCAGCGTCTCCCGGCTGCGCAATTGCGGATTGCGTCCACCCGCGATGAGCTGCTGGGTCTGGACGAAAAATTCGATTTCCCGGATGCCGCCACGACCGAGCTTGACGTTGTGCCCCTCGACCGCGACCACGCTATGGCCGCGATAGGCGTGGATTTGGCGCTTCATCTCGTGAATGTCGGCCAGCGCCACGAAATCCAGGTATTTGCGCCAGATGAAGGGCACGAGATTGGCGACCAGCGCCGCCCCGGCGGCGCGGTCGCCGGCGCACACGCGTGCCTTGATCAATGCAGCGCGCTCCCAGTTGCGGCCGCGGCTTTCGTAATAATCGAGCGCAGCCGGGACCGAAATTGCGATCTGGGTCGAAGCGGGATCCGGCCGCAGGCGCACGTCGACCCGGAATACATAACCGTGTTCGGTACGCTCCTGCAGAAGCCGGATCAGCTGGCGAGTCAAACGCACGAACAGCGGTCCTGCTTCGACGCCCGGCGCCAACGCCGCCGCCTGCGGTTCGAAAAATATGATGAGATCGATATCGCTCGAATAGTTGAGCTCAAAGGCGCCCATCTTGCCCATGGCGAGCACGAACAATCCGCAGCCGTTCTCCGGATCGGCGGGATCGGGTAGGGCGAGCTTGCCGGTGCGCACCGCTTGGCGCAGAACATGGCGCAGCGCGGTGGCAACCGCAGTGTCGGCCACCTCGGTCAATGCCGCCGTGACTCGCGTCACCTCCCACACCCCGCCGATATCCGCGAGGGCAATCAGCAGCGCTGCTTCGGCCTTCATGATGCGCAGATGACGCATCGCTTCGGCGTCCGTTGCGTCCGCCGGCAGGTCCACCGCATTGGCCCGCATCTTCGCCAGCCGCTCGTCGGGGTCGGATTGCAACAGCGCCACCAGTCGCACCGGATCGGCGCGCACCAGGTCCCAAAGATAGGTCGAGGACGACGCGACCGCTTCGACCAGGGCGCGGACCGGCGGATGGGCCGCCATGACATGGCGAACGGCATGTGCCGCGTCGCAATCGGCAAGCTCCGTGAGCCACTCGTCTACCCGGGATCGCCCGGCGTCATCCGCAACAGCATGGGGCGCCGCAACGCGCGACGCAAAGATGCGGCGGTCGGCCGGAACGGTCACGCGGCCTGCTGCGGCGGCACGGTGGCGCGCGGCAACGAAATCCGCGCCCGCAGGCCCGGCGCATTGTCCTCGAGCTGGAGTTCGCCGCCATGAAGCCGAGCGACAGCGGAGACCAGACTCAAGCCGAGCCCGGAACCCGGCAGCGAGCGACTCTGCTCAAGGCGCACGAAGCGATCGACGACACGGGAGCGATCGTCCTGCGGAATGCCGGGGCCGCGGTCACTCACCGTGAGCACGACTCGATCCTGTTCGGCGTCGGCCTTGACCAGGATTCCACTGCGTGCACCATTGACAGCATCCAATGGCCCCTTCGCCTCGGGCGCTGCATATTTGATGGCGTTGTCGACCAGGTTGGCGAGCGCCTGGCTGACGAGTTCACGATTTCCGTTCACGGCAGCGCGCTGTTTTGCCTCGACTTCAAGCGTAAGGCCCTTGTCCTCGGCAAGCGGTTCGTAGAGTTCGCTGACATCGCGTGCAACCTCGGCGACATCGAACTCAGCCATGCCGTCGCGCACTTCTCCGGACTCCGCCCGCGCGATCATCAGCAGCGCATCGAAGGTGCGGATCAGCCCGTCCGATTCCTCGATGGTCTCTTCCAGAACGCGCCGAAAATCAGTTTCGGTCTTGGTGGTGCGCAGCGCCGCCTCGCAACGATTGCGCAGGCGTGTCAGCGGCGTCTTGAGATCGTGGGCAACGTTGTCGGTGACTTCTTTCAGGCCGCGCATGAGCGACTCGATGCGTTCCAGCATGCCGTTGAGGTTCAGAGCCAAGCGGTCAAACTCGTCGCCGCTGCCGATGACCGACAGCCGGCCCGACAGGTCGCCCGCCATGATGGTCTGCGCGGTGCCGGTCATGGCGTCGACCCGCTTGAGCACGCGCCGGCTCACGAACACACCGCCGATGATGCCGAGCACGATGACGATCGCGACCGACCATCGCCCCGCCAGCGCTACGATGTGAAACATCCGTTCGCGCTCGTCGAGATCGCGACCGACCAGAACGCGAATGCCGCCGGGCAGGCGCGACACCCGCACCAGCGCATTGTGCTCCGCCGATTCGGGCTCCTCCAGGCGACGATACGCAGTCTCGACCCAACCCTCGGCCTCCAGGATGCCCGGCTCGAGCGAGCCGACATTGCCAGCGAGCCCCTCCCCGGTCGGCGTGGTAACCAGATAGAGACTCGATCCGGGACGGCGCGACCGCACATCCACAATTCCGACGAGGCGCCTGACGCCGGCTTGATTGTACTGCACCTGGAGCAGTTGAAGCTCGGCGTCAACAATTCCGACGATCTGCTCATTGATCAGGCGGCGGGTATTGAGAGCAAAATAGCCGAGCAGAAAGGTGGCAAACAGCGCAAAGACGACAAGATACACCAGCGTAAGCTGAAATGCCGTGGTACGTAAAAGTTTACCGAGCGCCGTCACGAATCATATATCCCGCCCCGCGCACCGTATGCAGCAGCGGCTGGGCGAAGCCCTTGTCGATCTTGGAGCGCAACCGGGATATGTGCACATCAATGACATTTGTCTGTGGATCGAAATGATAATCCCACACGTTTTCCAATAGCATGGTGCGGGTCACCACTTGACCGGCATGCTTCATCAGATACTCCAATAACCGGAATTCCCGCGGCTGCAACAGGATTTCTTCCTTGCCGCGCACCACCCGGTGCGACAGCCGGTCGAGTTCCAGGTCGCCCACCCGATACTGGGTCTCCTCGCCGCGTCCTACATGACGGCGCGCCAGTACTTCAACCCGTGCTAACAATTCAGAAAACGAATAGGGCTTCGGCAGGTAATCGTCGCCGCCGGCTCGCAAACCCCTGACGCGATCGTCGACCGCGCCCAGCGCCGAGAGGATTAGCGCCGGAGTGGTGACATTCTTGGTGCGCAGGCGGCCTATTACCGCGAGGCCGTCAAGTTTCGGCAACATGCGGTCAACAATCAGCACATCGTAGCCGCCGTCGAGCGCGAGCGCGAGACCCTCTTCGCCATCAGCCGCATGGTCGGCCACATGGCCGACTTCGCGGAATGCCTTGACGAGATAGTCCGCCGCATCGCGATCGTCTTCAATGATGAGCAAGCGCATGGATCGCACCAAATAGGCGCCGGACACACGTGAATCAGCCGCGGCCGCGTCGCTCATTGTAGTGAAACCCTGCATCGGATCGAAATGCAATCGCACAACATGAAAAGGGCGGCGGGGTAGACCCGCCGCCCCTCCACCATAGATCCCAGCGGGGGCGATGGATGCCGGGCTCTCTGGTTCCTCTTTTCAAGGAGGGGACGGGCCGAAGCCCGTCCCCAGCGGGGTGCCGCCGCTCCTGGGGAGGGGGATGGGAGCGGCGTACCCCACCATATTGGTTTCAGGCGTTGCCGATTGGCACCGCAATGAAGCGCGTTCCCTGGTTCGATTTCACACGCATCAAGACGCTTCGCCTGCCGTCGTTCTGGGCATCGGAGACCGCCTTGCGCACGTCGCCTGGCGAGGATACCGCCTTGCCATTGACGTCGAGAATGATGTCGCCGGTCTGGAATTGATCGCTGGCCGTGCCGCTGGGATCCACCTGGGTGACCACGACGCCCTCGCCTCCATTGCGTGCCGGCGCAAGCGACAGACCGAGCTTCGGCACATCGACACCCTTCGGGGAGGTGCGCTCCTCGGTGTCGGAGCGCGCTTGACGTTCCTTGGGCAGCTCACCAAGGGTGAGTGTCAGGGTGTCCTCCTTGCCGCCGCGAATGACCCCAAGCTTGACGGAAGTCCCAGGCGCCATGGCACTGATGCGCCGGGCGAGGTTGCGGGCGTCCGCAACAGTTTCGCCGTTGACCGACACGATGACGTCGCCAGCCTTGATGCCGGCCTTCTGGGCGGGGCTGTCGGATTGCGGTTCCGCGACTAGGGCGCCCCGCGCATTCTTCAGGCCAAGGCTGTCGGCAATCTCAGCCGTAACCGGCTGGATCTGGACCCCGATCCAACCACGCGTGACGGCGCCGTGATCCTTCAGCTGTGCCACCACCACCTTGACGGTTTCCGCCGGGATATCGAAGGCAATGCCGACGCTGCCGCCCGATGGCGAGAAGATCGCGGTGTTGACGCCGATCACGTTACCGTCGACATCGAACGTCGGGCCGCCTGAATTGCCCTTGTTCACCGCTGCATCAATCTGAATGAAGTCGTCGTAGGGACCGGCGCCGATGTCGCGGCCACGCGCCGAGACGATGCCGGCCGTCACGGTCCCGCCGAGGCCGAACGGGTTGCCGACGGCGAGCACCCAATCGCCGATGCGCGGGCTCTTGTCCGCCAAGTGAACGAACGGGAAGTCGTTACGGCCTTCGACTTTGATCAGCGCCAAGTCAGTGCGGGTGTCGGTGCCGATCACCTTGGCGGTGTAGTTTTTGCCGTCATCGGTGGTCACGTCCACTTGCTCGGCCTTGTCAACCACATGGTTGTTGGTCACCGCATAACCATCAGCCGAGATGAAGAATCCGGAGCCCTGACCCATGGTGTACTGGCGCCGTTGCGGCCGCGAACCTTGCCGATCGCCATCCGGCCGGCCAAAGCGCGGAACGCCGTCGGGTTGACCGAAGCGGCGGAAGAAATCCTCGAACGGCGTACCGCGCAACGGATTGTCTTCATTCAAAGTAAGACTGTCGCCGCCCGCATTCATCTTAACCTTCACGGAGATGACCGAGGGCTTTACGTTTTCAACGATGTCGGCGAAACCGACCGGCCGTTGCGCGTTCTGCGCGTGAGCAAAGGACGGCGCGAACAATGCCCTCCCCGTCGAATTCGGAGGCACGGCGAAATCGGCGAACAACATGCCGGCACCCAGGCCTGCGACGGATGCAAGGAGAACGATGCGACGCTTGGAGAAGAGGCGATGCCCCACATCCCGGGATGCGCGCGATGACATAATCTGTGGTTCCTTGTGTTTGATTCGGATAGGCGCTTTGCGGCGCTTTCGCGTAACAAGATGGGGAGCGTCGCCTTTCCGAATGCTGAACGCGACATTAAACTTTTGTAAGATCGGCGCGGTACGGCGCGCTGGGCGAATTTTCGTAGATGAATCAATCGATAAGCGCGGCATCCGGCCGCACTTCACGGTGCCTGGTCGATCACCTCGGCAAGCCGCCGCTCTTCGTCAGGGGTCAGCGGCGCGGCTGCGGTGCGCGCTACGCGCCGGCGTCTGACCGCCACCAACATGGCAACGGCGCCGGCCACGAGCGCAGCGGCCGGCGTGAGCCATAACACTGCATTGTGCCACGCGAAGCGGGGTTTCAGCAGCACGAACTCGCCATATCGCGCGACCAGGAAATCGACCACCTGGGAATCGCTGTCGCCCGAGGTGAGCCGCTCGCGCACCAACAAACGCAAGTCGCGGGCGAGCGGTGCATCGGAATCGTCGATCGACTGATTCTGGCACACCATGCATCGCAGGTCGCGCGACAGCGCGCGGGCCCGTGATTCAAGTGCCGGGTCTTTCAGGATTTCATCGGGCTGGACCGCGATGGCAGGCTGCGCCGCCAACAGCGCAAGCCCGGCCAACGCGAATCGCCATCGCCGCATAACCACGCTCACTCCGCCGGCGCCAGTGCGGCGGCCTTGGCCCGAGCGGGCGTGGGTACACCGACGCGCAGGCGCCGGTCAGAGAGTGACAATCCGCCGCCGAAAAACATCACGACGCAGCCGAGCCAGATCAGCAACACCAAAGGCTTGTAATAAAGGCGAATGGCCGCAGAACCGTCGGGATTGATCTCGCCGAGCGAGAGATAGAGCTGGCTCACGCCCCGCGCCATTAAGGCGGATTCGGTCGTCACGGTTCCGCGCGACGCAAAGGTGCGCTTCGAGGGTTGCATGATGCCGATGATCTCGCCGTGTCGGCGTACCGTGAAAGCGGCGGCGAGTTCCGCGTAATTCGGCCCGGTGTGGTTGAAGGTGCGCTCGAAGGTGACGTCGTAATTGCGGATCGCGACCTTGTCGCCCGGCTTGAGCGACACGATGCGCTCTGCACCCCATTGGGTTTCGCCGACAATGCCTAGCAATGTGATACCGAGACCGAGATGGGCGAATGCGGTGCCCCAGGCGGATCGCGGCAGACCGGCGGCACGGCGCCTCACTGTTGCAAGAGGGGTGCGCAACAACCCGATGCGCTCGCAGATGTCGGTGACGGCGCCAGCAATGACGAACAGCGCCAAGCCGACGCCGAACGGCGCCAGCAGCGGCTTACCCTCCAACACGAAGGTGGCCGCCAATCCGATCAGGGCGACCACGAAGGCTCCCGAGAGGCGCTGCGCGACGCCCGGGAGGTCGCCGCGCTTCCACGCGAGCAGCGGCCCGAACGGCACCACGACCAGGAGGGAGGCGAACAGCGGCCCGAAGGTCGCATTGAAGAACGGCGCCCCGACCGAAATCTTCTCGCCGGTGACAGCCTCGAGCGCGAGCGGATAGAGCGTTCCGACAAACACGGTGGCGCAGGCGGTCGTGAGGAACAGGTTGTTGAAGACGAGCGCCCCCTCCCGCGACACCGGCGCAAACAAACCACCCTGGCGCAGCAGCGGCGCGCGCCACGCGAACAGCGCGAGCCCGCCGCCGATGAACATGACGAGGATCGCCAGGATGAAGACGCCGCGCAGCGGATCAGACGCGAAGGCGTGCACCGAGGTGAGCACGCCGGAACGCACCAGGAAAGTGCCGATCAGCGACAGCGAGAAAGTGAGGATCGAGAGCAGTATGGTCCAGACCTTCAACGCCTCGCGTTTCTCCATCACGACGGCCGAATGCAGGAGCGCGGTGCCGACCAACCACGGCATCAGTGAGGCGTTCTCGACCGGGTCCCAGAACCACCAACCGCCCCAGCCGAGCTCGTAATAGGCCCAGTAGGAACCCATGGCGATGCCCAGGGTGAGGCACATCCAGGCGGCGAGCAGCCACGGCCGCACCCAACGCGCCCAAGCGGCGTCGATGCGCCCCTCGATCAGGGCCGCGATCGCGAATGAGAACGAAATCGAGAAGCCCACATAGCCGAGATAGAGCAGCGGCGGATGGATGGCGAGGCCAAGGTCCTGCAGCACCGGATTGAGATCGCGGCCCTCAAGCGGCGCCGGCACGGAACGGAGGAAGGGATTGGATGTCACCAGGATGAAAAGAAAGAACGTCGCCGCGATCCAGGCCTGCACCGCCAGCACAGTCGCCTTGAGGGAACGCGGAATGTTGTTGGCGAACGCCGCCACCAGCGCGCCGAACAGCGAGAGGATCAGCACCCACAACAGCATCGAGCCTTCGTGGTTTCCCCAGGTGCTGGTGAACTTGTAGAGGAGCGGCATCGCGGAGTGCGAATTCTCAAATACATTGCGGACCGAGAAATCGGAGGCCACGTAACACGACACCAGCATGACGAAGGACAGCGCCACGAAGCCGAACTGCGCAAGCGCAGCCGGCTCGGCAACCGCCATCAGGGCGCCATCCCGGGTGCGGACGCCGATCAGCGGCACCACCGACTGGATCAGGGCCAGGGCCAGGGCGAGGACGAGTGCGTAGTGGCCGACTTCCGCGATCATGTGCCGCAACCTTTCATGACCGGCCGACGCCGCCTCGGCATCGTCCGACGCAAACGACGCCGGATTGCCACTGGCTCGGCGCCTTGCCAAAAAAAGCGAGCGTTCCCGCCCACATCAACAGTCGATGCCCCCGGACTGCATTCACTGCCGTACCGCGCCGCTTTTTTTGTTGTCGTACTCGTCCTTCCAGTGCCCTTGCTTTTTCAAGGCGTCGGCGACTTCCTTCGGCATATAGGTTTCGTCGTGCTTGGCGAGCACGTTATCGGCCTTGAACACGCCAGCGCCATCGAGCGCGCCTTCCGCCACGATACCCTGCCCTTCGCGGAACAGGTCCGGCAGGACGCCCTGGTAGGTGACCGCGATGGCGCGGTTTCCGTCGTTCACCTCGAAGCGGACCGCAAGCGCATCGCCGCGGGTGACGCTGCCGGGAGTGACGAGCCCGCCGAGGCGGATGCGCGCACCGGGCGCGACGTGCTTCTCGACGACGTCGGTCGGCGAATTAAAAAACACGATGGAATCCTTCATGGCGAACAGCACCAGGAAGACGGCAACCGCAAGCACGCCCACGCCGCTGGCAATCATAGCAAAGCGCCGCTGCTTGCGCGTCATCACATTCTCCTAGTCCTCGGCGCCGAGATCCCTGATACCCTGGTCGAGCCGCTTAAGCTTCTCCGGTTCACGGGCAAGCGCCCCACGCGCTTCGCCTGCCGCTGCCTTTGCTCTATCACGCTCGCCCAGCACCATATAGGCGCGTAATAGCCGCAGCCATCCATCGACATCCGATCCATCCTCATGGAGGCGGGTCGCAAGCCGCTCCACCATGCCGCGAATCATCTGATTGCGCGCTTCGGGCGTCATTTCGCCGGCCGCAGCCAAGTCGTCGGGCTGCGGTCCGGGCGGCGTCGCGCCCGGACCCTCGACGCGGGCAAGCGACCGGCGCACCACCGTAAGCCATGGCGCATCGGCGGGCGCCTTGGCGATGAGGTTGCGCCAAATGCGGGCGGCCTCGCCTCCATTGCCGTCCTGCTGAGCGGAAAGGCCCAGATAGAACATCGCCTTGAAGTTATCTGCCTCCAGCGCAGCGGCGCGCTCGAACGCCGCTTTGGCGTCGGCTGTGACCACGCCGCCGGCGGCGGACGTCAGCGCCTCGCCGAGATCGACCTCGCGCTCGGCCGTTGCCCCAAGAAAGCTCAGGGCGTTGCGTCTTGCCTTGACGGCATCGTCATAACGCTCGAGCTTCATATACACTGGCGCCAGCACTTCCCAGCCCCGACCATCCTTTGGATTCTCTTCAAGATGGGTCTCGATCCTGGCAATCAGAGCGGCAATGGAATTGGCCTGCTCGTCTCCGGAATCGCGGCCGGCGATCGGCTCTCCGGGCAGATCGGGCGATCCGAGCACCGTGTAGAGTAGGCCCGCGATCAGCGGGATGGCGACGATCGCGCCGATCAGTGCGGCGATACGTCGCCCGCCGCGGGGACTGGCCTCGGGTGTCTCGGGCCCGGCTGCGTTGGCGGCGCCGAGGAGGCGACGCGACACCTCAACCCTCGCCGCTTCAAACTCGTCATGGCCGATCCGACCGTCGGCGCGGTCGCGCTCGATTTCCTCCAGCTGATCACGATAGACGGCGAGATCGCTGCCGGCGACCGGCAGCGTGCGCGCACGCGCCAACGGCCAAATCACGGCGCCAAGCGCCGCGGCCGTCATCAGCGCCAAAATCAACCAGAGCATCATATCTACTTAAACCAGAGCTCAACTTAACCAGAGCTCAACTTTGCCAAAGCGTCATTGTGCGAAGCTGTCCATCTTGGAATACCGAAGTTACAACACAGGCGATGGTCGCACCGCAACGTCAAAGATTCGATCAAGCCGCGACTCGCTGTCCGGTCCGGGCAGAATTGCAATCGGGAAAATCATCGGCAAGTTTTTTTGCTCAATGTTTTGCCTAATGTAACCAGGCTCCAAATGCAGCCAAGCTGCCCTTGCAAAGTCATTTTTGATGCTGCGCTGCGATCGAACCCATGCCGTCAGTCCTGCGGCTTGACCGTTTTAAGCGCAGCGCCATGGCTGTTGCCGACCCTGAATTGTCAGCGGCAATGTTACTGCTTTCGTATTGGTGGGTCGTCAATCGCCGCCCCTTCGCGTCCGCGCCCGGGTGGTGTAATCTTTTTTCAGAGATGCCGAAGGAAGCCGCCGCCGGTTCTTGACCGGTATCACATCTCCGGGAGGACAACCATGCTTGACCGACATTCGGTGGCCGCCATTACGCTCATGGCGCTGTCGTTGATGATGTCCGGCGCATCGACAGGCGCCCTCGCCCATGACGAATCAAAATACCCCGACTGGGCCGGCCAGTGGTTGCGGGTGCCGGACGGCGGCCCGCCGCGCTATGACACCACCAAGCCGATCCGCAAGCAGGAGGCGCCGCTCAAGCCGGAGTACCAGGCACTGTATCAGACCAGCCTGAAGGATATCGACGCCGGTGGCTTTGGCCTCGACACCCACTACGCTTGCATGCCGACCGGCATGCCGCGGCAAATGTCCGGGGTTTCCCGCTTCGAGTTCTTGTTCGGGCAGAACGTCGCGCACATCGTGTTCGAGGACATGACGTTGTCGCCCCGCCGCATCTATACCGACGGGCGCGACTGGCCGAAGGATCTGAAGACGCGAGAGCCTACTTTCGTGGGTCATTCGCTCGGCAAATGGCTCGATACCGACGGCGACGGCCGCTACGATACGCTTGAGATCGAGACCCGCCATGTTCGCGGGCCGCGCACATGGGACCAGACCGGAATGCCGATGGCCGACGACAACGAGGCCGTGTTCAAGGAGCGCATCTTCCTCGACAAGAACAATCCGAACATCCTTCACGACGAGATCATCACCACGGACAATTCGCTGACGCAGCCATGGACGGTGACCAAGAACTATCGCCGCGAGCAGAACGTCACCTGGGAAGAGAATAATTGCGTCGAAGGCAACGCCTACATCACCATCAACAAGCAGGTCTATGTGGTCAGCGGGGACGGCCACCTGATGCCGTCCAAGAAGGACCAACCGTCGCCGGATCTGCGATATTTCAAGCAGGTAAGGAAGTAAGCCGCCGCACCGACGACGCCGCACCTATGAAATCGTAACGCCGGCGCACGCGTGGCGTGCACGTTTGCGTCCACCGAAAGCTTTCACGCCGCGGCGGATGGTCGGTCCGCGGAAGGCATCGTGCGTTTTGCCGGCACATCGGCGAGCCCCTGATCGAAACTCAGTCCGGCCTCGGTCGGGCTGGTCCATACGACGGTCGCCCGGACCGGACCATCGCCCACATCGACGGTTACGGCGCTGCCTTTCTGAAAGCCCGGATTCGGCGTAATCCGCACGCCCATTTCGCTGAGATCGAACATTTGTAGACGGTGGGTCTTCCCGCCCGCCGTCACGCCAATATCACATTGGGATTCGCGGCACTCGGCACGTCGGCGCTCCGCCAGATCGGACGTTACCGCGGCGAGAAACGCTTCAGCGCTTTGCGACAACTCGTTTGTGACGGTAGACAAAGTCTCGGAAGCACCTAACACGCGATTTGCCTCCCGGCTGGTCTCGGCGGCGACCGCTGTGACAGCAGCGACGCTGGCGACCGCGCTACGGCTGCCCTCAGCGGCAAGCGCAATGTTGCGGGCAATGTCTTGCGTGGCGGCTTCCTGCTCCTCGATAGCAGCAGCTATCGCGGTATTGAAATGCTCGATCTCTCCGACCTTGGCTGCGATCGCACGGATCGAGCGAACTGCCGCAGTGGTGGACGCCTGGATACCGGAGACTTGATCTGCGATTTCCTGTGTCGCTTTTGCGGTCTGTCCCGCCAATTGCTTTACTTCGCTCGCCACCACGGCGAAACCGCGTCCGGCTTCGCCGGCCCTGGCAGCTTCTATTGTCGCGTTGAGAGCCAGCAGATTTGTCTGCCCGGCGATGGTGCTGATGATCTCCGTCACAGCGCCGATGCGGCCGACGGCATCGGCAAGACTTTGCACGTCGCGATCCGAGGCCGTAGCCGAGCCGACGGCCTCGGAAACGATCGCGCTGGCACGCTGCGCTTGGCCAGAGATTTCCTTGATGGAACTGCTGAGCTGTTTGGTCGCCGCAGCAACCGTCTGGGCGTTGCCGGCGGCTCCGTCCGAAGCTGACGCTGCCTCATTGGCCTTGTCGGCGGCGGTCGAGGCGACGTCTCCGAGTGCCCCTGCGGCACCGCGCATGGCGGCGGTCTCGTTGCCGAGTGAACTGATCACATTGGTAATGATGCCGCGGAATTTGTGGATCACCTGTTCGAGCGTGATATTTCGCTGGGCTTCCTGCGCACGGGTGGCCTTGATTTCCTGAACCAATTTTTCAAGCTGCTTGTTGCGCTGCACCTCCTCCTCCCGCATGGCTTCGCCGAAAGCCTGCAGCTTTTGTCGCTCGACGGCATTGTCGCGGAATACTTCGATCGTCCTCGCCATGTCGCCGATCTCGTCGTGGCGTGCGAGGCCCGGGATATTGCCTGCGAGATCATTCCCGGCGATGCGCTGCATCCGAGCTTTCAATTCAAGCAGCGGCCGGATCAAGGCGCCCCTGACCAGCATCAGCCCGATCAGCAGCGCAGCAACCGCAATCACCGCGAGTCCGAACTGGAACGCCAGATTTACCTGCTTGTTGGTCTCAACCTGCTGATAGGCGCGCTCAGTGTGCTGTTCATACGCCCGGGCCAATTCATCGAGTTGCTTGTTGAGTCCGGATCGCACCGTTCGGTTGGCGTCATTGTCGCCGAACGTTCGTGCCGCGGCAGTGTTGACTTGGTTGGCGAGACGTATCAGTTCGGTCCGAAACCGGACGAATTCGTCGATGTTGGCCGACAATGCTTCGATCCTGGCGCGCTCCGATTCGATGGCGGTCATCCTCCAAGCGTTGGCACGTTTTTGCAATTCGGCCAGTTGCCTGGACATATTTCGGGCGAACGGCTCAGCCTGCTTGGTATCGGCCGACATGTAGATTCCGCGCGACTCCATGACCACCGCATAAACGAGGCCGTTGATATGTTCGAGATGAATGGTGCCCTGACTTGCTTTGTCGAGAGCAACCTGCGCCTCATCACTGGCCTTCAGCAGGAAGAATGATACCGCCGTAGCGACGCCCGGCAGCAGGCCGAGCACCGTAATGATGGCGTAGAGCTTGGATTTGAGAGTCAGATTGCGAATAACTGGCATGCGCGCTTTCGTGGCGCCGGACTGACGGCGAAACCCAATCCGTCAGACACCGCTTCGGTCGAAAACTCCGGGGTTGGCGTAAGCCGAAACAAGCTGCCTGAAATTTATTAACAGATTTAGAACATTCGCTGCGAAGGCAACAACGAACAGGTCGTCGGGCTATATAAACTACCGCGTCAGCACCTCGACCTCGCCGTCGACCCCGGTAACGACCTTGAAGTCGCGCTCATAGGTGCGGCCTTCGTTGCGCGCGATGGCGCGGTAGTCGCCCTCGGCAAGCACGATACGGGGAAACACACCGGTCGATTCCTTGATCACGTCGCCGCCGGGTGTGATCACCGACCAGTTCGTGTTGGCGATCGGATCGCCGCCGCGATCGCTGACCAGCTTGAGGGTGATCAGCGCGGCGCGGTGATTCACCGTGACGTCGGTGAGCTTGCCGGTCTGCACCCTGATGTCGGAACGCACCACCGCATTGGTGTCGCCATAATTCGAGACGATATGATAGTTGCCCTCTGGCACCACTACTACATCGCCCGTCAACACGCCTTGCGCTAGCGGCGTCTTGAGGCCGGGCTCGAACTGGCTGCCCTTGAAGATATCGAAGGTGATCTCGCTGATGGGAACCCTGACGTCACCGACGCGGCCCTCGAGCCTGACGCCGCCGGCCGGAAGCTCGAACACTTCCCGCATCGCTTCCTTCAGATGCAGCGCCTTGGCGGCGCTCGCGAGGCCGAAGCTGACATGCACCACGTAATCGCCAGCCGGCAATGCCACGACTGGGCTTGCGGCCTTGTCCTCTCTGAGCGCACGGAACGTTCCGGTGGCATCGGGCTTGGCAGGAAATATGCGCCACAACAGCCCGTTCGTGATCTGGGCCGGAACATCGCGCCCATAACGGGCGACCAGCGTGAGCGACACTTGCTGCGAACCGCCTCCGCCAAGCACCGGGACCGGTGCCGGGACCGGGATCACGGGGGGGGCCAGTGCCGGCATCGCGGCAGACACCGGCGGCGCGTAGGCCGGCGCTATCGACTGCGATGGCGGCAGCGCGCGCGTGGCACTGAATGCAGGCGGAGACCCGATCCCGCCGCCGGTCGGCGGCAGCAATTGCTGCGCGGCCGCGACGCCCGACCACGTCGCCATCACACCTACGCATATTGCAATCCTGATGTCGCCCAATTGACTGCCCGCCCCGCGCATCCAGAGAACCATTTCCACCGCGTGCTTTTCGACCGGAATCGCGGCAAATTCAAGCCTATAAGGAAGCGACTCACCCGATAGGCCCAGAAACCGGGAGCCGGGCACAAAGGCGCACGTCCGGCGGCCCGACCTTTGTCACCCCCGACGCCGTGTGCTAGCGAGCAAGGCTGGGGCCAATTGATGCAACCACTCATGCAATCCTTTTCACATCCCATCACGTTGCTGCAAACCCGCCGCTCGCTCAAGCCGGTCGAGCTTGTCGGCCCGGGCCCGTCGCCCGCCGATCTGGACACCCTGCTCACCATTGCGTCCCGGGTGCCGGATCACGGCAAGCTGACGCCGTGGCGCTTCATCGTGTTCGAGGGCGAATCGCGACTCAAGGCCGGCGAGGCGATCGTGGCGGCCTTCGTTGCCAGATATCCGGATTCGAAGCCGGAACAGATCGAATTCGAGCGCAAGCGCCTTGCCCGCGCGCCCCTGGTGATCGCGGTGGTGAGTCGTGCCGCGCCGCATGTGAAAATCCCCGAATGGGAGCAGATGCTATCGTCGGGCGCTGCCGCGATGAGCCTTGTGATCGCGGCACATGCGCTCGGCTTCGGCGCCACCTGGATTACCGAATGGTACGCCTATGACCGCAGTGTGCTCGACGCGCTTGGGCTCGCGCCACACGAGAAGATCGCGGGATTTGTCCACATCGGGCGCCCGACACAGACGCCCGAAGACCGGCCGCGGCCGGCCCTCGCCGATATCGTCACGCGCTTCAAGTAGCCGCCAAGCAGGGGCACATGTTCTACGACACCCGCAAGAAGAACGATCACGGCCTGCCCCACGATCCGTTCAAGGCTATCGTGGCGCCGCGGCCGATCGGCTGGATAACGACCATGAGCGCCGCCGGCGAGATCAATCTCGCACCCTATTCGTGGTTCAACGGCGTGTCGAGCCGCCCCCCCATGGTGATGTTCTCCAGCGAAGAGCGCAAGGATTCGCTGACGTTTGTCGAGGAGACCAAGGAGTTCGTCTGCAATTTCGCGACCTACGAACTGCGCGAGCAGGTCAACCAGACCTCGGCGCCGTTTCCGCGCGGTATCAATGAAATGGAAAAATGCGGGCTGGCGCCGGCACCTTCGCGCTTCGTCAAGCCGCCGCGGGTCGCGGCATCGCCGTGCGCACTTGAGTGCAAGTGGGTGCAGACCGTGTCCCTCACCGACTATGAGGGCCGTCCGACCAACCGCCATGTGGTATTCGGTCAAGTTATCGGAGTCTATATCGACGAGCGGTTCATTCGTGACGGACTGCTCGACACCGGTGCCATGCGGCCGATCATGCGCGCCGGCTACCACGACTACTATGGCGCCACGCCGGAGCTGCGCTTCGCCATGCGCCGCCCTGCCGGTGGCGGAGGTCAGGGCTGAATCGTGGCGGACTTGAGGCGCCATCGATCGGACCGTTGCGGCGGATGGACCTACCAACTCTGTTCACTCGTTTGCGTAACGTCAGGCGCATGGGCAACCCTGTGGGTTGCGGCGGTACACGGCACGGTCTCCGCAAGTTAACGCTCGCGCGGAAATGATTTCAGGAAGGCCCCCGGACTAGTTATATAATCAGGGCGGACGGAATCTCGCATGAGAGGGGGGCTCCCGGTTTGAACGTGCTGCGACGACAGTTGAATGGCGATCTCACGGTCGGACCCGGACCGCATCAGGAAGATCGGCTCTCGATCGGCCTCGTGCTGGGTGGTGGCGCAGCGCGCGGATTCGCGCATATTGGCGTGCTACGCACGCTTGCGGCCCACGGCATCCGCCCCGACGTGATCGCCGGCACCTCGATTGGAGCCGTCGTTGGCGGTCTCTTTGCCGCCGGGCAGCTCGACGCCTTCGAGGATTGGTGCCGCCAACTGACCCGCCGGCGCGTGCTCGGCTATCTCGATTTCAGGTTCGGAGGCTCGGGGCTGATTAGCGGCAGCCGCTTGGCCAGCAAGCTTGAGGGCACCATCGGCAACACCAGCTTCGCGGACCTGCCGCTGCGTCTCGCCGCGATCGCGACCGAGATCGGCACCGGCCATGAGATCTGGCTGACGCGCGGCCGCGTGTCGGAAGCGATGGCGGCATCCTACGCGCTCCCGGGGATATTTCCGCCCAAACTGATCGGCGGCCGTTGGCTTATGGACGGCGCGATGGTCAATCCGCTGCCGATTTCGGCAGCGCGTGCCCTTGGCGCACGGCTCGTCATCGCGGTCAACCTTAATGCCGACAATTTCGGCCGCGGCACTACCATCCAAGATCACGGCCCAGATGACCAGGACGATGCGCGGCGCGCGCAACACGAACTCGACCGCAGCCGGCGCGGCATCTTCCGCCCCGATCGGCTGCTTCATCGTGAGTTTTTCGGAGCACCCGACCGGCCAGGCCTATCGACCGTCATGGTCGAAGCGTTCCAGGTCATGCAGGACCGTATCACCCGTTCGCGCCTTGCCGGCGATCCGCCCGACGTCATGATCAGTCCGCGGCTCGGGCGCATCAATTTGTTCGACTTCCACCGCGCCAAGGACGCGATTGCGCTTGGCGCGGAGGCCGCAGAAAAATCGATTGAGGCGATCTCGGAGTCGATCGCCGCATTGGTCTGAATCGATTCACGCCGTGCGAATGTATTCCCGCAGGGCGTCCTGCTCGTACTCAAGCTCGCTGAGCCTCGCCTTGACGACATCGCCGATCGATACAATGCCGACGAGCCGTCCGTGCTCAACCACCGGCACATGCCGGAACTTCCCGCCGGTCATCCGCTCCATGATTTCGGCGATTGTTTCATTCCGGGCGCAGGTCACGACCTTGCGGGTCATCACCTCGGCGACGGCTGCGTCCAGCACCGCCGTCCCTTTCTCGCCAAGCACCCGGACAATATCGCGCTCCGAGATGATCCCGACGATGCGGTGATCGGCGCCGGTCACGACCAGTGCACCAATGCGCCGCTGTGCCAGCATCTGTACGGCCGTCGCGAGCGTCGCGGCCGGTTCGATAGTGAGGACCTGATTACCCTTCTGAGAAAGTATGTCGTTGACTGTCACGGGCAGCCTCCATGTGCATCCGTATTTCGCGAACGCGTTTCAACGCGGACCAAGGAACTCCACTACCCCAGGTTATATTCTGCCTGCCGGAGCAGATCGGCAACACCGAACATCGTGACAAAAGCGCTTGGTGATGCGGTGGAACGACGCGGCCCACCCGCCCCGTCCGTAAAAATAACTAGGCGTACGCGACCCTAACCGTTCGCAAGCCGCTCAAAAACACTTACGTCCGCTGCGGCGGCACTGGATCGAACAACGAGAACAGCAGCAGACCGGCGACGAACCCGCCGATATGGGCCTGCCAAGCTATGCTCTGCTCGCCGCCGGGCAGGCCGATCGAGCCGATGCCGAACAACAGGTTCAGCCCGAACCAAGCCAATAGAAAAACCAGAATGCGCGGATCGCGTAGCGCCAACAAGAGCGGCGCCGCCGGCACCGCGTAGGCGACGGAATCCTCGCCGCGAAACATGGTGAGCGGTCCGCCCCGCTGAAATGCGAACCTGATCGCGCCCGCCATGAAACCGGAAACCGCCGCCGAAGCTCCGATCATCGGCATCAGCTCGCCGCGATGCGTGACAAGATGCAGCAAGGCGCCGGCCGCCGCCGTAAGCACAAAGAATCCGGCGACGCGCAAGTTCCCAAATCGCCGCGCCACGGCACTGCCGAACGGCAAGAACCAAACGGAATTCATGGCAAGATGAGTGATATCCCCATGAATGAACGCATAGGTTACGAAGGTCCAGATTTCCGCCCCGACTCCCCCCGGGAAACTTTCCGGTGGCAGCAGCGAGCTGTCGTAGCGGGCCGGAATGAAGGCAAAATAGTACAGAAAAGCGATGTCCTCCTCGTTCGATAGCAGGAACTCCTCGCCCGCGCGCACCAACACGAATATCCCGATGATCGCCAATACGATCGCGGGTACATTGAAAATCGGCTCGGAGGATTTGGTCACGAGAACTCCCAACAGCGGGCGGGCAGCAATAGGCTGTCCGACCGTTCGTCGCAAGTCGATGCCGACTGGCGCTCGCCGCGGCCGCATCACGGCTCCGCTGGGGCGTCACGGAAAAATCGCCGCTGACCTGACGGCGCCGGCTTATGTTATCACCGGCGGTCGCCCGAAAAGCACAGCGCGGGTACGAATTCTGCACATTCGCACGCAGTACGTGTACAGAGCGCTTCGCGCGCGGAGATTGAGAGCATTGGCATGGCGGCCGGCGCAACCACCCAAGCCGACGAGGAGCGGCCCTATTTGGCTCGGCATCGGACGTGCTAAATGCGCCCCTCCGAAACAACCCTAACATAACATTAACTTCCTCAGCTTAGTTTTGGGCGTCGTGAAAAGTCGAAAGAGGCAAGGCATCGTTATGGCCTCCCTGCAAGCGGATGCGGCTCAGCGGTCGGCCGAGTATCGCCTGAATCAGCGCGTCAAGGTCGATCTTCTCGGCAGATATATGCTTGAGGATCGTCGCGAATTCCCTTGCCAAGTGGTGGATATGTCGCCGGGTGGCATGGCGGTAATCGCGCCGCAATGCGGCAAGCCGGGCGAGCGCGTGGTCGCCTATATCGATCACATCGGGCGTCTGGAGGGTACGATCGCACGCATCGATCCAAGTGGATTCTCGATGACGATTTTGGCCTCCCCGCGCAAGCGCGACAAGCTGGCCGCTCAGCTGACTTGGCTCGCCAACCGCAGCAGCCTGGATTTGCCCGACGGCCGCCGGCAACACCGCGTCGAAGTCCCCGACCAAACCACGACAGTGCGGATGGAATCCGGCGATGAGGAAAGATGCCGGATCGTCGACCTCTCGGTATCAGGCGTCGCGGTCGTCAGCGACCACCGGCCGCCCATCGGATCGATGGTGCGCGTCGGCAAGGCGCCCGGCCGGGTGGTGCGCTACCTCGACGGAGGCTTTGCGGTCGAGTTCATGCACCTCCAGAATCCAGACGTTTTGACGGACGCCATCGCCGGATAGTAAACATTCGTTTTCGGCGTGCGATCGGGTGGGCGGGCCGTTTCGGCCCGCCTTTGCGTTTGAGACTACGCACCGCCACCGCCACGCACAATTAAAGCCACGGGAAAACCGCCAGGTAAGCTGGCGGTTTTCGTAGTTTTTATCGGTTAAAGCTACAATTTGAATCAACAATGACACCATCATATTTTATGTGAATGAAATTCAAGTATATACTGAATTTCATTCAAGTTTATTTCTCGTTTTATTCAATTTTTGGCTTGCAACTTAGCGCCAATACAAATTCTTCGTGCAAATCATGGCTTCGTTACGACGGAGGCGGTACGAATGAAACCTTGCATGCGGGGCAAGTACGGCGGCAAACCCGCTCTGGTCGCGGCGGTCATCCTGTCGACGACGACCTTATTGAATTTCACCGCGGTCAGGGCAGCGACCGACGAGCAATTTCTCTACGTGGACGTTTCCGACATCACCCGGCCGCCGATCGGCTGGATCGAGTTCTGCGCGACCCATTCGGCCGAATGTGTCACCACGCCAACGACGCCCCGAGACGTAGTGTTGACGGCCAAGGCCTTCAACGATCTGGTCCGCGTCAACAAGTGGGTCAACGATGCGATCAAGCCGATGACCGATCTTGAGCACTGGGGCGTGATCGAGAAATGGTCCTACCCAGATGACGGCTATGGTGATTGCGAAGACTATGTGCTGCTCAAACGCCGGTTGCTGATCTCCGCCGGCTGGCCGCGTGAAGCCTTGTTGATCACCGTGGTGCGCGACAAGAAGGATGAAGGCCATGCGGTGCTGACGGTGAAGACCGACCACGGCGAATTCATCCTCGATAATCAGGCCGATGACGTCCTGCCGTGGTCCGATACCGGCTACCGGTTCGTCAAGCGGCAGTCGCAGCACGATCCCAATGTCTGGGTCGCGATCGGCGATCCACGACCTGCACTGCTGACCGCAGCAGCATCGAAACAGCGCCGATAGGCGAGGCGCGAAAACAGGACATCAACTACGCGAGCCGGTCAAGTCCCCACCCCTCCCCGTCCCCAGATCGGTTCGCGCGCGGCCGGCTCTCCCCCAGGAGCCGGCCGCACCTTTTCCGGCTTTCGGAAAGCCCGGATTGTCGGCAGGCGATGCGGTTTGTACCGAATTGAGTCATAAATCGGCGCCAACTCGATTGCGTTACGTACGCGGCCCGCGACGGGTCCCTCCGTCGCGGGCCGCAATCGTCGCTCCGTCAGCGGCGTCGTCCCACCTGCCTCAATTGGCGAGCGGGTTCGGCCTGATCTGCAGCTTGAACACCTTCGGCTGCGCATCGAC
>Ga0257161_1000111_pt1 | contig 20816 bp, 17 predicted proteins | sample NR01A_FD_185954 | JGI IMG/M metagenome (GOLD analysis project Ga0257161, IMG submission 185954) | Soil microbial communities from H.J. Andrews Experimental Forest, Oregon, United States - NR-01-A | ecosystem: Environmental > Terrestrial > Soil > Temperate forest > Bulk soil | place: USA: Oregon... | reverse complement strand
AGTCTCCGATGTGCAACTCGCCACCGTGAACATGTTTCCTCATGACTTTCATGGGGAATGGAATTACACCATAGCTCCGAACCGGAAGCGCCCGAAAAAGTGACTAAGTTATTTCTTAACACGCCCTTAGTGCAGTTGCGGCTACCTCGGATGCCGATGCCCGGCACGCGAGGCACATACGGCACCATGCTTCACGAGGGCACTACGGATACTATGGATACGCTCCACCGTACCATGCGCCGCGAAGATTCTATCACAGCCCCGTGTATGCGCCGAACGCGCCGCCGCCGCGCTCCTACAACAATCCGGGCATTCCGGACTTTCAGCTTGGATCGCGGGGCTGATGTCTGAAAGCTGAATGGCAGTGGCCCCGCGCGGCCCGCTACCCAGCGTTTTTCATTGCCCGCACGTCCTTCCCGACCTCCCCCGCATGGGCGATAGGGAGGGGCGGCGGCGCTGGCGTATGGCGCTGGCAAAGACGGTCGCATAGGATGAGAAATCTGCAATCCAAATCGATTTGTGGGGGACACCGATGCGCTTGCCAATCCTGACCACCACGCTGTTCATCGCCGCGACGTCGTTGAGTGAAACAGCCGCCTCTGCCCAATCGGCAGGCTCGTACCCATGGTGCGCGATATATTACAGAATCGACAGCGGCGGAACGCCGTCATGCTACTTCGACACGCGGCCGCAGTGCATGGAAACAATCTCAGGCCTCGGCGGCCTCTGCGTCGAGAACCAGTATTATCACAGGGTAACCGTGCCGGCGCCACGCCGCGCACACGTCGCAAGGGGGCATAAACACACGAGCACCCGTCCGTAGCGCCACTCTCCTCCGGGATGCCCGCGACGACGGGGTCCCCGCCGCGTGACGCGGCGGGGACCCCGTCGTCGCGGGCATCCACGTCTTTCTTGCGGCACCTTTAGGAAGCAAGACGTGGATGGCCGGGACAAACCCGGCCATGACTCCGCAATAGTGACGCAATAGTGGGGCAGGTGATTGCGACGCCCTTCAGTTCGGCGAAGCCCTTGGCGTTTGCGGCGCGGGCATGCCGCTGACTTTACGGGGCGGCGCCGCGGCGACCTGCGGATTTTGCCGCGAAATTTGGTCCAGCAAGTCACGGGCCATGGCCAGATGCACAAAGACCTTCGGCAAAGCGCCCGATGCGAAGTCTCGGACCTGCGCATCTGCGCCCGATCCTATTTCGTATTCGAGCAGTTGCGCCATGCGCTGATGATTCTGCACTTGCGTCCGCAAGTATTCGATATCGAATTCGGGACCGGCCAAGTTTCCCAGCGCATCACGGACGTGGCGGTGTTCGGCTTCAAGTTGGTCTGGTGCGGGAACTCCGTCTTCTTCCGCGAGCTTGCCGAGGGTATCGTTCGTCTGGGAGTGGTCTTTAATCACCTGTCGCGCAAACTGCCGCACCGGCTCGCTGCGGGTCTTCTGTTCGGCAAGCCGCGCCAGCTCGATCGCGGCAGCGCCGCCGCGCGTAGCCCGGGTGACAAACACCTGGTCCGGCAGATTTGCCTGATGCGGCGTCGGCATGCCGGGCGCCTGCTCTTTCGTCCCAGGCGCGGCAGAGCCGCGGTTGCTGATCGGAGGCGGCGCACTACGCGGCTTCTGCATCGATTGGGCAATCGCCGGGGTCAAGGCCAGCAGCATCAAAGCTGGCGACACGAACAGAAGGCGCATGGTGGGGCTCCTTTGGGTGTTCCGTAGCTTGCTGCCGTCGGACCGCGGGCGTCTCGCCCGCTCTTCCTTCCTGCGGGCGAGACGCCCGCGGTCCCAGGACGTAGTCTCACAGCGCAAGCATGTAAGCGACGAGATCATCCTTTTCCTGCTGGTTCAGCTTGAGGCCGAGGACCAGGTTGAAGAACTCGACGGTGTCGGCGAGCGTCAACAGACGCCCATCGTGCAGGTAGGGCGGCGAGTCCTTGATGCCTCTCAGGGTAAACGTCTTGATCGGCCCATCTGGCAGCGTGACCAGCCCATTCACGGTTTGCCCGATCTGGTAGAAGCGCTCGAGCTTCAGGTCATGCATCATGTTGTCCATGAAGGAGGTCTGCGGAACGTGACATTCCGCGCAGCGTGCTTTGCCGAGAAACAGTCTTTCACCGGCGAGTTCGCGTTGTGAGGCTTTCGTGGGATCAAGGCGCCCGAGGGGATCGAGCTTCGGCGCCGGGGGAAAATCGATGATGTTCTGCATCTGCCCCATCATCGCCACCTGATCGGTACGATCCGGCAGATTGGCACCCTTGCGCTGGGCGCTCACGTGATCGCCATTGAAATAGGCGGTGCGCTGCTCGAACTGGGTGAAATCCTCAACGGACCGCAAGGATCGTTTCGATCCGTGAATGCGCTGATTGAACAGTCCCCTCAGGCTCACGGAATCAAGACGAAACCGGGCGGCCTGCGGCCGGACGTCGGGCGTCTGATGAAACGCTGCATTGGTGTGAAAATTAGCGTGGCAGTCGAGGCAGGTCACGCCAAGGCTCTGGTCTGCGGACTTGCGATCCTCAGTCTGATTGAATTCCTCCTGGGGGAACGGCGTCAGCAACAGGCGCATGCCTTCGATCTGCACCGGCGTCAGAATACCCACCATCAACGCATAGTAGTTCTTGATGGTGAGCAAGTTTCCCTGGGATACGTCGCCCAGCTCAGGATGCGTGGTGAGATAAACGGGCGGCGGAAACTCCGGGGTCAGATGATCGGGGAAATCGAAATCGACATCGAAGCGCCGCAGACTCCGCGCTTCGCGATCCTTGATCGTATCGATCTGGTTATTGGGAAAGACCTGCCCGCCCGTGGCCTGCTTGACGTGAGGGAGCGGCCTGAATCCCGCCGGCAGCAGGTCGCCTTCCGCAACGGCGTCGGGAGTCATCTGTGCCAGCATATCCCAGGTCATGCCGTCGGGAAGCTTGACGCGCACCCCGCCCTGAACGGCCTTTCGTTTGCCGGACATGAAGATGTCGGGCATCGGCCGGTCGGCGAGGTCGTAGCGGGCTTGCAGCAGTTCCGCCTGGCGTCGCATGACCGCCGGCTTCTGTGCCTCGTCGGCAGCGCGCACGACGGAGAACGGCTGCGTCGGCAGCGGCCGATAGCTGGCGTCAGGCGGCAGAGAGTCCGAAAAAGCGGCCCACGACAGGGCGAGAAGACTTACAGCACAAGCCGTTCCTAGGTAGAAGCGAGGCATTCGTCTCTCCGGCCGAGACCGCCGGGAACCGGGATGAACATCGACGGGCCTCGGCGCACGAACAACAGCCATGCGACACTTTCAGTTCCGTATCGAATGCTGGCGCCAGGAGAACTGCTAGCCTCGACCGCCGACCTCATCGATGTGCCGGAGTAAATCCGCCGGATCCTCGTAGACACGATAAGCGCTGCTGCGCTCCAATTCGTCACGCCCGTATCCTCCGGAAAGGAGCCCGACTCCGAGCGCGCCCGCTCGGCGGGCGGCCAGCATGTCCCAGATGCTGTCGCCGACAACGCATGCGGTCTTGATGTCCACTTTCAGCGCGTCGGCTGCAGCGAGAAAAAGATCGGGGTCGGGTTTGGCGTATTTGACCATATCGCGCGTGATGACCGGGATGCGCGCAAGATCGACCTCAAGGCTCTCCAAAACGCGCCCCGCGGTTTCCATGCGGCCGCTGGTGGCGATTGCCCACGGGATGCGGCTTCGCGTGAGATAGCGAGTGAGTTCGCGCGCACCCGGCAGGGGCCGCACCTGGCAGTACCGCGCGTTAAAGGCTTCGGCGTGAAGGCGGCGCAGACGCTCGATCCGCGCCTCCTCGATATCAAGCCCCGTTTCGCGCAGCAGCATGTTTGTGAACAAGCCGCCGCTCATGCCGATCTTTCGATGAATGCGCCAGACCGAGAGTTCGATGCCCTCCTGATCGAGGGCCTCGCGCCACGCCAGCACGTGTTGATAGACGCTGTCGACGAGCGTTCCATCCAAGTCAAACAGAAACGATGTCTGGTGCCGGGCTGCCATGACTTTCTCCTAACTCAAGCTCTGTGTCCTCATTACCGATTGATCGCACGGAACGCGTTCCGATGAGATCGAATCGCCTCTCCAGCGTCGTGCCCGCGCTTGTCGCGCGACATGACCCAAATAAACAGTTCAACATGATCGGAACACGTCCTCAATCGTGATCGCACGGCGGCCTCGCACTAGTTCCGCCTTATCTGGCGGCTGCCGGACAGGCGCCTCAACGAAGCTGGCATGGCGCTGCTCACGAGGTCGTCGCGCCGTCCGCCGCCTGTATTGACAGCATGACAGGCTGGAAGTTCCGCGACCGGTCTGAGAAATTGAGGCCGTGACCAACGTGGCGGGCCGCTCGCCAGAGGTCGAGCGCGAGTCCGGGCGATAGGACTCCCGTTTCCGAGCGAGCGCGCCTGTGAGGTCGAAGGTTCGAATCCCCTCCGGCGCGCGGTACAGAACAGGGACTGCCAAAACCCGCCGTTTTTGCGCTCGAAGCGGCGACGAGCGTGCGCAGAAGTACGCTCTTCGAGCCCCTGATGCGAACTTCTTTCGCGTCGACTTCGACGCGTCGGGCAAGCGCGCGAGGGTGATCGCGACGGTAGCCGCCGTTCTTGGTCCTCATTCGTTTGCGGCAGACGTTGACTTTGGTGTCGAGGGTTGCCGTCGCGCTACCGATGCTGTTGCCTTTTACACTGGTCACAGCATTGGGGCCCGCGCTCTCTTTGTCGACTTCGGTACTGCTTGGCACCGGCTACATTGCGATCTTCGGCTCTGTGATCGGCTTTCTCTTCTGGTCGTATGGTGTCGCCAACTTAGACCCGGCCGGGCCGGCCAGTCGTCCACCTCATGCCGGTCTTCGGTGCAACGCTGGCCTTCGTTTTCTTGGGCGAGCCGCTGTCCGCGACCCAGATTGTCGGTACTGGGCTCGTTCTATCCGACATCGTGCTGATCGAGCGAAAGTACACAGTCCGCAGGAAAAGGGAGACATTGACATGACAGCATCTCTACGCAGCCGGGTTCATCCCGGCGCCGTTGAACGGTCTATCTCGCAGCGCGGCGGGTGGTCAGGCGCCTTCCGTATGCGGTTGCCCAGTAAAGTGACGCAGCAAATGAGGGGATAAATTGGTACCCAGAATAGCCGAGCTATCGTTCAGCGCTGCAGAAAGGCTTTGATCTCCCCAACAAACCGGTCCCAGCACGGGTCGGATTGGAGGATCAGATGATTGCGTCCCTCTAGCGCCACGAGGTGCGAGCCGCGAATGCCCGCGGCCATTCGCCGGCCTTCCTCGAATGGCGCCGCTGCGTCACCGCGACAATGCATGACCAGCGTAGGAACCGTCACCTGCGAAAGGAGATCGCTGACATCGATGTCGTCCATTGCCACGCGGATTCGTATGGCGTTCTCCGGAGAAGTCGTCATGCGCTGCAGGTCGTTGAACCATTGCATCTGTTCCGCGGTGGCGCCGGGAATGAATCGCGAGGTGTAGATCATCCGGAATTCCGGATTCTCCTGTCCCCACCCTTCGCGCATGAGGGTGAGCACGGCATCCCCCTGCTCGATCTCGCGTTGTGAGCCGCGCTTGTTCCGTCCGCGGGCGTAACCACCATAGAGAATGAGATGGGTGACACGCTCAGGGTGACGAACCGCATAGGCGATGGAGACGGCGCAGCCTTGGGAGATACCGAACAACGGAAATCGCTGGAGGCCGGTCGCCTCGATCACGGTTTCGAGGTCACGTACGAAGGCTTCGAAAGAAATGTCGGGGACATCCCAGTCCGACAGGCCGTTGCCGCGGGCGTCGTAACGGATTAGCCGGTACGTTGCCGCGATTTCGTCGAGCAAGTGGCTCCAGATCGGGCTTTCCCAATCGTATTCGAGGTGATTGAGCCAATTGGCGGTCTTGATCAGGGGCGGTCCCTGTCCAACCGCTGCATAGGCAATACGCACGCCGTCCGTGGCTGTGCAAAAATGGATTTCCTGACGCAAGTGGTTCGCCGGCGACTTCGCTCGGGCTATCGTTGCGGTCGCCGCGGAGCCGGGTCCCAGCTGATCGCTGATCGCGCCTACGAAGCGAAAGCCCTTTCGCGCGATCGTCCGGATAAGTGCCTGTTGCTCGCCGCTGTCGCCCACTGCCTTCCGCGGCCGCATTTATGCGGCTGGTCAACGTCGATTCAGACACGATCCGGCCGTGCCAGACCGCCGCAAACAGATCGTCCTTGGTGACGACGCGGTCGCGGTTCTGCACCAAATGAACAAGGACATCAAAGACTTGCGGCTCCATCGCAACCAGATCCGAGTCGTTTCGAAGTTCGCGGCGGTCGAGGTCGAGCGAATAGCCACCGAAGAGAAGCTGCATAGTCGCCTCGCAAAGCCTGATGCCGCCCCCGGTCTCAAGGGATAATCAGGCTAATCTCCCTTGAAAATCAAGCTTCTCGCAAAGTCTTTACGCCCGGCTGCAGGCATTCTTCATGCATGCCGATTGCGATGGTCGCGGTCGAGATCAGATGGAGAGCATCATGCTCACGCAGCGCCAGGACATCCGCCGCCTTGATGGTTCGATCGACATCGATTTCTATCGCCGGAAAGGCCTGATGGAGCGGCGTGCATACATGACGCGCTTATTCAGTGGCGCGAAGAAGCTCGGGAAGCCTCGTGTCGCTGCTGCCGTCCGCGCAGGCGCGCTCTTCATGGCGGCAGCGCACGACGGCGCCGGCTGGAACAGCCCGAGTGCAAGCGCCACCCGTTGACCCTCCAAGTGCCGCAAACACGCTCCCCGCAGAGGAAGCCATGATTCCCGAGATTGCTTGTCCGATGCGGCCGACGCCGGAACCAGTGATAGCCCTGCATTGCTCGGGCGCGGGAGCTGCACAGTGGCGCCGGCTCGGCGACGCGCTCGCCACAAAATACGAACTGATCGCTCCGGAGCATTATGGCTGCGAAAGCGTCGGACCCTGGACCGGCGGACACGCCTTCACGTTGGCCGATGAGGCGGCGCGAACCATCGCGTTCATCGACGGTACGGATCGCAAGGTGCACCTGGTCGGCCATTCCTATGGCGGCGGCGTCGCTCTGCATGTCGCGCACGAGCGGCCGGAGCGTATTGCCAGCCTCACGCTCTATGAACCCTCAGCCTTCCACCTGCTCAAGCAGCTCGGGGCCCAAGGGGCTGCGGCGCTTGCCGAGATCTTGGCCATTGCCGACAAGATTCGTGAGGCTGTGGTCTGTGGCGACAATCGTGCGGCCGCGGCCGCCTTTGTCGACTATTGGAGCGGGCAGGGCGCATGGGAGGCGCTCCGGCCGGAGTTCCAGGACGCTCTCATCTGCTGGGCACCGAAGGCACCGCTCGATTTTGCCGCCTTGGTCGAAGAGCCGATGCTCGGCAGCGCGTACACACGCCTGCGCTTTCCAACCCTGGTCATTCGGGGAGAGCACACGCCGCCGCCGACCCGCCTCATCGCCGACTCGCTGCCTTCGCTCCTGCCTGCCGCGCGTCTGACGGTGGTTGCAGGCGCCGGCCATATGGGCCCGCTGACCCACTCTGCGGAGGTCAATGCACTGATTGTCCGGCATGTTGTGAAAACGAAGGGCCGTGCGTCCCTTGGCGGCAGAGCGGCTGCTTAGGGCTGGGCAGCCGGCTGGCAACACTGGCGGATCACATTCGCATATGGATTCGTGCTTCGGGCGGGCGACGAAGCAACGGGTCGAAAGTTGTCCGCCTGATACAGGAGGAGACCCCCAATGACAAGATTCATCACGTTTCTCTACGGACTCGGCGCCTACGCTGTGTTTCTTGGCGCGTTTCTCTACGCCATCGGCTTCGTTGGTGGCCTAGTGGTGCCCAAGACCATCGACACTGGCGCGGTCGTTCCGGCGACGGAAGCGCTCGTTGTCAATATCCTGCTGATGTCGCTGTTCGCTATTCAGCACAGCGTGATGGCGCGCAGGCAGTTCAAGCAATGGTGGACGCAATACGTGCCGAAATCGGTCGAGCGCAGCACCTATGTGCTGCTCGCGAGCCTCGCGCTCGTGTTGCTGTTCTTGCAGTGGCGTCCGATTCCCACAGTCCTGTGGCAGGTCACCGATCCGCATATTGCCATGGCGATCACGGCCGTGTCGTTCGTCGGCTGGCTGCTTGTGCTGACCTCCACCTTCCTGATCAACCATTTCGAGCTGTTCGGGCTGCATCAGGTCGCCAACAATCTCGCTGGCCGCCCGATGCCGGCGGTGAGGTTCAAGACGCCGGTGCTCTACAAGCTCGTGCGTCACCCGATCTATCTTGGCTTCATCATCGCATTCTGGGCGGCGCCGGTCATGACAGCCGGGCACCTGCTGTTCGCGGCGGTCACGACGGCGTACATTTTCGTCGGGATTTTCCTGGAGGAGCGCGACTTGGTCGAGCTCTTTGGCGACGAGTACCGGCACTACATGGAGCGCGTCGCAATGCTGGTGCCGTTCTGGCACAAGGCGTCCTAGCGCCTTCGGAAGTGTGATCGATGGTTTCGCAAACTGCGAAGTCAACTGGCCGCCGCGGCCCCAAGGGGCTCGCGGCGGTCGTTTACGTGTTCGCCGCGCCTGCGATGTCGGACCGAGAGCCCCCAAAAAGGCGTCGTGCAAAATCGCATGCGGTAGCAGTTTTGGCGGTTGGGCGCGAGGAGGCGCCGGCATCATAGCGCCACTGCGAAGCAATAGTGCCCGTCTTCATCGACCGTGGCGCGCCACTTCGGAATACGCTATTGACGCCAAGCGCCGCCGTTTCTCCGCCTCAAGGCTGAGGCTGCATCCGCCCCCTATGGTAGTCAACGATCTCGACATCGCGCGCATCTCCCTTCCTGAACGAAAAGCAGGTGCGCCAGCGTGCGTTCACGGTCATCGCCCATTGCCCGGCCCGGTCTCCCTTGAGCTTGTGAAGCCCAACGCTCTTGAGGGAACTCAGGTCCTGCAGCGTCTTTGCGACGTTCAGGGCCGATAGCAAATCCACCGCCGTGGCGAAATCCAGGTCACGAAACTGGTTGGGGGTTTCTCCATCCCACACCCTGCGGCTGGCCGCATTGCGCCACGACCGATCATGATCGGCCCACAAAGGGGCAGCTCTTTTTCGTGGTGAGGCGTCAGAGGTCAAGTGCTATTCTGCTCAAACTCGAAACGGGGCCGCCGCCGACGGTCGCCAAGCGCCCCTACCGGGAGGAGACTTCCATGAAGGAGCTGATCAGGCAGTACCTCGACGATGGCGTGTCGCGCCGGCAGCTCATGACCGGGCTGAGTGCGCTCGGCATGAGCACGGCCGCGGCCACCGCGATGGCGCAGTCGCTCAGCCCCGTATCGGCTGGGCCGCCAAATGGGGGGCGAAATGCGGTGCGGGATGTGCAGGGCACCGGGGGGGCGCTGTTCGTGGCGCAGCTCAAAGCCGCGGGCGTGAAATACGTATTCTTCAACCCGTCGACCGGCGACTATCCGATTTTCGACGCGCTGGTCGATGAGCCGGGCATCCAGGTCATCAAGGGCATTCACGAAGGCGCCGTGGTCGCCATGGCGGACGGCTATGCGCGCGCCACCGGCAAGCCAGGCGTGGTGATCGTCGCCAATGTGGGTCTGCCCAACGCCATGACCCAGATGATCAACAGCTGGAAGGACCAGATTCCGCTGCTGGTGGCGGTCGCCTCGGTCGACCAGGAGATCATGGGCCGCGATCAGCTTCAGGAAGTCGAATTCCACGAGACCATGACCCATCCGATCACCAAGTGGACCTGGATGGCGAAGACCACCGCCGGCATTCCGGAGACCTTGCGGCGCGGCTTCAAATTCGCCTCGACGCCGCCGTGCGGGCCGGTGTTCCTCGCGCTTCCGAACAACACGCTGCGCGAGGAGGCGAAGGCGGCGATCTGGGACCAGGCCAAGTTCGACGTGCCGATGCGCATTCGCCCCGACAAGGATGATGTCGAGAAGGCGGCGCGCATCCTGATCGAAGCCAAAAATCCGCTGATGAGCGTGGGTGACGAGATCACCTGGTGCCACGGCGAGAAGGAAGCCGTGGAGCTTGCCGAATTACTGGGCCTGCCGGTCGCCGCCCAGCCGGGCGCGCTCGGCTTCTGGTCGAAGCCGTTCCCGACCCGGCATCCGCTCTATATCGGGGCGCAATTGCGCGACATGCGTTTCCCCGGCAAGGTCGACGTGCTCATCAATCTCGGCAACCGCTATGGCGACCGCGCCGCGCCCGGCACGACTCTCATCTCGATCCGGCACGATCCGACCAGCCTCGCCCGTGCGACGCCGGTTGACCTCGCCATGGTGGCGGACATCCGCCTCGCCGCCGCCGACCTGATAGCCGCAATCAAGAGCCTCGCCACGCCGGCGCGGCTCAAGGAGATCGCCGAGGAGCGCAGCGCGAGAGTGCGCGCCTACTCGGGCGAGATGGCGGAATTCCGCATGAAGATCGCCCGCGAGAATGCCGACCGCACGCCGATCACGCTGTCGCGCATCGGGCTTGAGCTCGAAGGCGCGCTCGCGCCCGACACCTGCTATGTGTGCGATGTCGATTCCGGCAAGGCCATGGACCCGCTGATGTCGTTCGGCGGCGCCGACAAGACGTACTTCTCCACCGGCCCCAACATTCTGGGGTGGGGCATGGCGGCGGCCTTCGGCGTCAAGGTGGCGCGACCCGACCAGCCGGTGGTTTCCGTGGTCGGAGACGGCAGCTTCTGCTTCTCAGGTCCGCAGCCGCTATGGAGCCAAGCGCGCTACCGGGCGCCGGTGATGAACATCGTGCTCAACAACAGAAGCTACAACAACGAGCGCAACCGCATCTGGGGCTTCGGCGGCCGCCAGTTCAAGACCGGGCGCGACATGACCTGCTACATCGGCAGCCCGGATGTGGACTACGTCAAGGCAGCCGGCGCCTTCGGGGTGGAGGGCGAGGTCGTTACCGAGCCCGGCGAGGTCAAGGCAGCGATCCTGCGCGCCCAGCGCGTCATCGCCGACGGGCGGCCCTATCTCCTCGACATCCACACCCAGCGCGACGGCATCGGGGCTGCCAGCACCTGGCATCCGGCCTATTCGGTCGCCGATCTGCGGACCAGGAGGGTGTGATGGCGCGGCTTGTCCAGGTGCTCAGCATCGCAGTGCTTGCAATCGCGATCGCCATACCGGCCTGCGCTCAGGGCGCGCTGCCACCGGGCGAAGGCCGTGACCTGATGGCGACGGCGTGCTCGCAATGCCATCCGCTCAACGTGATCAGGTCGATGCGCGAAGGCGCGGAAGGCTGGAAGCGCCATGTCTACAACATGGTGACGCGTGGTGCGCAATTGAACGCCCGCGAGGCCGATATGGTCGTGGCCTACCTCGCCGCCAATTTCGGCCCCACGACGCCCTCAGCATCGGCAACGCCGGTGGCGCTGCCGGGCGGGCCCGGCAAGGACCTGGTCGAAACGCGCTGCGCGGCCTGCCACGATCTCGAACGGGTGGCGTCGGCCAAGCGGCAGAAATCCGAGTGGCCGGCCCTGGTCGCCAACATGGTCGGCCGCGGCGCCGTGGCGACGCAGGAGGAGGTGCAGGCGATCAGCGCCTATCTGGCCTCTCATTTCGGCGGCGAGTGAATTTTCGGGAGCTTTGACTTTTCTCAAGACGACGAAAGCATCGTCTCATCGCCATGCGCGATTTGGCGGGGGCTTGCACGCGAAAAGCGCGCCAAATTCTTCTGAATTCAGCGTTCAATCGCTAAGTGAAAGAGCAACGCGAAAACCTATGTGGTTAGCGTGAGCCTCCATTGTCACCCCCCGTCGAGCTGCCGACCTTTGCTGTCGAGACGGATTGGCCCAACCGCCGCCTCGCATGACGCCCACCCCACAACTCCCGGAGCGTAAAAATGCGGACCCATCGGTAGGGATTTCCGATGCATTGGGAGTCCAGCAATCCTCGACCCATTCCCAGGCGTTGCCATGCATATCGAAAATTCCCCACGGATTGGGCTGGAGCTGACCAACCGGAATGGGACTGGCCGTGTCGCGGAGACAACCGTCGCGCCATGGGAAGGGAGTGTCGAGAGCGGCGAATCTACCATAGGCGCAGAGTGCGTCCGTATTGTTACCAAAGCTGTACATGGTCTGTGTACCTGCGCGTCCGGCATATTCCCATTCGGACTCGGTTGGCAGCCGATAAGGCTTGCCGGTTCGGCGCTTCAACCAATCGACATACTCCTGCGCGTCATGCCAGCTGATGCAAACCACCGGATGGGTTCCGGTAACCGCGTAACCGGGTTGGCGAAACGATGCGTCCGGCGGGCTCATAATAAAGCGGCTACCATGCAAGTTACGACTGTCTCCTACGATCGCCACGCAGCGGCTACCCGCCGTCGTCCCGGTTTCCGCCACGAAGGCAGAGAATTGATCGACCGTGACCTCGAATCTGCCGATCGCAATTGGTTTTTTGATGACCACGAGTCGTGGCAATCCTTCGTCCACCTCGCGCCAACGTTCATCCGCGGGAGAGCCCATCATGAACTCACCGGCAGGCAGCGCGACCATCTCCGGGCAATCCGCGCAGTCCTTGAAGGTAGGACGCGGCTGCGGCTCCGTAGGCCCGTTCTTGGCGAAACTGACTTGCCCCGGATCTGAGAGCGAGACTGGCCAGCCACGCAGATATATCGCCGCCAACGCGACACACATGAGACCTGCCGCAGCCGTGCCCCACATGGGCAACTTATGCGTCGGGACCGTCCTTAAGACACTGCGCGGTGCGTCAGGCTTGGTCGCAGGTTTCTGCGGTCCTTCGGGCGGTGTCGCCGCCGATCCGTCCGACAACGACTGCGGCGCTCGAGCCGAGACTGCGACGTCGAGCAAATAACCGCGGCGAGACATCGTCTTGATCAGGCGGTGGTGGTCGTCGCCGAGCTTATGGCGGAGTTCCCGGATGCATTGCACGAGCGAGCCATCGGAAACCGTAACGTTGGGCCAAACGGCGTCGTAAAGCTCTTGCTTGGGCACAAGCCGCCCGGCGTTCGCTGCGAGGTAGCATAGCACCTCGAACGCCTTGGGGCGCAGGTCGATATCCTGATCGCCGGCACGCAGACATCCGCGCGTCAGATCGAGCAGAAAACGGTCAAACCGCAAAACCTGATGGACGATATGGTCCATTCAGCGCTCCAGCGGGGACGATCATTGGTCGATAATTAAATTTTAAGCGAAAAATCACTCTTCTGCCATCGCTTTATAAGGACTTCGGTGCGGCTTCCCGGTAGCCAGAGACCGAGGCCAAACCAAGGCGAGCCTAACGTTCCTTGGAGCCGTCATTTCACAGCCGCGGATTCTGCCGTGCTGTCGTCAATGACAAGCAGGCGGCGAAAACGGTGTTTGAAGTATTCATGGAGGAAAATATGCGTGCTTCAATAGCCTGCACAATGAATCGCTTAGTTCCGGCCGCCCTGATCGGAGCCTGCGTTGCGGTCGGCGCCCCCGCGCCGGCACACGCCAACGTCATCACCGATTGGGACGAGAAAGCCGTCGCTGTCGTTATGCCGCCGGGCCCCGGTGGCGTGACACAGCAGGTCTACACGGCTCAGCGGATGATGGGGATGGTTCACGCCGCGATGTTCGACGCCGTCAATTCGATCGAGCGTCGCTACCGGCCGTATCTGGCGCAGCTGCCCGCCGACGCCGCCACGTCGAAGGAAGCGGCCGCTGCAGCCGCAGCCGCAGCCGCCGCGGTCCTGGCGACCATTGATGCAAAGACAGCGGGTGAAATGAAAACCGCCCTCGGGGCCTATCTCGCGTCGATACCCGATGGCGCGGCGAAATCGGATGGCATCAAGCTCGGCGAGGCCGTCGCCGCAAAGGTCCTCGCGGCGCGGGCGAACGACGGCTTCGATGCGCCCGATGCGTACCGGCCAAGGACCGCACCGGGCGTCTACGTGCCGACAGCGATCACGGCGGCCTCGATGTGGCCGGACCTAAAGCCGTTCGCCATGGCCAAGGGATCCCAATTTCGGCCAAACCCGCCAATTTCGCTGGAGAGCAAGGAATGGGCAACAGACTACAACGAGCTCAAAGACTATGGTGGACAGAACAGTGCGAAGCGGACGGCCCAGCAGACCGAGACTGCCCGGTTCTGGCTCATGGCCGGTCCCCCAGCCTATCATCCGTTCGTACGCGAGCTCGTGACCGCAAAGCAAATGAGTGTCGTTGACAGCGCGCGGTTCATGGCGCTGGTGGCGGTTGGGCTCAACGACGCACTCATCGCCGTGTTCGATGCCAAGTACCATTACAATTTCTGGCGGCCGATCACGGCAATTCGCAACGGCGACATCGACGGCAACTCGGCCACCGATCGCGAGGCGACTTGGCAGCCGATCGACAACACGCCGATGCATCCCGAATACCCGTGCGCGCATTGCATCCTGAGCGGCAGCGTCGCTGGTGTCATCAAGGCGGCGCTCGGAAGCGTGGACATCCCGGAGATCGCCATAACCAGCCGGACAGCCCCCGGCGTAACCCACCGTTGGACCAACATGACGGCCTTTGCCGAAGAGGTTGCAAATGCTCGGATCTGGGCCGGCTTCCACTACCGCTTCTCGACCCGCGTCGGGACGGAGATGGGACTTCAGATCGGCGAGTATATTGTGAAAAACGTGATGCAGCCGGTCGTGACGAGTCCACGATGAGGAGTGAGACAGGAGATTTCCGATGAACAAGCAATCGAGACGGATTTTGTCTGCGGCCGGCCTGATCACCGCGGCGCTTTCCGGCAGTGCGGTCGCCCAGCAAGACCAAAAGCTCGGCAAGGTGAGTTTCCCAACCTCCTGCGATTCCAAGGTGCAGGCGGAGTTCGACCGCGGCGTCGCAATGCTGCATTCGTACTGGTTCATCATTGCCCGCCGGACGTTCGAAGGGATTCTCCAGCAGGATCCCACCTGCGCGATGGCATATTGGGGCGTGGCGATGGACTACCTCGGCAACACCCTGGCGGTCGCACCGACACGGGCCGACGCGCAGGCGGCTTGGGACGCCCTCGAAAAGGCGCGGGCGGTCGGGGCGAAGACGCAGCGCGAGCGCGATTGGATCGAGGCGCTGAGCGCCTATTTCCGCGACCACGACAAGGTTGCGGTGGATGCCCGTCTGGTGGCCTACAATGCCGTGATGGAGCAGATGGCGCAACGCTATCCGGACGACTACGAGGTGCAGGCCTCCTATGCGCTGACGCTGCAAGCCTCGGCGCAGAAAAGCGACCTCACCTATGCCAACCAGCTCAAATCGGCGGCGATTCTTGAGAAACTTTTCGAGCAGAACCCGCAGCATCCGGGCGTGACGCATTACCTCATTCACACCTTCGACTTTGCGCCGCTTGCCGACAAGGGCGTTGCGCCGGCGCGGCGCTATGCCGGCATCGCCCCGGCAGTGCCGCACGCGCGGCACATGCCGTCGCACATCTACTCCATGGTCGGACTTTGGGAGGAATCCATCGCCGCGAATGCGTCGGCGCTTGAGATCCAGCCCGACTACTACCACGCGTCGGATTTTACGGTCTACGCACACTTGCAGCTGGCGCAGGATGCTAAAGCCGCTGCGATGACCGAGAAGTCGCTCGCCACCGCCGACCGCGGCGACCGTCCGATCAGCTTCCCCAACTTCACCGCCAAAGCCGCCATGCCGGCGCGCTATGTCCTGGAACGGGCGGACTGGGCCGGCGCTGCCGCGTTGCCAATGATTCCCACCCAATATCCCATGGCGGATTCGCTGATCCGTTTCACGCGCGGCCTCGGCATGGCACGCACCGGCAATCTCGCCGGCGCCAAAGACGAGATCGAAGCGATGAAGGCGTTGCGCACGACGCTGCAACGCGCCGACCAGTCCTACTGGGCCGACCGCACCGAAGAGCAGATGCTCGCCGTTTCCGCATGGGTATTCTTCAAGGAAGGCGCGCGCGACCAGGCCCTGCGGTTCATGCGGACGGCCGCCGACAGCGAAGACGGCAGCCTCAAGCACGTGGCGATGGAGAATCGCCTGTATCCGTTCCGCGAACTGCTGGGGGAATTGCTGCTTGAGATGGGCCAGCCGGCAGCTGCCCTGACCGAGTTCGAGACCGCGCTCAAGCAGACCCCTAACCGCTTCCGCGCGTACTGGGGAGCCGCCCGCGCCGCCGACGCGGCAGGCGACCGCCAGAAGGCATTCGCGTGCTTCGGCAAGCTCGTCGACCTCGCTAAGAACGCCGATACCGAGCGGCAGGAAATCCGCGAGGCTAAGGCATTCCTGGCACGGAGATGATAGTATAGCCGATGCCCGAAGAGGGACTCGTCAGCTGCCGGCCCCGGCAGCCGCATCCCGCGAGACAATGATGATCCGCACGATCGCATTGGCGATAATGCTTGGTGCGCTGGCCGCCAGCGTGGCCGTTTACACGACCGGCCCGCCGGGGTGGCGGGACGTGATCGCGCCGTGGTTCGGCGGGCCCGACCGCCGGACTGAGACCGCAATCGCGCTCGAAGAGTTGCCGATCTGCACCACCATGGCATCCGTGGCGTCGGTCGCATCGGATGCAGACTGGGCGCAGCTCGAGCCTGATTTCAAGGCCGGCAAGAAGGCGCTGAGTGCGCAGGATTGGACTGGTGCGATCGCAGCGTTCGAACTCGCCGCGCTGCGCGACCCGCTCAATGCCGATATCCAGAACTACATCGGCTATGCCTACCGACGACTGCGTCAGCTGGAGCCGGCCATGGGCCACTACCAGCAGGCGCTGACGCTCAATCCCCGCCACCGCGGCGCCCGCGAGCACCTCGGCGAGGCGTATCTTGTGCTTGGCGAGCCCGCCAAGGCCGAGCAAATGCTCATGGAACTAGAAAGCCTCTGCCTCATTCCGTGCGAGGAATATGACGATCTCAAGCAGGCCATTGCGGTGTACAAAAGGCTGGCCGCGCGCTGAGATTCGGATTGGGTGCCCGAAAGAGTGCTTCTCACCAGCGTGGGAATTTAGAGCATTTTACGATTAGGTTGACCGACCTCTGTGCTGTCATCGCCCTCCCCCGACTTGATCCGGGGAGGGCAATGACATCGAGAGAGTCAACTGGGTGGCCGGGACAAGCCGGCCACGACGCAGGAGAGAAGACAGGCAAACTTGATCGGAATCCGGTCTAATCACGTTAAGGGACTGCGGGCGTGACGCCCGCGGTCCGAGTGCTGCCGGCTCGACTCCGCATCTTCTTGTCCCTACAACCGGGCTTGATGCACTAAAGCCCCGAGAACGCATATGACATCGTCCGGAAAGCGGCCATTAACTCATTGGATACTGCACGCCGGCCTCGTGCTCCTTCTCGCTTTGGCCACCGGCGAGGCCATGGCCGAGTCGCCATTCTCGTTCGACGCGACGCCCGGCAAGCTGCCCAAGACCGTGGTGCCGCTCCACTATGCGCTCGATCTCACCCCTGATCTCGACAAGCTCACGTTCTCGGGTTCGGAGTCAGTCGACATCGAGGTGACGACGCCGACCGAGCGGCTGGTGCTCAACGCGGTCGACATGACCATCGAGGCGGCGGCCGTGGATGGCGAGGCCGCACCGGAAATCTCCGCCGACACGGCAGCCCAGACCGTGACGTTTGCCTTCCCGCACGCGATCGCGGCCGGCCGCCATCAGTTGCGCATCTCCTTCGCGGGCCGCATCAACCGCTTCGGCCGCGGCCTGTTCATGGTCGACTATCCGACGGCGGACGGTCGCAAGCGGATGATCTCGTCGCACCTGGAGCCCGCCGACGCGCGCCGCATCTTTCCGAGCTGGGACGAACCGGCCTTCAAGGCGAGCATCGCGCTCGCCGTCACGGTGCCGCAAGCGTTCCTTGCGGTGTCCAACATGCCGGTGGCCCAGGAGCAGCCGAGCGGCGACGGCAACAAGCGCGTCGCATTCCAGCCGACGCCGCGCATGTCGAGCTACCTGTTCGTCCTCGCGGCGGGCGACCTGGAGCGCACCACCGCCGATGCCGGCGGCGTCACCGTCGGCGTGGTGGCGACGCGAGGCAAAGGCGAGCATGGGCGCTACGCGCTCGACACTGCGGTCGATCTGTTGCGCTACTTCAACGATTATTTCGGCATCGCCTATCCGCTGCCGAAGCTCGACCTGATCGCGGTGCCGGGCGGCTTCGGCGGCGCCATGGAGAACTGGGGCGGCATCACGTTTTTCGAGAGCCGCCTGCTGTTCGATCCGGCCACCCGCGCAAGCGACGCGCGGCGCGGCATTTTCAGCATCATCGCCCACGAGATGGCGCATCAATGGTTCGGCGATCTCGTCACCATGGCGTGGTGGGACAACATCTGGCTCAACGAAGGTTTCGCGAGCTGGATGCAGGCGAAGGCCGCCGAGGCGCTGCATCCAGAATGGCAGACCTGGCTCAACAGCCATGGCTTCAAGCAGGCGGCCATGGGCGAAGACGCCCGCCGCACCACCCATCCGATCCAGCAGCCGATCGCCAACGAATCCGAGGCGCTGGCGGCGTTCGATTCCATCACCTACGCGAAGGGCCAGGCGATCATTCGTATGGTGGAAAACTATATCGGGGAGGACCCCTTCCGGGCGGGCATCCGGGCTTACATGAGGCAGCACGCCTACAGCAACACCACCACTGCGGACTTATGGGACGCGCTTGCGGCCGCATCCGGCAAGCCGGTGACGGCTGTTGCGGCCGGCTTTACGGAGCAAGGCGGCATCCCGCTGGTGATGGCGCAGACGTCTTGCGCGGGCGATACGCAACGCGTCGCGCTCCGCCAGGAGCGCTTCACCATCCACGATCCGGCGCCTCAACCGCAACGCTGGCGCGTGCCGGTGGCGCGTGGCGGCGTCGAAGGCGTTGCGGATGAGACGGTGCTGCTCGACGGCGCCGCCGAGATCGCGGCGGGCCGCTGCGGCGATCCCGTGAAGCTCAACCCCGGCGATGTGGGCTACTACCGGGTCCAGTATGACGCTCTGATGCTCGCCGCGCTGACGCGATCGATCGACCGCCTCGCGCCGGCTGACCGGACCAATCTCCTTGGCGATACCTGGGCGCTGGTCGAGGCCGGGCGCACCGCGCCGGCCGCGTTCTTCGGCCTCGTCGAGCAGCTGATGGGCGACGACAACCGGGTTGTTGTCGACCAGATCATCCGCCCCCTGACCCGGATCGACCACCTGCAGTGGGGCCGGCCCGAGCGCCCGGCATTTCAGGCCTATGGGCGCTCCGTGCTGCGGCCGGTGTTCGACCGGATCGGCTGGGACGCGGCGCCGTCGGAGCCGGCAGATCACGCCCTGCTGCGGGCCCGCCTGATCGGTCTGCTCGGGACTTTTGGCGACGACGAGATCGTGGCCGAAGCCAAGCGCCGCTTTGCGAAATTCGTGAGCGACCCGACATCGCTCCCCACCGCGCTGCGCGAGACCGTCACCGGCCTCGCCGGCCGCGACGCGGATCGCACCATCTACGACACCCTGCTGGCGCTCGGCCGCGGCACCACCAACACCGACGAGCGGGTGCGCTACTACATGGCGGCCGCGAGCGCGCGCGATCCTGCCCTCGCCAACAAGACGCTCGCCATGGCGCTGACCGACGAGCTGCCGACGACCCTCGTCGGCCGGCTGATCTCCGAGGTTGCGTCGCAAGGCGAGCATCGCGATCTCGCCTGGAATTTCGTCAAGGCGAATTTCGCCGCGCTGGCCGCAAAGCAGGGGCCGTCGTTCCCGGAGTATTTTCCCGCAGGCCTGATAACGAACTTCACCGACGCAGCGCACGCCGAAGAGCTCGCAAACTTCGCGCCGGCGCAGTCAACCGCGGGCGGGCGCACCGTGGCGGCGAGGTCCTACGAGCGCATCATGACGGATGCGGATTTTTCCGCGCAGCAGCTACCGGCCGTGAATGAATGGGTGAGGCGGCGGATGGCGAGACCGTAGCGAGCTTTTAGTTAAAGCGCATTCCGATCAAATGTATGCCAAGGCGCCTGCGGTCCGCCGTGGCTGTGTGGACCCACGGCGGACCTGACCGAACTCATAGGGAGGGTCCCGAAATGAGTTGGGCTGCCGCCAGTCATACAAAAACGCCGAAGAGGAGGAACTCCGGGTCTCTCCCTAGGTGAATGACTTGATCAACAAAAGGTTGAGGCCAACAGGTCGTCTGAGCGTCCGGCTTGTGAGAATTTCCACTGCTGCGAGATCGCGAGATGCCTGGTGGGCTTCTGCAGGAGGACTGGTTTGATATCAGCGAGGCGAGGCCTCCGTGTTCAAGCTTAGCGGGACTGGAGGGCTCCTGGTGGCCAGCGCGCAGGCGAAATCACGAGTCTATCGCTATCGATCGGCCACAACTTCCGTGTTTCATCTGTCGCGGTTTCCGTGCCTGGGTTCGTCGGCAACTTGGGAGTGCATCGATATAGAGAATTTACGACCGGTCGGCTGTGACGCACGTAACGTCCTTAAAATTATTATAATTCGATATTTCGCCATTCGCTGATTTATGGTTGCCACGGATGACCGTCCGGACATAACTGCCATTGCGCAATCTTCTCCGCTGGCTCGGACACGCATCAGCATTGGGACAAGTATGGACGAACTCAACGGCCGCATGATCGCTTGCCAAATCCTGATAACGGGGCTTATCGCAAGGGTAGCCAATAATTCAAAGGACCCGTTGTCATTCCTCAGCGATTTTCGCGACGAGATCAAAGCGGTGGTCAGTCAGGTGAGAATTTCCGGTATCTCCGACTCCCAACGGGTGCGCGAGACGGCGCAGAAGACTGTCGACGAGCTGTTTTCCCTGATGAAGCCGCCGAGCACGGATTGATCGTTCCCGGCCAGAATGGCGCGATAAAGTTCAACAAAATCGCCCGCGCCTTTCGTGCGGT
>Ga0257161_1000110_pt1 | contig 20854 bp, 18 predicted proteins | sample NR01A_FD_185954 | JGI IMG/M metagenome (GOLD analysis project Ga0257161, IMG submission 185954) | Soil microbial communities from H.J. Andrews Experimental Forest, Oregon, United States - NR-01-A | ecosystem: Environmental > Terrestrial > Soil > Temperate forest > Bulk soil | place: USA: Oregon... | reverse complement strand
CGCAGCGGATTCCAGCGGTCCGTCGGCCGATAAACGTCCGCGGATTGCGCGCCGGCTTAGCTCAGCTGGTAGAGCACGTGATTTGTAATCACGGGGTCACAGGTTCGAATCCTGTAGCCGGCACCAATGAAATCAGGGATTTAGGCCAAAAGCGCATACCCGATCCGAAGGTTACGTGTCCGCATCGTGTCCGCAAACCCAGTGAAGATTTTAGAGAACTTGCGTGGCGAGTGCAGCGTGCGCGATATAGCGGGTCGATCGTGGGTTCCGCTAGAAATTTTCGCGGCGGCGATAGGTGCGGACGGGTCCGGTCATAGTCGAACGGGTCCCCCCGAATTTGGTCTCAAAATTTTTTTGGGTAGACCATCAGTGAGCAGGGGGGCACGCGGCGTTCCCACCCGCACTGGCCAGAGGGGTATACGGGGGCCGTCGCCGGAATGCGGCTATCGAGCCTCGCCAAGCGCGTCTCGCCCTGCGTCCGTGATCCGCACGCGTGCGACTTCGATAAGCTTGCCGCCCGCTTTGACCTTTTCATGCGCGATGGCCGCGAGCCCGCGGCTGACGAGCCCAGCGATCGTGGAGACGCTAAAGCCATGCGCCGCGAGCAATGGTCCCGTCACACCATTGCGTCCTGAGCCAGCAAGCAAGCTGACCGCACGGCGTTGCTCGGCACTGAGGCGCATCGTCGGCATCGGACGAATGCTCCGCGTGCGTCGAAGGCTTCGCTGGAGAGACGGCGCGGGAGGCTTTTTGCCTGGATTGTGCACAGTGGGCTCGCGATCTTCATGAGACAAACGACCCGCGAGCGGCGAGGGTTCCAGTGCGTTATGGCCGCCGTGCGACTACCGTCAGTCCGATAGACGCTCCCCGGCCAATCATTGACGTTGATACCCTCGCAAATAGGCAAGATCACATCGCCAAAGTAAGGGACAGGTTCGCGAAACGGGCGTTCATCACGTTGTTTGCTTGCACGACTGGCGTTGAGGCCGAATATCTTGCCGCCCGGATCATGCCGTGGGGGTGGAATGTCGAGGCTTCAAAGGCCCGACAACAGCCTGCATCGAGTTTCGAGGGCAGGATCGCAATTGGGGCGGGGTAATTGTGGTGATGAACTATAGGATCGTAAGGCGAGGGAGCCACGCTTACAGACCTGTGGTTCCACCTAAGAGCAAACCGTGTGATTTTAGAGTGAACTCTTTTTGGTTGCTTAAGACTGATAGTACTTCGCGTCCCTAAAAACGACGAGCGAAGCTAAAAAGCCGCACCCCGGGTATAGTCCCGAACGGGTCGCGACGCTCTCGGTTCCCAGACCTTTCGAAGGTCGGACGTGCTAAATGTAGACCAGTCTTGATCTTAGAATGACAATGCTTGTGCGTTTAGGTAGCTAGAATGCGCTCTCATAATCGCAAAAACGATTATCAAGATACCAGCTGCGCCGACCGTGAACGTAGCCGATCCCATGAGTAGCAACTTCCTTTTTCCTATTTGAAGCGTCCCAGCCTTGGCAGCGGCTTTTCCGGCTAAAAGAACGCTCCCAATCGTCAAAATGGCACCTAGCCCCAATAAAGATGCATCTTCACGATCATGCGTAAGTTGGTAAACAACACCGATCAATCCCCAACCACTCATCGTCTCTAACAGCAGCGAAAAGAACGCGCGCTCGGCTTGGACGCGTGTGGCTTGGGCAAAAACAGGCTCTAGCCCCGCCACAAAGACGACGGTGCAAATTAAACTTCGTAGCAGCCAGTCTCTGCGCTCAAACATCGGGCGAATTCTTGAGCTATATAATTCAACGTTCATAATGGCGCACGATGCAATGGAGACGAATGGCCCGATCTCGCGAGATTGCTGCGAAGACGCGGCCGTATTCGGCTTTCTGCGCTCAGCTTAAAGCGTGTGCAGCGGAGGCTGGGACGGGCTCTTTTGCGCCAAGCCACTCGTGGCCTCCATCAAACGAACGGATTAAACGCGCCTGGCACCCGCCTGAGGTTCTGACAAAGCTGAGGCTGCTCAATCGTCATGTCCGTGAGATACTGTTGATACGTGGTCTTGAAGGTAGCCACAACGGCGTCGGGCCCGCTCAGAGGCAGGAATCCGCCATGATCCTTTCTCAGCTGGGGTATCTTGCGCTCCGATCGATAGACGTTGCTGATGACGATCGCAGCAAATTCTTCATAGTTGTCCATCCCTGGATTGCCGTTGATTTGTTCGAATATCGCCCGTCCCTTCATCTGGCGCAAACCATGGACCATCTCGTGGAGTAAGATCTCGTCGGGCCTCGCGCCCGGACCCGCCGGAGCGCCGGGAGCCGTAAAGGTGTTCGGCGAAAACCTTATCTCCGTGTCGCTGCCCGTTCCTGTTCCGATAGCCGCGGGCTGGCCCGGGCTCCCCTCGATGATCCAACTGATCGGTCCAGTGTCTCCTTCCCACTTCACCTGGTTGCTATCGTCTGGGAACTCGGGGATCGAATACGCCAGGAGCGTGATCTTCGTTGGATTGTCGAGACGATACTTGTAATGCATCGCATAAGGCTTTCCGAGGCGGCTCCCTTGGATTTTGATCCTGTACCCTGCATAGAAATTCTGCCCGGTAATCACCGTCGAATTGTTTGTGGCTGAGCCATATCCCTGTCCCCCAGCCACCGGCGTACCCTGTATGGTAGACGCTCTCGCATCTTGTGCCGCCGCGTAGGCATTGAATGGGTCCTTAGGGGTAGGATGATAAGGCCGGATCACCATCTTTTTGGGGCTGCCAAAAATCTCGGTCATCACAGCCCATCCGGTCCAGGTCCGCATCAACCCGGTCAGAATCGTTAGCACGGCGGTTTCGTAGTTCCGCTTGTTGGCCGAGGCTTCCGCCGAGGGGAGCCAGTCCAAACCCAGAAAACCGGACGTGAACTCGTCTCCGTCAACCGCTATGTTCGGAACTAACTGGAAGCGTTGCATCTCGACATCCTCCGCCCATGTCGGCCGGCTGAGCTCAGGCCCCTTTCACGCTGCAGCCTTTGGTTGCAAGGCGGGCCGCCTGAGGCGAACGGCACGGGCGAGCTCAGGCAGGACGCCGACGGCCTGTGCAAATGGAACGGGGGTACGGCGGACGCCGCGGTTCTTCATGAGAAAATCGAAATATGACGATTCGCTGGTAAGCATGTGCCTCTCCATCATTGGGGTGTAAGCATGTCCTCCATGATGTGTCGCCGGCCGGCCGCCTATGGTTCACGTGCGAGCAAGCCCTTTTGGGCCTGGTAGGCGCCTCTTGATGGCTGTGGATAATCCGGCTGGAGAGCGCGAGGTACGGCTGCGACCCGAGGCGCGCCGTGACGGCGTTCACGGGCGTGCATGAACTTGCGCCACTTGCGGGGCCGCTGACGCTTTTCAGCGCTGCACAAGCTCAACGTCCACTTGGAAGGCGATGGTCTTGCGCGATCTGATGACGTCCTCAGTATTGTTGTGTGATGTTCGCCTGTGTCCGGTTTGCAACACGCCTGCATTAGTTGATAGAGGGACTTTCGGTTCCCGGTAATGTGGTTTATCAGATTTCTTGGGGATGGGGAGGCACGTGCCCCCGACCTCCGAGGCTCAGGGGCCTGGGGTCGGGGTCACGTTGCCAGCGTACCTCAGTGAACCGCAGCTGCGCTTTCTATTTTTATTTCGCGCAAGCCGCATTTTAGTCAGGTGATGTGCCGCGGTGGCCAATAATATTGGCGGCCTGTTGGAAGCCGACATCGACGCGTTGATCTTTGGTTTATGTCCGGCCTGACATTCAGCTCATGGTGACGTTATCCCATCGGCGCAAAAGAACGCCTTGGATTCGACTTTATTGGCTTTCCAAAGTTCCAACTGAAACTCTAGCTAAAGCAGGCTCCATGGAAGGAACGGCGATAGCTCATGATGATTCGTCACAAGATTTGAGTCCGTGCCGGCAGAGCGTGACAGACCGCGCCGCATAGTCGCAAGGCCACGCAACGACGGTTCAGACGCGGTGCCGTAAGCGCTAAAGAGGGCGTGAGCGTAATCGGTGTTTCTGATTCGTAGGGTTTAAGCGCGGGGTATGTAATGAACGCAATAAATTACAAGGCGCTCCTCAGTCCCGAAAACTATGAGGACCTGAGGCAGGCAGCAATTGACCTGAAGATCAGAGAAATGATGAATGTCGGCTGTGCGTGGCATATCGTTTGGACCGGGCTGGCAGATACGCCATTCCCGTTTGATCCGGGCGATCCTCACCACGTTGCGCTGCTTGAGCAATCGGCAGCACGGGAATGTGAAGGCCAAACCGTACGCGATGTGCTCAATGAGATTGCCAAGCTGGTTTTTGAATGGGTTACCCCTGGGTTCAACAGGGAAAGTGGCGATACTCTTGAAGGCCTTGTGGCCAATGTGGGCGATGGGCGTCTTAGTGCGCGCGAACAGGCAACATGATGCCTTTTCGTCTGATCGCCGCAGTCAACGCGATGACATCTGCGGTGCTCCACGGAGGGTGACAACAATCGCCAGATCACGCCCGTTCACATCAGCCATTCGAACGATGAGACGTCGTGCTCTTGTTCTCGTATGTACGGCAAACGACTGAGCCTTGTTCTTGGTGCGGTTCGCGGCTGGTGGCTTCCACCGCAAGGCGGCGCGGCAGCCGCGTGATCCGCGAGCGTCTTCGGCCAGCCTTTGCATTTACCATCGCGCGCCATTCCACTTGCCATGCCGGGATGCCGGCGTATCCGTATCCAGATGCAGCGCGGTGGGGGCGTGTGATGCCAGGAGAACGCATATGGTACCAAATGATGCGCATTTGCGCAGGATCGCCACCGAGGTCCTCTCTCATTTGCCCTATGGCTATGAAGAGACATTGGAGGTGCTGGGCTATCTCCGCCAGCTGGCGGAATGGCGCCACCACGGCCGGGTTATCCCGCTGCCACCACGGCAGGCTTATCCTCCTGCCGCCGCGGTCCAAGCCGATCGATGAATGCAAGCCGATCGATGAATGGTGGAATCCCGCCGGGGCGACCCGGCGGGATTTTTCCATGGTGCCGCCGTCGATGCCTCAGTAATATAAAAACGTGTTCCATGGGTAGGGGGCATAAGGCCCGTGCGAGGCGGGTCTACCTGCGCACAGCGGACTCCGCGGAAAAATCACCGCCTCGCACGCGCCAGGGTATAAGCCGTACGAACGGTAGTAAACGAAGCGATGCCGTGGCCTGGTAGGCCATTGCGGCGGATACGTGCCAACGTGGTCGGCGACTTTGATCACAAGGTTTTGGCTCGTTTGCGCGGCCGCGGCAACTTGACTAAAAGCAACCAGCGCAACTGCAGCCAATATTGTGATTGCGAGCTTCATGTCAGTCTCCCAGTCCTCGCCAGCGCCACCTCTCGAAGCTTATCCGCAAAGGCTTCACTGAGGTCAAGCGAGGAACGCGCGGCGGCGCGCAGGGACTGTCGTGTCGCCGACCGACAGCAGCGACGCTCACTTGCCGATCATGACGTCGGAGGCCTTGATCACCGCGGCAACGCTGTCGCCGACCTTCAGACCGAGGTCATCGACCGCTTCGTTCGTGATGGATGACGTGACCGTCACGCCATGGCCGAGATCGACAACCACGTGTGCGGTGGTGGCGCCCTTGTGGACCTCGACGACCTTGCCTTTGAGCTGGTTACGCGCACTGAGCTTCATTAACGTTCTCCGTCACAATCGCCGCCGTTTTTCTCAACCGCAATCGGGGCGTCAATCAATGAGATGCGACGCCGCCGAACCGCAAGACGCTCTTCATCAAGCCGCCGCGGGCCCTCTGCCGGAAAACTTGACCTGCGGCGCGGGACCCTGGAGAGCGCCTTTGCGGACCTAACGCCTCCTTACCGCAGGCGTTCCATCGGCTCACGCGGCCGAGACGGCCCATTGGCGTCAGTCCAGCGCGGCCAAATCCCGCTCGTCTCTCTGGCATTTTGCCGCCTTTATGATAGTCGTTGTGTCTCCCGCAATACGCGTGGCCGGCAATGGCGGACATTGGCTTCTCTATCCGTTTGGACCTCACCGACTGCGACAGCATCGGCCCCGGCAAGATCGCGCTCCTGGAGGCGATACGCGTCCAGGGATCGATCTCCGCCGCGGCGCGGTATCTTGGTATGTCGTATCGGCGGGCCTGGCTTCTCGTCGAACAGATCAACAAAAGCCTGTCTGAGCCTGCCGTCACCGCCGCGACCGGAGGGGCCAGCGGCGGAGGCGCTGCCCTGACCCCGGTCGGCGAGCGGGTGATCGAGCTCTACCGTGCGATTGAGAGCCGTACGCGCTCTTCGGCAAACAGCGAATTTCGCGCCCTTGGCAAGTTGATCCGCCCCAGACAAAAAGCGCGCGCCTGAATGGCTGGGTCGTGCGCTTTGAGAAAGTTGGCGCCGGGATGAAGCGGCATTGCGGGCACGATATGCTGGTCTATATATAACGCGATCAAACAATCCGTAGCCGATGCAAGTTGAGGGAAACGGCCATGAATGTCATTCAACAGATCGAACGCATGAGCCATCCGTTCCTGGACGGAAAGACAAAGCGACTGCTGATCGACGGTAAGTGGGTCGAGGCGGCATCGGGCAAGACGTTCGCGAGCATAAATCCGGCAACCGGCGAGGTTCTGGCGACGGTGGCGGAGGGAAATGCGGAGGATATAGACCGTGCGGTCGCGGCGGCGCGGCGGGCCTTCGATGGTCCGTGGAGCAAAATCAAGCCGTTCGAACGCCAGTTGATGCTGCTGCGGCTTGCGGATCTGGTCGAGCGGCATTTCGAAGAGCTGAGCATGCTCGACACGCTCGACATGGGTGCGCCGATCAGCCGTACATTCGGTACGCGCCACCGCGTTCTCGGGATGCTGCGATACTATGCCGGCATGGCGACGGCGCTGCATGGGGAGACCATCGAGAATTCGCTGCCGGGCGAGATCTTTTCCTACACGTTGAAGGAGCCGGTTGGCGTCGTCGGCGCGATCATTCCGTGGAATGGCCCCTTGGGCGCCTCGGTGTGGAAGATCGGGCCGGCGTTGGCGACCGGTTGCACGGTCATTCTCAAGCCGGCGGAAGAGGCGCCGCTGACGCCGTTGCGCCTCGGCGAACTGATATTGGAGGCCGGCGTGCCGCCGGGCGTTGTGAACATCGTGCCGGGATTTGGCGAGACAGCGGGCGCGGCGCTGGCCGCGCATGCGGGTGTCGACAAGATCGCATTCACCGGCTCGCACGTGACCGGCCAGAAGATCATCGCGGCCTCGGCGGGAAATCTCAAGCGGGTATCGCTCGAGCTCGGGGGAAAATCGCCCGATATCGTGTTCGCAGATGCGGATCTGGAGAACGCCGTGCCGGGTGCCGGGATGGCGGTGTTCGCGAATTCCGGTCAGATCTGCAGTGCCGGCACGCGACTCTTCGTCGAGCGCCGCATCTACGATGAGTTCGTCGGCCGGGTGGCGGACTTTGGCAATGGGTTGCAAGTCGGCAATGGCATAGACCCCAAGACCCAGATCGGGCCACTTGTGTCCGAACAACAGCTCGAACGCGTGACCGGCTATCTCAGCGTTGGGAAGCAAGAAGGCGCCCGCGCCGTTTCGGGCGGCGACCGGCTGACCGGGGAAGCATACGCAAGAGGCTATTTCGTACCGCCGACCGTGTTCGCGGATGTGCGCGATGACATGCGGATTGCCCAGGATGAAATATTTGGCCCGGTCCTGTCGGCAATTCCGTTTGACGATATCAACGAGGTGATCGTTCGCGCCAATGCGACGTCTTTCGGTCTTGGCAGCGGCGTGTGGACGCGAGACGTGAGCAAAGCCCATCGCCTGGCGAAGGCGATCCGCGCCGGCTCCGTATGGGTGAATTGTTATCAGGCGATGGATCCGGCCGTGCCGTTCGGCGGCTACAAAATGAGCGGTTATGGGCGCGAGTCAGGTCTTCAGCATCTGGAGGAATACCTCAACGTGAAGGCGGTCTGGATCAAGACGGCCTGAGGTGCAGGGCGCCATTCCGGAGTCATGGCCGGGCTTGTCCCGGCCATCCATGTCTTGCTTGTGGGCGCTCAGCGAGAAAGACGTGGATGCCCGCGACAAGCGCGGGCATGACGAGGGAGGAATTGAGTCAGCTTGCCAGCCCATGCCGGGCGATATATTCTGCCAAATATACCGCTTCATGAGGTGGGCAGCGTGAAGTTCGATGCTCAGTGTGATTTCGCCTCGGTGGTCTACGGTCGAGATGACGACCCCGACCGTCTCTTCGTCGATTTCACCAACGACCTCTACCGTTCGGGAGTTCGTCCGGCCGGCGTCATTCAATCCGGCCGCAGTTGCCGGACAGCGGAGCCGAAACTCCGCGTCGTCATGCTGCCCGGCGGGGAAACCGTCGGCCTCGTCGCAGATACAGAAAACTGTGATGCCGGAGGCTGCCGACTTGATGATCAACGGCTCAGCGAACTCGCCGACCGGCTCGCAGCCGCGATCGACGACGGCCCCGACCTCGTCGTGATCAATCGCTTTGGCCGCGCCGAGGCCGAAGGCCGGGGACTGGTCAAACCCATCGCGCAAGCCCTGAAGGCCGATATTCCGGTGCTGATTGCCGTACCTGAGCGACGCTTCTTTGACTGGATCCGGTTTTCTGACGGCATGAACGTTCGGCTGCCGTGTCGCCGGGAGGCGCTCGATCGATGGTGGCGGTCGGTCGCGGGGACGAGCATGCGCCGACGCCCGGGCTTTGCCGCCACTTTCTGCGAATGGGCAAAATGAGGCGGGCCGTCCTTCCTGAGGAGCATTCGGTGATTGCGGACGAAACGCAAGCGACTCTTAAAGTGCCGGAACCTCCGTTCGTCATCGACGTGGTGGGAGAGGTCGCGCCCGATGGAAAGGCGATTGGGTTACGTATACAGCGCAGTGCGCAGGGGCCCATAGACCTCTGCCTGCGCATCCAAGACGTTGGGTACATGGTCAGCATGATGCTGGCGCTCGGTTGCGAGGCAAAACGCCTGCAGGGACTGCCGGAACCCGAGTCCCCGCCCAATGGCGCGATCCCGCTGCCGCTCAGCGCCATCAATATCGGGCTGGACGACGATAACAAGACCTTTCTGATGCTGGAGGTCGGAGCTGCCGCGTTGATGTTCGGTATGCCTGCGGCGGTGCTGGAAGAAGTTGGCCAGACCCTGCTTGCCTTGAGCGCGGGCAAATCCGCCAGGCCGTCGTGACAAATGCGGCCGGCAGATAGGATGGCGTTTTTTTTGACGCCCCCGGCGCGACGGTAATAGCCCGTTCTTTTCTCTTCCCAGAACCGCAATTGTGTGTCACATTCGCTATATCTGATTGAATACAGCGAGCAGCATGTCGTCCCGCACTCCGGATCTGCTGTCCAACATCTTCGCGAACGGCCTCCAGCCGCGAGCGGCTACAATCCCTCGCGGCATGATTCCGATGAAGTCGCGCGGGTCCGGCGAAGCGTCGGGCGAGGCGTTCGTGCCGCCCGCTTCGCGCAGGCGCACGGCAATCTGGGACATGCATCACAGCATGCATTGCTCGATCATCGGCACCTGTCTTTCGACGACTGAAATACGCCGCCTGCTGATCAAGCTTGGCGTGCATGGCGCCGAAAGCGCCAGCGATCATGATCTGCACAAGCAGGGCGTTACGCTTGCAGGTCAAGCGCAGGGAGGCGGCAAGTTCATCCAGAAAGCGCTGGACCGGCGCCACGAGGCCGCGATCAAGCAATTCGCAAAGGCGCAGGACGAAGCAGCGCTGCGCCTGGTGTGGGACGATGCGGTGAGGCGTGGCGATATTCCGGGCGCCTATTGGGCCGTGCTCAGCCACCCGGCGGCGACCGACGCCATCATGCGCAAAACATTCGGCGATGTGCACATGCTCTCCCACATGGTCGGCGCCGCGAACCGCGCGGATATTCGCCGGCTGTGCCAGCTTGAGCAGCAGAACGCCGCATTGTCGGCCAAGCTTGAATTGCAGCAGCGCCAGCTGCGCGATGGCTTCGTCGAGCGCGATGACAAGATTCGACTGCTCAACGAAGCCCTCAGCCGGGCGCTCGCCCAGGCGCCGGCTTGCGAGGCACATGCGGACGATGACGTCCGCGCCGTCGAGGCGGCGCTGATCGACGTTGACCGCCGTCTCGATCGGGAGGTGACGCGCCGCAAGCGCCTCGAAAGCCGCCTTGAGGCGGCAACCTTGGCGGCGTCGCAAGCCGAACGCGCGCGGCACGAGGCCGAAGGCGAATGCGAAAGACTGCACCGCGAACTGTCTCTCGTGGAAGCACAGATCACCGGCTGGTTGGGCGAGGAGCAAAGCACCCTCGCACCACAACTTGGCGGCGCGCAGGTGCTTTACGTCGGTGGCCGGGCGCATCAGGTGCCCCAGCTCAAAGCCCTCGTGGAACGCGCCGACGGCAAGTTCCTGCATCATGATGCCGGCATTGAACACAGCATGACGTTGCTTCCTGGCCTTATCAGCCGCGCCGATTGCGTGGTGTTTCCGATCGATTGCGTCAGCCACGAAGCCATGGGAATCCTGAAGCGGCAATGCCGGCAATTGGCAAAGCCATTCGTGCCCGTGCGAACATCAAGCCTCGCCAGCCTCCTTTCTGGGCTCGCCACGCTGGAGCATGCGCCTGAGCCCATCGCGGCGGTCAACTGACCGTGTCGAGCGCGTTTCCGGTGAGACCGGGCGTCATGCCCGTCCCCGGACTTGATCCGGGGATTGTCGCGGGCATCCACGCCTTTCTTTCGACAGCTCAGCAAGGAAGCCGTGGATGGCCGGGACAAGCCTGGACAAGCCTCGGCATGACTCCGAGTATGAGCGGCATTCCTTGTGATCTTCGCCGGTAGCGTTGTATATTGCTGAACATGACAGGCTTTTGCCGCGCGGTGTGCTGTAGAAAAATCCGCAACGGCAGCAGTCCTTTGTGCCAGATTGTTCCGATCGTGGGATCGAAAGCAAATGCGTCACCATATCGCCGGTTGTTTTATCGCTCTGGTTTTGCTCGCATCGCCCGCGCTCGCCGAGACGCTGCAAGTCGTCGGTGCCGGCAGCCTCACGGACGCTTTTACGGACTTGATACGCCGTTTTCCGGCCGGCCCTGATACGATGTCCACGCCCGAATTCGGGCCTTCCGGCCTGATGCGGGAGAAGATCGAAAGCGGAATGAATGCCGATCTTTTTGCATCCGCCGACATGGAGCAAGCGCGACGCCTCGCCATCGGTCATCCGGAGCGTTCCGTCATCCATTTCACGCGCAACCGCCTCTGCGCCATCGCGCGCACTGCCGTTGGACTCACGGGAGCCAACATGCTGGATCGCCTGCTCGATCCGGCGGTGCGTCTCGCCACTTCGACTCCCGGCGCGGACCCCGGCGGAGATTATGCCTTCGCCGTATTCGCCCGCGCCGAGGCCGGGCGAACCGGCGCCCGCGCTGCACTGGAGGCAAAAGCGCAACAACTCTACGGCGGCGGGGCAAAGACGCCTTTGCTGGTCCCCGGCAAGGGCGCGGTCGAGGGCATTTTCCTCGCGGACCGCGCCGACGTCGCTCTCAGCTATTGCAGCGGAGCCCCGGCCGTTGTGCGTGAGGTACCCGGCCTTGCCGTTATACCGCTCCCGGCCGAACTTTCGGTCGGCCCCGCCTACGGCACGGTGCTGCTCAATATCAAGCCGCTGACATTGCGTTTCGCGACTTTCATCATGTCGGAAGGCGGCCAGGCCGTCCTGAAGGCGCACGGGTTCGATCCGGTGGGGCTCACCGAGCCCGCACCCCCGTTGCCCGGCCTTCTTGTCCAGCGCGCCGGCAAAGCTTCGCACATGATCTCCTTCGAGCGTCTTGCCGCTCTCAAGCCGGTGACGCAGCGTGTGGCCTTCCTGACCGGCCAGGGTGAACAGCAGAACGAATGGACTGGCCCCCTGTTGTGGGACGTGCTTGCCGCTTCCGGCGTGGCTGATGCCATAAAGCCGGCCGAGCACGTGCGGCTTGCGGTTCGGGTCACCGGGGCGGACGGCTATACGGCTGTCGTTGCTCTGGCGGAAATCTCCCCGCAGTTTGCCGGCAGACCCATTCAACTTGCCGACCACCTGAACGGAGCTTTGCTGCCGGATCATGGACTGCGCCTCGTCGTTCCCGGAGACAAACGCGGCGGCCGGTCAGTACGTGATGTCGTCCGGATCGATCTCGAGTAGTCAGGATCGCAGCAGAAGGGCGCAATAAGCGTAGCGCATTGCGCCGCACTACTGAATTATCGCCGTATCTTCGCGCGCGGCGGCGCCATGCGCTACGCTTATTGCGCCCTACGGCACACCGCACTGGGTCAATGGCCTCGAGGCAATCGAGCGGCGATCATGTCGGCATAACCCCCAATCGCGTCTGGCTTACTGCATCTGGGCGTGACCGCACCGCCTCGCACGCGGGCTATCGGCCAAGTCTGAAAAGCGCTACCATCCACGTAAAGCCATAGGTAATTGGTGGAATCGCGTTGCAGCAGGGCCGCTGCAGGGCAAAAGGGAGGCCGTCATGTGCGGGAGGGTCTTGCACCCCACGATAAGGGTTGCCATTGCGGTAGCAGCCGTCAGCGCCATCGCTGCCGTGTCCATCACGCGGACGTCAGCTCAGGCACCGGCGCCTTCAATGCCAGCGCTGAAGACGCCCTGGGGCGACCCCGATTTGCAGGGCATCTGGACCGACGAAACCGACACACCGTTCCAGCGCTCGCCTAAGTTTGCAAACCAGGAATTCTTCACCGACGCCCAGCGGGAAGAATTTGACGTACAGCGGTCAACGCTGCGCGGCCGCGACTCCCGCGCGGAGCGCGGGAGCGAGACCGACGTCGCGGGCGCCTACAATGCGGTATGGGGCGGCCGCAAGCGCACCGGCCGGCGCACATCGATGATTATCGATCCGCCCGATGGCCGAATCCCGCCGCTGACGGGGGAGGCTGAGAAGAATGCCGCCGCCGATCGAGACTTTCGTCTGACGCTGATGCGAGCGACGCAGACGTGCAAGCTCCAGCTGCCCGGGTGTGCCGGAGGCAAGTACGATCCGACGCCGGCCACGGCGCGACGCGACGAGCTTCCTCCTCGTTACAACGTCGCCCGCATGAATCGCCATGACCGACCCGAGGACGGCGCGCTGGCGGACCGCTGCCTGACCGCCGGGCTGCCCGAGTTCGGAGCCGGGAATGGCGGTGGCAGCTTCCGGCGGATCGTGCAGACCCCGGGGGGCGTCGCGATTTCCTACGACGTGGGTCAGGGCCAGGGATGGCAGCGAAGCATTGTCATGAACGGGAGCCCTCACTTACCTGCCAACATCCGCCAGTGGTTTGGCGACTCGCGCGGCCATTGGGAGGGCAATACCCTTGTGATCGACGTGACGAACTTCAGTGTGAAGACCGATTATCGGGGCTCGCGCGAGAATTTGCATCTTATCGAGCGCTGGACGCGGACCGGGCCTGCCACGCTTGAGTACGTCGTCACCATCGAAGATCCGACGGTGTGGACTAAGGCCTGGACCGTCAAGCAGGAGTTCACCAGGCAGAGCGACGAGGAAAACCGAGTTTATTACGAGCCACGCTGCGTGGAAGGAAACTTCGGCTTTCCCGCGATGATGAAGAACGCGCGCCAGGAAGACCGCGAGTTTGCCGAGGGACGCGGGCCTGATCCGCTGATGAAGGACAACGCATCGGGTGGCGCTGATTCGGATCCGTTGCAGCAGTAACATGCCGCATGGCAAAAGGAGGCTATTCATGCGCGAGAGGTTCTCAGGTTCGCTAATAACGGTCGCTATTGCCGGCGCCGCGCTCGGCGCCGGGTTTTCGGTATCGATCACGCAGACATCGGCTCAGGCGCCGGCCCCGGCGCTGACAACGCCGTGGGGCGACCCCGATCTGCAAGGCATTTGGATGGATGAAACCGACACGCCCCTGCAGCGCCCCGCCAAGTATGCGACCCAAGAATTTTTCACCGAGGCGCAGCGAGCCGAATTGGATGCACAGCGGGCAGCGCTCGGCGGCAAGGACAACCGCCGGGAGCGCGGGACCGAGCTCGACGTCACCGGCTCCTACAACGACCTTTTCATATCCAGGAAGCACGCCGGCGTGCGCACGTCCCGGATTATGGATCCGCCCGATGGCCGGATTCCGCAATTCACGCCGGAGGCTCAGAAGATTGCCGCCGCCGAGCGGGCATTTCGCCTTGCCCTGTTGCAATCGACCGAGACTTGCAGGATCGAGTACCGCAGCTGTGCCGGCGGCAAATACGATCCGACACCCTCGCCGCGATTCGCGGAGCGCACCCCCCGCTACAACACGATATCGATCAATCGCCATGATGGTCCGGAGGACAGCCCGTCGGCGGTGCGCTGCTTGACCGCCGGGCTGCCGGGGATCGGAGGCCAACGCACGAACCGGATCGTGCAGACGCCAGGCGGCATCGCGATGTTCTACGACGTGGGTCAGGGACAAGGGTGGCAGCGCAACATCGTGATGGACGGGAGCCCCCATTTGCCGTCGGGCATCCGCCAGTGGTATGGCGATTCGCGTGGGCACTGGGAGGGCAACACCCTCGTCATCGACGTCACGAACTTCAGCGCGAAGACGGATTTTCAGGGCTCGCGCGAGAACTTGCATTTGGTCGAGCGCTGGACGCGGATCGGGCCGAATACCCTCGAATACGTGGTCACGATTGACGATCCGGCCGTGTGGACGAAGCCATGGGCGGTCACGCAGGAGTTCATCGGGCAGAGCGAGCAGGCGAACAGAATTTATTACGAGCCGCGCTGCAACGAGGGAAACTATGCCCTTCCTGGGCTGATACGTGGAGCGCGCATGCAAGAGCTCGCCTTTGCGCAAGGACGAGGTCCCGACCCGGCGACAAGAGACAGCGCCACGGGTATTTCGGGCGCCGAGGATGATCCGTTGCAGTGACACGCCGCAAGGCAAACGAGGATCGTCCCGCGAGAGGTTTTCTCCCTCTCCCCGCTTGCGGGGAGAGGTAAAGGGGCTACCGCCAAATGCGATTGCACTCGACCCCCAAGCCGGCAGAGGCTATCCCACCCGATAGCTTCGACCGGCCTCGCCGCCCCGCAGGTCGGCAATGATCGTCTCTCCGGCCGTAGCCGTCTGCCCTTCCGCCGCCAGCGGTCGCACGCCCGCAGGCAAGTAGACATCGACCCGCGAGCCGAACCGGATCATTCCGATGCGCTCCCCGGCGGCAACGGTGGTGCCCTGCTTGACGAAGGGCACGATGCGGCGCGCCACCAGGCCGGCGATCTGGACGACCCCGATCTGGGCGCCGGCTGCGGTCGTGATCACGAGGCAGTTGCGCTCGTTGTCCTCGCTCGCCTTGTCGAGATCCGCATTGACGAAAGCCCCTGGCCGGTACGCCATGCGCTCGATGCGGCCGGTGACCGGGCTGCGGTTCACGTGGCAATCGAACACGCTCATGAAGATCGATACGCGCGGCACCGGCTTGTCGCCGAGCCCGAGCTCGGCGGGCGGCGCCGCGTTGATGATGCGGCTCACCCGCCCGTCCGCGGGCGCGATCACGAGCCCGTCGCGCAGCGGCGTGACGCGGGGCGGATCGCGGAAGAAGTAGAAGCACCACGCGGTCAGCGCCACCCCGATCCAGCCGAGCGGCGACCACAGCCACATCAGCACCAGGCTCGCCAACGCGAAGGTGCCGATGAACGGATAGCCCTCGGGATGCACCGGAGCAATCTGCGAGCGGATAGAGACGAGAACCGACATGATCACTCCGCGGCGTCGACGATCTCCTGCGCCGCCTCGCCAATGGGCGTCTCGCCGACCTTCATGTCACCGATTTGCGGCGGATTTCGGTTGGACGCAACCTCAGCCTCGCCCACCAGCGCAAGCCTTTCTCGCGCTGCCTCGGCCTCGCGCTGGCGGTTCCACATGCTGGCATAAAGTCCGCCATCTGCAAGCAACCGCTGATGGGTGCCGCGTTCGACGATCACGCCCTTGTCGAGCACGATGATCTCGTCGGCCGCGATGATGGTGGAGAGCCGGTGCGCGATCACCAGCGTGGTGCGATTGCGGGAGACCCGGTCAAGCGCATCCTGGATCTCCCGTTCGGTATGGCTGTCGAGAGCCGAGGTCGCCTCGTCGAGCACCAGGATCGGCGGCGCTTTGAGGATGGTGCGGGCGATCGCGACGCGCTGCTTCTCGCCGCCGGAGAGCTTGAGGCCGCGTTCGCCGACCTCGGTATCATAGCCCTTGGGCGCTGCGCGGATGAAGGCGTCGATCTGGGCGTGCGCGGCAGCCGCCTCGACATCCGCGTCGGTCGCGTCCCAGCGGCCGTAGCGGATGTTATATCGCACCGTGTCGTTGAACAGCACGGTATCCTGCGGCACCATGCCAAGCGCATCGCGCAGCGAGGTTTGCTGCACGTCTCGGATGTCCTCCCCGTCGACGGTGATGCGGCCGCTGGTGATGTCGTAGAAGCGGAACAGCAGCCGCGAGATCGTCGACTTGCCGGCGCCCGACGGGCCGACGATCGCGACGGTCCGGCCGGCCGGAACCTCGAAGCTCACTCCCTTGAGGATCGCCCGTGCCGGCTCGTAGGAGAAGCTCACATCCTCGAAACGGATGGCGCCGGCGCTCACCTTGAGCGGCTTCGCCCCCGGCGCGTCCTTGATCTCGGGATCGCGGCCGAGCAGCGTGAACATGGCCTCGATATCGATCACCGCCTGCTTGATCTCGCGATACACCATGCCCATGAAGTTGAGCGGTTGGTAGAGCTGGATCATCATGGCGTTGATCATGACGAAATCCCCTACCGTGTGGGTGCCGTCGCGAATGCCGAACACGCACAAACCCATGGTCACGGTGAGACCGAGGGTGAAGATCGCCGCCTGGCCGGCATTGAGCACAGCGAGCGACACGTAGGCCTCGACGCTCGCCCGCTCGTAGCGCGCCATCGAGCGGTCATAGCGCGCCCTCTCGCGCTCCTCGGCGCCGAAATATTTCACAGTTTCGTAGTTCAAGAGCGAATCGATGGCCTTGGTATTGGCGTCGGAGTCGCTCTCGTTCATCTTGCGGCGGATGCCGATCCGCCATTCGGTCGCGAGATACGTGTACCACATGTAAAGCGCGACGGTGACCGCGATCACCGCCACGTAGCGCCAGTCGAATTGATAGAGCAGCACGGCGGCGATCATCAGCACTTCCAGGATGGTGGGCACGAGCTGAAGGATCACCATGCGCACGATGGTTTCGATGGCGTTGCGGCCGCGCTCCAGCACCCGCGTCAACCCGCCGGTCTTGCGTTCGAGATGAAAGCGCAGCGACAAAAGGTGCATGTGCTCGAAGGTCAGGATTGCGAGCCGACGCACCGCATGCATCGCGACCTTGGCGAACATCCCGTCGCGCATCTGGGTGAACGCCGCCATCAGGATGCGGGTACCGCCGTAGCCGGCTGTCATCAGCAGCGGCGCTGCGATCACCCACGCGATCCAGGAATTGCCGGTGGCGTCTTGTTCATGCGCAAGGCCGTCGGTGGCAAATTTGAAGGTAAACGGCACCGCTATGGTGGCGAGCTTGGCGGCCACGAGCAGCACCAGGGACCACAGCACCCGCCGCTGCAGGTCGGGCCGGTCCGACGGCCAGATATAGGGCCACAGACCGACGAGCGTGCCCGTAAGCCGCCCGCCATCGGCGGAAACGTCGCGTCTCATACTGAGGGGAGATCGAAGATGCTCGCTCATGGGCCCTTATTTGCCGGTCCATCACTGCAGAACCGGGGAGCGTCCGTCAACTGATTAGCATATAGGCATTTTCCGGGCAGCAATCACCGTCCGCAAATGAAATCATCATGTGTTTCCCGCATGGGCGCCGCGCGTGCCTCCCCCAATGGCCGGACCGCGGGCGTCTCGCCCGCTCCTGATAAAGTGCAGGCGAGACGCCCGCGGTCCGGACGAACGGAACAACTTGACGCCGGGCGTCGCCCAATGCCACATCCGAATAATGAGCATTATCAAGCGAGTCTGCGTCTACTGCGGGTCCAGTCAAGGACATGACCCGCGCTTCGTCGCGGCGGCCCGGCGGTTCGGCGAAATTCTTGCCGCCAACCGGATCGGGCTTGTCTATGGCTGCGGTTCTATCGGCCTGATGGGAACCATCGCGCGCGCGGTCCATGACCATGGCGGCGAAGTGATCGGCATCATTCCGGAATTTCTCAAGGTTCAGGAACGCTTGTTCACCGACGCCGCCGAGATCGTCATCACCGCCGACATGCACGAACGCAAGCGGCTGATGTTCGAGCGCGCCGACGCCTTCGTGGCGATGCCGGGCGGCGTCGGAACCCTGGAGGAGGTGGTCGAGCAGCTCACCTGGGCGCAGCTCGGCCGTCACCGCAAGCCAATCCTGATCGCCAACATCGCGGGGTATTGGGATCCCCTGCTGGTGATGTTCGATCACCTGCTCAGCCTTGGTTTTCTGACCAACGGCAGGCTCGGCCATCTGGTGGCTGACAACGTGGACGACATCCTGCCGACGCTGGTTGCGGCTGCCGCAAAGGTGAGCGAAGTCGAGAAGCTTGGCGAGCCGGAGCGGGTGGAGAGGTTGTAAGAGCTGCGCCTTCCGGCAAACGTTACGGGCCGCGATGCGATTGCCGCAAAGAACACATGTCCGACGAAAACCAGCATTGGGTGCCGAAGTTCCTCATCAAGTATTTTGTCGACAAGGACGGTCGAGTGTTCTGCCTCGACACCCACACGGACGAACTGACCAAGCCCCCGCCAAAGCTGGCTGCGTCCGAGGAGGGCTTCAATAGCTTCCTTATCGACGGCGAAGCCGTCTCGTTTGAGGACAAGCTCGAAAAAATTGAAACGCCTGCGGCCCCCATCATTAAGCGGATGGTCGAAGGCCGGACCATAGCCGGCCTGACCCCGAAGGATCGTCAGCGCATTGCCGAGTTCATGGCGGTGCAGAGCTTTCGGACCAAGGCCTTTTATGAAGGCATGGCCGGCAAGCCGGATCGACAGGAGTTCGGGCGCACATTCGACCAGCTATGGGAAAGCATTTTCATCACGGCGGGCGAGATCGCTCGACGGCATTGGGCGCTAATGGTCATCGCCAGCGATGAAGTCTTTTATCTAGGCGACAACCCGGTCGTGTTTCAGTGGACAGAAAAGCCGGGAGCCGGCGGAAGCCTCGGCTTTGATGTCGAGGGCGTAGAGACATTTCTGCCCCTTTCTCCCAAATGTGCTCTTTACATGCCGTGCAGGGCTACAAGCGTGCAAATACTGGAGGGATATGAAACCGCGCTAGAGCTACGCCGTGCAGTGCGGACGGCCGCGCTACGCGGCCAGCCCGACGGTTGTAGAAAGTTGCAGATGGCGCAAAACGCTATCCGGAGCGGGCATGAACTGTACGCAGCATTCACAACGGGCAGCGCCGTCGAAGCCATCACACCGTACGTACAGAACTTGAACTCGCTGCAATGTCTGTTTTCCCATAGCGCGCTCTACTCCAACCGGCGCAACTTCTCATTCGCTCGGCACGTCTTTCAGAAGACGCCGAACTATCGCAATCTTCAAAAGACTTCGTTGGTTCAGATGAACGTGTTGGTCCCGGCGGCGAAAGGGGAGACTTAAGAATCGCGCCGCACGCCGATGCTATCCCGGATAAATGGATTTTCCCGTGGCAGCATCTTCTGCCGTCGAATGCGCGGGCTGGCCATCCTTGCCTATGGTGTAGTCCCCGTCCTCATCTGGCCCAGCGACACCCCAAAAAACTTGCTGTCTGCTTCGGCTGTAAGGTCCAAGCCCGAATGCGGCCGAGCCACTTCAGTTTGCCTGCGCAGTCAAAATCATGTGCTGCATCTAGATAGCGCGCCGACGCCTTCGTGGCGCTACCGGGCGGCGTCGGCACGCTGGAGGAGGTGGTCGAGCAACTCGCCTGGGCGCAGCTCGGCCGTCACAGGAAGCCGATCCTGATCGCCAATATCGCGGGATATTGGGATCCCCTGCTCGTGATGTTCGATCCCCTGCTCAGCCTCGGTTTTCTGACCAACGGCCGGCTCGGCCATCTGGTGGCCGACAACGTGGACGACATCCTGCCGACGCTGCTTGCGGCTGCCGCAAAAGTCAGCGAAGTCGAGAAGCTTGGTGAGCCGGAGCGGGTGGAGCGGCTGTAGCAGGCGGCGGGGTCATCGCTTGCGGCGGCGTTGCGATCATGGCCAAGTTGCTTTGATGCCTCCGCATAGAGTCGGATTCATCAACTGATCAGTTCGTCATTGCGTTGAGACCGCTATTTTCGCCCCGCGCGGATGACTCCTTGGAGTTATAGTGCAATGCCTTCGGGTCGCGCGAAGGCAATTAATTCATTGCGGATCGAACCTGCGCCGTTTTTGTTTGCAATCCATCACAAGTCAAGAATTATGTTTGTTGGTATCGTGACATTGGAGAGTTTAATATTTGGTCATTTTAGACCGTAGTTTTAACTCTTGCAAAAATATGATTATTGCGATATAAATGAGCTTATTTATTACTGTCTTTAGTGGCAGACTTCAGTCGCAGTCAGCGGCCGACTTCGCAAGGACTGCGCATGGTCCAAAAACACCCATGCAGATCAAATGAAAATCCTCTGTTTAATTCCCTGTTTTGGTCGAAAAATTCTCTGTTCAAATGGCGGAAATTCCCTGTTCCGCAAAGAACAGGGAATCTCTGACAAGCTAATAAAATCCTTACGTTATTTTTTATCGACACACGCCAAAACCACCTAAAAACATGCCGAATTCGTGAAATTCCCTGTTATTTTCCCTGAAGTGCCCCCCGAAAGTGAGACACGGAAAATTAGGGACAGTTCTCCATAGGAGAACGTATGCCCAAACGCAAATCGTCCCACCGTGTTTTCA
>Ga0257161_1000109_pt1 | contig 20866 bp, 17 predicted proteins | sample NR01A_FD_185954 | JGI IMG/M metagenome (GOLD analysis project Ga0257161, IMG submission 185954) | Soil microbial communities from H.J. Andrews Experimental Forest, Oregon, United States - NR-01-A | ecosystem: Environmental > Terrestrial > Soil > Temperate forest > Bulk soil | place: USA: Oregon... | reverse complement strand
CGCCTGCGGTAGGCGACTTTGCCCACCCTACCCGCACGATGACTTGCCCTCCTGTGCCGCCCTCGCCGGCTGCTTTTCCGCTACCGCCGTCGTCCGATTCCGGGCCGCCGCGGCGCCGCGCCGCAAGAACAGCGCGGATTCCCAGCACGCCATAGCGACGAGAGCGAGACAGAACGGCAGGAAGAAATATAGCACCCGAAACACCAGGAGGCCCGCGACCAGTTCCTCCTTCGGAACTCCCGGCAGCGCTACTAGCATCGCGGCGTCGAACACGCCGAGCGAGCCCGGGGCGTGGCTCGCATATCCCAGCAGCGTCGCCGACACGAAAGCAATCGCTATGGTCAGAAGCTCGCCCTCGGCGGCTGACGGGATGGCGCTGTACATGGCAAGCGCCGAGCAGCCGAGGTCCGCAACACCGATTCCGATCTGGATCAAGGTCGACGACCCGCCGGGAAGCCGCACGCGCCAATTTCTGATGCCGATTGTGCGCGGCCTGCGAAAGGCCCATGCCACATAGGCGCACAGCAGGACCAGCGCCGCGATGCCGATGCCCCGCACGGTCTCGCCCGACAGTTGAAGGATGCGCCCCGGCACATCCGGCCGATAGGCCATCCCGCCCCCCAACACGGCGAAATTGCCGAGCCAGAATGTCAACCCGGTGAGAAAACAGATCTTTGCGACATCGATGACGCCGAGTCCGAACTGCGAATAGATGCGGTAGCGGACCGCCCCGCCGGAAACGGCGGTCGCGCCGATGTTGTGACCGATCGCGTAACTCGTGAGGCTGGCCAGCGCCGCGATGCGGTAAGGCACATGGTTCGCCCCGATCGTGCGCACCGCGAAGAAGTCGTAACCTGTCAATGTTGCATAGGCGCCGGCGACGAACAGGACAACCCAGCCGACCTGCGAAGCCGGCATAGCGCGCACATGGCTTGCGACGCGGGCGAAATCGACGTCCTTAAGGATATGGGCGAGCACAAAGACCGAAATGCCCACAATGGTTGCGCTGAGTGCAAATCCAATCCAATTCCATGAACTACGGGTGCGTGGCTTCCTGGCGGTCTTATCAGTCAGAGCGGACAATCAGCCTCCTTGCGACTAAGCGCGGATCGACAAGGAGTTCCTAAAGGGAAGACGGGACCGCGTGATTTGCGGCATGTCGTCACGGCGCGCGTGTTTCGAATCGTCCATTAACTTTGGACGACGCAAGCGACAGTAATGCGACAAAGCCGATGGACCGTCACGGAGATGACGCATGAATCGGGGAGACTAATTGTCGTAAGGAAACCACACTCCGAGCGACCTGATGCGGATTTTGATCGCAACCGACGCGTGGCGGCCCCAGGTCAATGGCGTCGTCCACACCCTGGAGGCGACCGCGCAAGCCGCCAAATCTCTGGGCGCCGAAGTATCCTTCCTCACGGCGGAAGGATTTCCGACCGTCAGGCTGCCGAGTTATCCGGGAATTCGGATTGCGCTGCCGCGCGCTCGCGAAATCGCGCGGCGCATCTCGGTGGTTCGTCCCGATGCCGTCCACATCGCAACGGAAGGCCCGATCGGCTATTTCGTCCGCCGCTTTTGCCTCGCGGACCGTCTCGCCTTCACCACGAGCCTGCACACCCGCTTTGCCGATTACCTTGCGGCGCGCTGGCCAATCCCGCCGAACTGGACTTGGGCGTGGATGCGCTGGTTTCACAACGCCGGGGGCGGCACCATGGTCTCCACCACCTCGCTTGCAAACGAGCTGCGCAGCCATGGTTTTAACAACGTCCTGCGTTGGCCCCGTGGCGTCGATTCAGCGCTGTTTCACCCGGGCTGCGCACGCGACCTCGGTCTAAAACGCCCGATCTTTCTCACGGTCGGCCGGCTTGCCGTCGAAAAGAACCTGGACGCATTTCTGGCGCTGGACCTGCCGGGAACGAAGGTGGTCGTCGGCGACGGTCCGGCGCGTCCGGGACTGGAATCCCGCTACCGCGATGCGGTTTTCCTCGGAACCGAACACGGCGCGGAACTCGCCGCCATCTATGCGAGCGCCGATGTCTTCGTGTTTCCAAGCCGCACCGATACGTTCGGTCTGGTGCTGCTGGAAGCGCTCGCAAGCGGACTGCCGATTGCGGGGTTCCCGGTGGCAGCGACCCAAGACGTCGTCGGGGCGGCGCCGGTCGCCGCTCTCGACAACGATCTGCGCGCCGCGTGCCTCGGCGCGCTCACGATTCCGCGTTACGCGTGCCGGCACTATGCAGAGACTATGACGTGGGAGGCGAGTGCGCGAGCGTTCGTCAGCAATCTCGTCGATTTTCGGACTACCCGACCTTCGGCTGCAGCGTCGTCGACCACAAGGCGCGATCATCGACATCTTTCAGAGTCACAGTCATAACTTCAGTGGCGCCATCGATCGCCACATGGCCGAAGAACTGAAGGCCGAGCGCAGGCGACAGATTCTGGCCCTGCTCCTTGGTCGGCGCCTTGATGAAAGCGAGTTGCGGTCCGAAGGTGTTGTCGAGCTCGTTGGGTCCGAAGGTGCCGGCGTGGATCGGGCCTGACACGAATTCCCAGAACGGCTCGAAATCCTGGAATACGGCCTTGTTGGGGTCGTAGTAGTGAGCGGCCGTGTAGTGCACATCGGCGGTCAGCCAGACGGTATTGTGGACATTGGCGCGCTTGATGAAGGACAGGATGTCGGCAATCTCCAGCTCCCGGCCACGGGCCGGGCCGTCGCCTTGGGCGATCGCCTCGACGCCCCAATTGCGGTCGCCGTCATAGACCACGATAAGCCCGATCGGCATGTCGGCCGCAATCACCTTCCAGGTCGCCCGCGAATTCAACAATTCGCGCTTGAGCCATGCGACCTGGGTAGGACCGAGGAAGTAGGAGGCGGGACCGTAGGTTTCCTCCTTGCCCTCGCCGTTTGGCCCGCGATAGCTGCGCATGTCCAGCATGAATATGTCGAGCAACGGACCGTAAGAAATCTTGCGGTAGACGCGCCCGATCTCCGATTGGGTTACACGCATCGGCATATATTCGTGGAATGCACGGCTCGCCCGCACCGCCAGCGTCAACACATTCTTGTCCACGTACTTCTTGCGCAGGTGCTCGGCGCGATCGAGCGGCTCGCCCGGCCACCAGTTGTTGGTGACCTCGTGGTCGTCCCACTGGGAGAAGATCGGGATTTCGCGATTGAAGGCGAGCACGTTGCGATCGAGCAGATTGTACTTATAGGCGCCGCGGAATTCGTTCAGGGTCTCGGCCGGCTTCGATTTCTCCTCGGTGACGATGTTCTTCCAGACCTCGCCGTTCGGCAACTTCTGCTCTGCAGGGATTGGGCCGTCGGCATAGATATTGTCGCCCGAATGAATGAAAAAGTCCGGCCGGTTGCGCAGCATGGTGCCGTAAAGGCGCATGCCGCCCCGGCTTTCGTCGATGCCCCAGCCTTGGCCGGCGGTGTCTCCCGACCAGGCAAACGCGATCGACCGCCGGTCCGCGGGCGCGGTGCGGAACCGTCCGACCACCGGCTCGCCAAGGATGGCAGGAGATGCGTAGTCCTGGAACTGCACGCGATAGAAAATGTCCTGGCCGGCCGGCAGCCCTTCGATCAGGGCATTGACGGTAAGGTCGGTCTCCGGCAAGGCGTCCACATACGCCGCGCGACGACTGTTCTTGAAGCTCTCCGTCGTCGACCAGTCGATGAGGGCCCGGGACGGCCGGTCGGCGCGCGCCCACACCACCGCGGAATCGACCGACACGTCACCCGATTGCACGCCATGGCTGATCGAGGGCCGCTCGGCGGCGCGGCTCACCATCGGCCGGGCGATGCCGCCCGCGGCGACAATCCCCGCCGCAGCCGACGTCTTCAGGAAACGACGGCGCGTGAATGGTTGGCGGATGCGAATGCTCATGAGATCCTCCGAAGCAGCCGGGGAATTCTTAGCCAGCGGCAGCCGACATCAAGTTCATGAATCCTTGATGACAAGCGGCCCCAGATAGCGATTTTGAATCTAAGGATTGCCAGCTGTAGGGGCGACCCTTGTGGTCGCCCTGTTTGCGCACCGCATCCGCCTGCAACGGGGCGACCACAAGGGTCGCCCCTACATCAATCCTCAGGTCGCTTTTCACCATGCTCCGATCCCTTTAGATTAAGTGCAGCAGGCGACCAGGCCCCGGCGCCCGAACGCCGCATATATGCCGTCATCAAATCTACATTTCCCGTGGTGCTTAATCCGTTGAGTCGACATTGACCGGAGGGGAGCCCAGATTGACATCGGGTGAAAAAACCGCGGCAAACCGCCGCCTGAAGCAGGCTGTCCGCCGCAACCGCGCGCTTTCCATGCAAGGGCTGTTGGAGTTTCTATTCACCCTGGCATTCAAGGGTCTGGTCTATCCGCAGATCTGGGAAGATCCCGATGTCGACATGGAGGCGTTGGCGATCACTCCGGACTGCCAGGTGGTGGCGATCGCGTCGGGCGGCTGCAATGTGCTATCATATCTCATTGCCGATCCGGCTCGGATCACGGCGGTCGATCTCGCCCGCGCGCATGTGGCGCTCAATCGGCTCAAACTCGCCGCCGCTCGTCACCTTCCAACGTGGCAATCCTTCTACCGCTTTTTCGGTGAGGCCGACACCGATGCCAACGTTGCGGCCTATTGGCGGTTCCTCGAGCCTCATCTTGACGACGAAACCCGCGCCTACTGGGAAGGGCGGAACCTGTGGGGTCGCCGTCGCATCACGATGTTTTCGCGCAATGTCTATCGTTGCGGCCTGTTAGGTCATTCCATCGGGCTTGGCCATCTCCTCGCGCGCCTCCATGGCGTCGATCTGCGGCAGATGCTGCATGCGCGCTCTCTCGCGGAGCAGCGGGCGTTCTTTGAGACGTCGCTCGCGCCGTTGTTCGACAAGCCGCTGGTGCGCTGGGCGACGGGGCGGCAGATGTCGCTCTATGGCCTTGGGATTCCACCGGCCCAATACGCCGCTCTCGGCGCCGGCGCCCCACACATGGCGACGGTGTTGCGCGACCGGGTCGAGCGTCTGTCCTGCGACTTCAGCCTTGAGGATAACTATTTCGCTTGGCAGGCCTTTGGCCGCTCTTATCAGAGCCATGCGAGCGGCCCCCTGCCGCCTTATCTCAAGCAGGCGCACTTCGAAACCATACGGGCGCGCGCGGATCGCGTCGAAGTCCTCAACCGTTCATTCACCGAGTACCTCAGGAGCCGGCCGGATCGGTCGCTCGACCGCTACGTCCTGCTCGACGCTCAGGATTGGATGGCGGACCAGCAGCTCAACGAACTTTGGCGGGAGATCACCCGCACGGCACGCCAGGGCGCGCGCGTGATTTTCCGCACGGCCGCGGAGCCCAGTCCATTGCCCGCGCGTGTCGATGACACGGTGCTCGGACAATGGCGCTACGAGGCCGCGCAGTCGCGCGATCTCGCGCGACGCGACCGCTCGGCCATCTACGGCGGTTTTCATCTCTATGTTCTGGCAAACTGACGAGACGACCGCGCATCCCGTGGATCTGATGAACCGGATCTACCGGCATCAGAGGCATGTCTACGATTTCACCCGCAAGTACTATCTGCTGGGTCGCGACCGCGTGATCGCCGGGATCGACACGCATGACGGCGCCCGCGTACTGGAGATCGGCTGCGGCACCGGGCGCAATCTCATCGTGGCGGCGCGGAAATATCCCGGCGCACGTTGTTTCGGCATCGACGTGTCGACCGAGATGCTCAACTCCGCCACCCGTGCGATTTCGCGCGCAGGTCTTGATGCGCGCATCCACGTCGCCCATGCCGACGCAACACAGTTCGACCCGGGAGGCCTGTTCGGCATAGACCAGTTCGACCGAATTTTCATCTCCTACAGTTTGTCCATGATTCCGCAATGGCAGAGCGTGGTCAGCACGGCGATGTCGCACCTCGCTCCCAAAGGAGAATTGCGGATCATCGATTTCGGCGGCCAGGAACGCCTACCCGTTGCTTTCCGGCGGCTGCTATGGCGTTGGCTCACGGCATTTCACGTTGCGCCGCGCGACGATCTCGAGGCCGTTCTGAAGACGCGCGCGGCCGCCTGCGGCGCCACGCTGGCGTTCGCTCGCCCCTATCGCGGATACGCGCAATACGCGGTGCTGCGGCGGTAAAGAGCTAGGCCAGGACTACCGGGCCACCGGACGGCATTGATTTCATTAGGAGTTCCAAAATTAGTTCGTTTCCACAAAATCCGCCCCCGGCAACTAGATGGTATTATTATACTTACAGTGCCGAAATTTTTTCGGGTCAAGTGGCCAGTGAGGTGCACCGCGAATGACCAATCGGGCCGGGCGAGGTTGCACGTAAATCACCAAAACCGCGGTCATCGACCTATCAAACGCCGCGGTTTTGAATTTCACTCTTCGGCAGCGCCTGCTTCGCCCGAACTTACTCCGCGGCGCGTTTTGCCGCTACGATCTGCTCGGCGGGCTTGCCGGTGAGTTCGGCCATGTGGTCGAACTTGAAGGTGAAGCTGCCGACACCCGCAGTCGCGGAGCGCACCTCGATGATGAGATCGCCGATCTCGGTCTCCGGCATCATGGCGCGGACCATGTCCCAGCCCTCCCAGCCCTCGCGGGTGTCGAAACCGAGAATCTGACCGCGCCGGCCGGACAGGATCGCGTTGATCTTGGCGGAGGCGTCCGACGGGCAGGTAATCTCCACCATATGGATAGGCTCCAGCAAAACCGGCTGGCATTGCGGCAGCGCCTCGGTGATGCCGATACGGCCGGCGATGCGGAACGCCATATCCGAGGAGTCGACCGCATGATAGGAGCCGTCGACGAGGGCCACCGCGATGTCGACCACCGGAAAGCCGAGCGGGCCATGTTTCATCGCGTCGATGATGCCTTCCTCGACCGAGGGGATGTAGTTGCGCGGCACCACGCCGCCCGTGATCTTGTCCTCGAAGACGAAACCGGAATTGCGCGGCAGCGGCTTGATGTCGAGCACGACGTCGCCGAATTGACCGTGCCCGCCGGACTGCTTCTTGTGCCGGCCGCGCTGCTGGATCGGCCTTTTGATGGTTTCCCGATATCCGACGGTCGGCCGGCGGCGCTCGATCGCAATGCCGAAGCGCTCGGCCAGCCGTTCGGTCGCGACGCGCAAATGCATCTCGCCCTGGCCCCAGATCACCATCTCTTGGGCCTCGGGGTTGTTGATCACGGTGAGGGAGGGGTCTTCCTCGATGAGCTTGGTGAGCGCGAGGCCGAGCTTGACGTCATCCTTGCGCTCCTTCGCGGAGATCGCAATGGCGAGCACGCCCGGATAAGGCTTCACCGCCGCGACCGCGGGGTGCGGCTGCTTGCCCGACGAAAGCGTGTCGCCAGTCTCGGCTTTCTCGAGCTTGCCGAACGCGACCGTCTCTCCGGCGCCCGCCGGGCCGCGCTTCTCCGTCGATTGCCCTAGAAGCTTGGCGACGCCGGAGACCCGCCCCGCGTCCTCGGTCGGCGAACTCAGGGTGACGCCGTCGCCAATTTGGCCATTGAGCACCCGCGCCACGGAAAGCTTGCCGCCATGGGTGGTGTGAAAGGTTTTCAATACGGCTCCGACCGCCTCGCCATTGGCCTTGACGCCGAGCCGCTTCGCCGTCGCCGCCATGCCAGGCGCCTCATGGCGCAACGCCTTCAACAGGCGCAGAATGCCGTTGGTGCGGGTGGCGACGCCCATCAGCACGGGGCATGCGACCCCATCGCGAAGTTCCTTGGCAAGGTCGTCGAACACGCGATCGCGCGGCGGCGGTATGTCGGCGAGCAACTGCTCCATCAACTCGTCATCGTGATCGGCGAGCGTCTCCAGCATGCTGAAGCGGGCGTCCTTCTGGGAGGTCAGCGCGTCGCCATCGAGCGTGATCACCTCGGACGGCGCGTGCTCCCGATAGACATAGGCGCGCTCGAGTGCGAGGTCGATGAAGCCCGTGATGATCTCGTTCTTGAAAATCGGAATCTGGCGCATGAGCAGCGGCACGCGCGAGGCCGGCTGCAACAGCTTGAGGCATTCGCGTATGTCTTTGTCGATCTTGTCGATCTTGTTGAGGAAGAGAAAACGGGGGATCTTCGCGTCTTCGAGTTCGCGCAGGATAAGCTGTAACTGCGCCGCCTTGCGCTCGTCGGCCTCGCACACCACCACGGCGGCATCGATTGCCGGCAGAACGGCGCGCATGTCGTGGGCGAATTCAACCGAGCCAGGGCAATCGAGAAACGTGTAGCTGTCGCCCATAAACGCGGTCGTGGCGACTGTGAGCTCGACGCTCATCTTGTGGTGGCGCGCCTCCTTGCTGGAGTCGCCGACCGTGGTTCCGGCGTCAACCGTGCCTTGACGCTGTATCGCGCCGGTGCGGGCAAGAATCGCCTCCAGAAGGGTGGTCTTGCCGCTCTGGAACGGCCCCACCAGCGCAATACACCGTGGGCCTCTGGGCCCGCTTTCCTTGTCTCCCATAAATTGCCTCCCTCGATGGTCGAGATCGGTCCCTCCGCCCGGTCTGTGTTGCTATCGTTTCAGGGGAATAGGGGCGTTGGCAAGTGCGCATTTTGACGGAGGTGTGACGTTACGGCGTGGCATGAACTCGTCGTTAACAGGAACGTTCCCGTCCCGACGAAGAATTGCCTGTCAGCGCAAAAAAGTTCCCTGCCCCGGCAGAAAAATTTCCCTGCGCCGACCCTGGTCGAAATCCGCAAATTGCCCATACCGCAGCGGGATCGCAGCATAAACCGGCCCGGCCATTGTCGCGTTGATCGGAAATTTAGAAAAATTCGTTGCCAAATTCCCTCCACCAGGGAATTTGGGGATCAAGCCTGATCCGGCTTGCGCGGTCGGCGAGATTTGAATTTCAAAAATCGAACGTATACCGCGCAGACCGGCACCCCCGACGGCAAGGTATCGACGCCAGGGGGACAGCCGGCAGCTGCCTCACCTCTACAGACCGAGGCGGCGCCGAACCACTGAGATTTGCTCTAATTTGAAACGCGAAAGCCCCGGACGAGCCGGGGCCTTCGACCGTCAAGGCAAACTGATCAGTGCCTGTGGCGATGCCGCGAGTGACGCGGTGCGGGACCGGGAGCAACGGCCGCCCGCAGTTCCAGGTCCGCCAGCCCCGCCGACACATTGAGGCCGGCCTGGGCCTGGGCACTGACGGGCTGCAGCGCGAAGGTGTTGTTGGAGCCGCCGACCAGCGCATTGGCGCCGCCGCCGATGCCGATCGAGGCATTGCCCTGCACGCCGCCGTAGTTGCCGGCGAGGTCGCCCGGATGGATCACGCCCGTCGGCGCGAACACGACCCAGCCCAGCGACACGTTTTGCGTGACGCCAAGGTCAACCCCGATGCGGCGGACGACGCCGAGATAGTGATGCGCCGGACCGCCGCCCGACGGCACGAAAACGCACTGGAAGTTGAGCGTCGACCCGATCACGTAACCGACCCCGCCGGGGCTGCGGCAGGTGAGGCCACCGACTTCGATGTTGGCCTTCGCGCCGGTTGGCGCGGTCGCCATCAGTGCGGCTGCCGCGATCGCAGAAAGACATGTTGTACGGATTGTCATGACAATCTCCCCGTTGCTGGATGAGCCCCCTTCTACATCGAAAAACCGGCGCGTCAACGCACCCAGCGCAAATCGATGCCGGCGACGCCGGCAGCGACGTTCAAACCGGCTTGGCCCTGGAGCGAAAGCGGTTGCAATTCGATGGTGCGATTGGAGCCGCCGATCAGCACATTGGCGCCGACGCCGGCACCCACGGTGGCCTCGGCGGTGGCGCCGCCATAGCTTCCCGAAAGGGCGCCCGCCCGCCGGGAGGTCGGAGCATAGACGAGCCACACCAGCCCGCCGCCGGCGGTGACGCCGATATCGACGCCGAGCTTGGTCAGCGTGCCGGCATAAAACTCTACCGGCCCGGGAACGGATGGCGTGAAGGTACAATTCAGCGTACGTTGCGAGCCAAAGATCAGGCCCACACCGCCAGAAATGTCGCACGTAAGCTGGCCGACCTGAGCCCGCTCCTGTGCAGCCGCCGCACCGGCGACTATCGTGGTCAAAGCCGCAATCACCGCAAATTTAGCGCATTTTCCCATGAACGCCCCCCTGCTCACCGACACGCTGCCCCTTCCTACCCCGGCATGCGGGGAGGATAGGGGTTGGCTGCCGGATGGATTGTGCTTAAGCGAATTGCGCTTAGCGAAAATCACCAGCCCCCGAGTCCATATACGACATAACGCGAACCGTGTCGCCCCCGCTACTCGGACAAACCCAGTCCCGCATGCGGAGGAACGGCGTGGCTTGCTTTCATTTAAGCCACCGCAGCCGCCTCACCGCAGGTTGGCACAAAACCGCTGGATACGTTCGCAAGCCTGCTGCAGCGACGAGGTCGCGGTCGCATATGAGATTCGAAAGGCTGGGCCAACCCCAAAGGGCGTGCCCTGCACCACGGCGACGCCTTCGGACTCCAAAAGCTCGGTGACGAAATCCTCGTCGGTATTGATCCGGTTCCCCGACGGGGCGGTCTTGCCCATCGTCCCGGCGCACGAGGGATAGACGTAGAATGCTCCTTCCGGCTTCGGGCATTTTATGCCCTTCGACTGGTTGAGCATGGCGACGCAGAGGTCGCGGCGCTCCTTGAAGATTTCATTGTGCTTCGGAATAAAGTCTTGAGGACCGTTGAGCGCCTCGACCGCCGCCCATTGTGAGACGGCAGCCGGATTGGAGGTCGATTGCGATTGGATCATCGCCATGGTCTTGATCAGCGGCTCAGGTCCCCCGGCAAAGCCGATCCGCCAGCCTGTCATGCAATAGGCCTTGGACACGCCATTGACCGTCAGCGTTCGCTCATAAAGCCGCGGCTCGATCTGCGCCGGCGTGGTGAAGACGAAATCGTCATAGACGAGATGCTCGTACATATCGTCCGACATCACCCACACATGGGGGTGACGCACCAGCACGTCCGTCAGCGCCTTCAATTCGGCACGCGTATAGGCGGCGCCGGTCGGATTGGATGGCGAATTGAGGATGATCCACTTGGTCCTCCCCGTAATCGCTCGATCGAGCTGCTCAGGCTTGAGCCTGAAGCCGGTTTCGGCAGTTGTCGTGACGGCGACCGGGTTACCGCCCGCAAGCAGCACCATGTCGGGATAGCTGACCCAATACGGCGCGGGAATAATAACTTCATCACCCGGGTTGAGCGTCGCCATCAGGGCGTTAAAGAGCACCTGCTTGCCGCCAGTCCCAACCGTAATCTGGCTCTGCTGATACGCGAGCCCGTTCTCCCGCTTGAATTTCGCCGCGACCGCCGCCTTGAGTTCGGCGATGCCGTCGACATTGGTGTATTTGGACGACCGGCCATCCCGGATCGCCCTGATGGCGGCTTCCTTGATGTTCTCCGGCGTATCGAAATCCGGTTCGCCGGCGCCAAGGCCGATGACATCGCGACCGGCAAGTTTGAGCGCCCGCGCCTTGTCGGTCACCGCGATCGTAGCTGACGGCTTGATGCGCTGCAGCGAGTCGGCGAGGAACCCCAAGATACCCTCCTTGAAGGCGGAGAAAAACGCGGATGGCCGCACCCGGCTAACGGATCGTCCGGGAATCTCCGTTCCCGGCGACGAGCGATCGCTTCCTACTGTCCTGAGCCCTGAAGGGCAAGCGCAAACCGTAGCCCGGATTGAGCGCAGCGAAATCCGGGGCCGCCCGTGCAACGCGGCAGCGCCGCTCCCGGGTTTCGCTACGCTCAACCCGGGCTACAGCCGGTCAATGCGGCAACCCTCCGCTTCAGCTCAGCGCAACTTTTCTTGCGTCTTCGGCTTGCTGCTGCAGCGCGGGCTTGGCGCTGCGGCGCGCCGCCGCGCTTGGCGGATTGCAGTGGCTTTCGACGCAACATCCGGTAGGATGAATGGGGGGATTATCGCCATGCGCAAGTGCGACAGATCGCGTACGGTCAAGCCGCATTGAGGTCGCATTCGCCAAGCTATGTCGTCGCGCGTTTCTACACCACGCGCGTGGGGAAGCTTCGAAAGACAAACCCTGGACAAGAGCCGAAACCGGGTCACGGGAATGTTCACGCTCTACTCGATGCAACGCTCCGGCAATTGCTACAAAGTGCGGCTTGCGCTGGCGCAGCTCGCTCTTGAGTACGATCTTGTCGAGATCGACATCCTCAAGGGCGAAACGCGCACGCCGGAATTCCTCGCCAAGAACCCGAGCGGACACGTGCCGCTGCTCGAAGCAGCGCCCGGGCGCTATCTGGCGGAATCCGGCGCCATCCTTTGGTACCTCGCGGGCGGCACGCCGCTGGTGCCGGAGGATCGGCTCGCTCGCGGCGAGATGCTGCAATGGATGTTCTTCGAGCAACACAGCCTCGAGCCGTATTTGGGCGCCGCCCATTTCTGGCTGGTGCTCATCAAGGGCGGGCGCGAACTGCAGATGCATGGCATCGAGGAGTGGATGGAGAAGGGCTATCAGGCGCTGCGTGTGATGGAGCAGCACCTCGAAAACCACCGCTTCTTCGCTGCCGGCCGCTACACCATCGCGGACATCGCCCTCTATGCCTTCACCCATGTCGCCAACGAGTGCGGTTTCGATCTCACCAGCTTTCCTGCCGTGCGCGGCTGGCTCAAGCGCGTTGCCGAGCAGCCAGGCCATGTCCGCATGGACTGGCATCCGGCTGCGCTGGAGATAGCGGAGTGATGCGGTCGCGGTAGCCCGGATGGAGGGCCGTCTTCGGCGCATAATGAGCACCCTCGCCGGTAGCGCACCATCCCGGATTAACAAACAACGCGTTTAAGAACGGACACGCCGTGAAGGGGCGCGCCACTCAACGCGAACGTTAGGCAGACGCATGACAACCTATATCATACTTGAGGATGGGCGCATCCTCGGAACAAGCAACGGCGGATTTGACGCTCTCGTTGAATGCGCGGCGAAAGAACTTGAGAGCCGAACTGACGCTGTGGATGGGCTTCGGGAATGGCTGCTGGATCAGAGATGTACAGTACAGGGACCCGGGGTCGGCTATCTTGATTTGCGCGAACTCTCTCCACGAGCTTCCTCTCAGTTCAAATCTGCTTGCATATCTGCGTACGACGCCATGAAGCTTGAATCCAGCCGGGTGTTTTGGCTTGATCAGTTGTCCCTCTTAGTCAAAATGTGGATTTCAATAGAAAAAGGAGAGCCGCCAGAAGCTCTCACCAGTCCACATTGGCTGATCGCACCTTGGAGCGGCAACCGTCGAGGTCCGGGATGGGAGTAGATACTGCTCGATATCCTCGGGGCGCTCGGTAAGGCGAGTACAGAGGCCTGACACGGCCTTATCCGCCGCTACCTCATCAATGGCGAACCCTGCCGACTTGGCGTGGGCGAGTTGATGTTCCATGGTTTGCTCTGCGGTGGAAACGTGCGCAGAGCGTAAAGAACGGTCGCCGGATTACGGGCCGCAAGAGCGGCCCTCCATCCAGGCTACGACTCCTTCCACGGGATCACCTTGCGCTCGATTTCCTGGAACGCAACCGCGGAGATCAGCCCCAAAATGCCGATCACCACGATCCCCACAAACATGTAGTCGACCTGCAGGAGTTCCCACGAGTTCCAGATCAGATAGCCGATGCCGGTCTTCGAGGCCACGAACTCGGCAGCGACCAGCACCACAAATGAAACTGCGAGTGCGATCTTGAGGCCGGCGAAGATCAGCGGCAGCGCGCCGAAGAACACCACGCGGGTGAACATCACGTAGGTGCTGGCGCCGAAGTTTTTCGCCACATCCCAGTAGATGCGGTCGATATTGGCGGCGCCCGCATAGGTGTTGACGATCACCGGAAAGAACACCGCAGTGGCAACGAGCGCGATCTTGGATGCATCGCCAAACCCGAAGGCCAAGAGTAACAGCGGCATCAGGGCGACCTTCGGGATCGGCATCAGCGCCGCGATGAGCGGATCAAAGAAAATCCGTGCCGGCCGGAACATCGCCATCAACAGGCCGATTGCCACTGCCGGCACCGCACCGATGACGAAACCGGCAAACACGCGCCACAGCGTCGCCGCTGTGTGCCGGGCCAGTTCTCCGCTTACGGTGAGTTCCCAGAACCGCACGGCGATGTCGCTCGGCGCCGGAACGAAGCGCCGGTCGCCGAAGCCGAGGGCCAGCAGGATCTCCCAAACGGCCAACAATCCGATCGGCGAGGCGAGGTAGAGCAGGCGCTCCGTAAGCTTTGACGGTGACGCGCTCATCCGTCGATCTCCGCCCTGGCGCGCATCACCTCGTCTTCCAGGATGCGCCATATGGCGAGCTTGAGCGCGCCAAACTCGGCTGTCGCTGACAACTCCATGACGTTTCGCGGATGCCGGAACGGAATGTCGATGATCTCCTTGACGCGGCCCGGCTGCGCCGTCATCACCACGGTGCGGTCGCCGAGCAGCAGCGCCTCATCGATGGAGTGCGTGATGTAGACGACCGTCTTGCCGGTCTCCTCCCAGATGCGCACCAGTTCGGCCTGCAGGATGATGCGGTTTTGCGCATCAAGGGCCGCGAACGGCTCATCCATCAGGAGCATGCCGGGGTCGGTCACGAAGGCGCGAGCGATGGCGCCGCGCTGGCGCATGCCGCCGGACAGCTGGTGCGGATAGTGATGACGAAACTTGGTCAGGCCGACGAGGCGCAGTGCGGCATCGACGCGCTTGCCCGCGTCGGCCGCGGCGACGCCACGGGTCATCAATCCGAAGCCGACGTTTTTCTCGACGTTCATCCAGGGAAACAGTCCGCTCTCCTGGAACACCATGGCGTTGGCGACGGGCCAGCCTTTGGCGTCGATATCGATGGTGCCGCCGGTGGCGCGATCGAGTCCCGCGAGAATGCGCAGCAGCGTCGACTTCCCGCAACCGCTCGGCCCGACGATGCAACAGAATTCACCCGGAGCAATCGTGAGATTGATGCCGTCAAGCGCAACGACGCGCTCTCGGCCGTCGCCATACTCCTTGCGCAAGTCTGCGATCGTGATCGCCGCGCCGCGCCGCTCTTGCATCAGCGGCAACCCTCGAGCTTGGAATCCTTGTTGGCGGGAACGAAAGGCCCAAGCTTCTCCACGGCAAAATCCGCATAACTCAGGTCGATCAGGCGCTCTGCAGGAAATTTGGCGCGCACGTAGCCGTTCTTGATGAACCAGTCCTGCATGTCGAGCATGCTGGCGGTGTTGATCCGCCCGTTCGGGCTGCGTGCCGGCCACGGATACTTGTGCAGGAGCTCGGGGCGCCGCTCGGAGCCATGACGGATCAGGGCCGCGATGATCTCCTCCTTCACGGGCGCGCCGTGGTACGCATTGCAGTAGTCGCGCACGCCGCGCAGGTAGGCGGTGTAGTAGTTGCGCAGCAATGCGGTGTTTTTCTTTGCCCAGTCGGTATTGACCATGATGACGGCGATCGTCATCGGGCTCGGCTTGACGAGGACATCGGGCTCGGCAAAGCCGGCGGCGTGGCCCTGTTCGAGGAACTGCGACACGAAGGGCGGAATCACGATGCCGGCGTCGATCGCCTTGTTGGCGAAGGCGACCGGCATCTGGGTGAACGGAAAAATCTTCACGTCGACGTCCGCAATGGCGACCCCGGCGGTTTCCAGCATCTTGCCGACCTCATAGGTCGACACCGAGCCGGCGCCGTTCGAGGCAATCACCTTGCCTTTGAGCTGCGCGAGGGTCGTGATCTTGTCCTTGAGATCGGGCCGCAACATGAGGTTGTGGCCGATCGGCGTCGAGACCCGGTCGGCAATGATGATGATAGGGAGGTCCTTCTCGATGGCGTTGAAATACCCGGCCGAGATGCCGCCGGCGATGATCTGCAGCCGGTTGGTCGCGAGCAACGCCATCGTATTTGCCGAGGTATCAATGTCGTCGATCTCGACCTTGATGCCGGCTTCGCGGAAATAGCCCTTCTCGATGGCGATCAGTTCGGCGCCGTTGGAGACCGAGCGCGCGATCCCGATGCGGACGGTTTCTTCCGCCATTGCGGGCGCCAGGAGACAAGGGACGAGGCCGAGGCCGAGGCCGAGGCCGAATTCGGCCAGCCGGATCAAGCGCAACACGGTCATGTTTCCTCCCGTCCTCAGCCACACCAGATGTTCACCCACTGCCGGTCGGCTTGATGAGATAGCGTCCGTCCTGGTCGCGATCCAACGCAAGGCTCGTTCGCAGGGCTTCAAGCTCCCGCACGATTTCGCGGCCATCGCGGCTTCCCACCGCGGTCATGAGTTCTTCGAAATATTTCGGTCCGTCGGCGAGCGCGGCCTTGACCGAGGCGAAACGCCTGCCTTCGAAGCGCGGCGGCTCGGGCACGCGGGTTTCCAGGCGGTTGCCAGTGCCGAACGGCCAGGTCAGGTCGAAGCCCGCTTTGCTGCCGACCCGGCCGCTTGTGATGGAGGGATCGAGCGGTAAGGTGCGCATGCCGGACAGCACGATGAGATCGCGATCGGGCTGGAACCGCGTCGCCATCGCCCAGTCCATTTGCTCGTCCGAGGTGACATCGATATCGGGGTCGACCACGAATACGTTCTTGACGTTGACGAGCGCGCTCAGGCAGGCCGCAATCGCGTTGCGGGCCTCGCCAGGCACGCGCTGGCGCAGCGCCACCCGGACATTGAAGTTGCCGCCGCTCGCCGTGGTCGCGTAGACCGCGACTGGCTCGCGCACCGCGATCTCGAGGGCCTTCCAGATCACCACTTCGGTGCGCACGGAGGTGAGCACCGCGGTGTCGGTGCGGCTCATGGCGCGCCCACCGATCGTCGCCGTCTGGAACAGGGCGTCACGCCGGCGCGTGATGGCGGTAAGGTGGAAGACCGGATTGCGCTTGACGGCGCCGTAGTAACCGAGGAATTCCCCATAGGGGCCTTCGGCCTCCACATGGCCGCGCGCATCGAAATAGCCTTCGAGCACCATCTCGGCATCGGCCGGGACGCGGATGTCGTTGGTGACGCATTTGACGACGGGGAGGGGCGCATCGCGTAGCGATGCCACGATACCGAGCTCGTCGACCGGCATGCGCATCACGGCGGCAATGTGGTCAGCCGGGTGAGCGCCGACCACGAAACTCACTGGCAGGGGCTCGCCGGCGGCGGCGCTTGCCTCGTAGAGCGCGCGCAGATCGCTCGGCGCCACCAGGTCGACGCCGGTCTCCCGGCGCCCGCGCAGCATCAGGCGCCGGATGCCCACATTGGTCCAGCCGGTCCTGGCATCGACCGTATAATCGATCGAGGCCGAGATGTAGGGAGCGCCATCAAGGCCATGCTGGAGATGCACCGGCAGCGCCGTGAGGTCCGCCGCCTCGCCGGCAAGCACCACCTGTTGGACGGGCGCTTCGGTGCGGCCCACTTCGACGATCTGCGGCGTGTTGGCGAGCCGCCTCCCGATCTCCGCCGCGAGCCGCTCCGGCGCAACCCCGAACGCGCGGGCGATGCGGGACCGGCTCGACACCACATTGCCGACCAGTTCCTGCTGCTCGGGCCCGGCGGCGAGAAAATGCACCGCGCGCGGATTGCCGTCGAGAGCCTTGGCGATATCGGCGAGATCCACCGGCGCATCGCGCCGCTCCAGCTCATCCGTGCCGGCAAGACTTTCGATGAAGCGGCGCAGGCGGAAGCGATCGAGGTCGCCGGTTGCAACGCCGGAGTCGGCAATGGGCTTCGCGATCACATTCATGCCTGGACCTGGGGTTCGTCGTTTTCGCGTGACTGTACTGCAATCGGATGCCCGCGCAAATGCTGGTGGCGGATAGCCGCGCTTCATTGTCAACTTCCGCGTGGTGCAATAACAATGCCGGCCCGATCCACGGAGGAAGCCCATGCTTTCGGACGCCGACCGCAACAAAGCCGCCGATATCCTGATGACGGCCGCGAAGGAGCGTAAACAGGCCGTTCAGCTCTCCAAGACCTGGCCGGATATCACGCTGGAGGATTCCTATGCCATCTCGACCGAGGTGGCGAAGCGCAAGATCGCGGCCGGCGCCAAGCTGATCGGCCACAAGGTGGGCCTTACCTCCAAGGCGATGCAGCGGTCCTCCCAGATCGACGAGCCGGACTACGGTTACCTCCTCGACACCATGATCATCCCCGACGGCGCCAAGGTGCCGCACGAGAGTTTCTGCCTGCCGCGGGTCGAGGTCGAACTGGCCTTCGTGCTCGGCAAGCGCCTGCTCGGCCCCGGCGTCGGCCTCACCGACGTGCTGCGCGCGACCGAATACGTCATCCCGTCGCTGGAGATCGTCGATGCGCGGATCCAGGACCCGCGCAAGATCGTCGATACGGTCGCGGACAACGGCGCTGCCGCCGGCATCGTGGCGGGCGGGCGGCCGGTCGGACCGATGGACGTCGACCTGCGCTGGGTCGGCGGCATCATGTACCGCAATTCCGAGATCGAGGAGACGGGAGTCGCGGCGGGCGTGCTTGGCCATCCGGCATTGGGCGTCGCCTGGCTTGCCAACAAGCTCGGCGCGCACGGGGTGGCGCTGGAGCCCGGCCATATGGTGCTGGCAGGATCGTTCACCCGCGTGGTGTTCGCCCGCAAGGGCGACACGCTGCATGGCGATTTCGGTGCGCTCGGCGGCATCGCGGTTCAGTTTGTGTGATCGGAGAAAATGATGGACCTTCCCCATAACCGCTTCAAGCATGCCATCGCGGCCGGCCGCCTTCAGATCGGCTTGTGGTGCAGCCTGTGCAGCAACATCGCGGCCGACATCGTGCGCGACTCAGGGTTCGACTGGCTGCTCATCGACACCGAGCATTCGCCGAACGAAATCCCCGACGTCCTGTCGCAATTGCAGGCCTGCGAGGGAGGCGCCGCAACCCCGATCGTGCGGCCGGCTTGGAACGACACCGTCATCATCAAGCGCTGCCTCGACATCGGGGCACAGACGCTGCTCGTGCCTTACGTGCAAAATCCCGACGAAGCGAAACGGGCCGTCGAAGCGGTGCGCTATCCGTCCGCGGGCGTGCGCGGCGTCGCGGTTGCGAGCCGCGCCAGCCGCTACGGCCGCGTGACCGACTACCTGAAAAACGCCAACGGGGAGATTTGTCTCCTGGTCCAGGTCGAGACCCGCAGCGCGATGGATCAGCTCGAGGCAATCGCCACCGTCGAAGGCGTCGACGGCGTCTTCATCGGACCGTCCGACCTTTCCGCCTCGCTCGGCCACATCGGCAATCCGGCCCATCCGGACGTGCAAAAAGCCCTGGAGAGCTGCGTCCGCCGCCTCACAGCCGTCGGCAAGCCGGCCGGCATCCTCACCGGCAACGAGGAGGAAGTGCGCCGCTACATCGGCTGGGGCTACACATTCGTGGCGGTCGGCTCCGACGTCGGGCTGTTGAGCCGCGGCGCCGATGCCCTGGCGAAGAAGTTCAGGAGCTGACTTAGAGCGATGGGCGAATTCGGCATCGGGCAGCCCGTACCGCGGGAGGAAGACCCCTATCTGGTGCGCGGCGCGGGCCGCTACGTCGACGATGTGCAGGCGGTCGGGCAGGCGCGGGCCTGGGTCCTGCGCTCGCCGCACGCCCATGCCGAGGTCGTGCGGATCGATGCAACGGCAGCGAGGGCCATGCCGGGCGTCCTCCTGGTGCTGACCGGAAACGATGCGGAGGTGCTCCGGCTCAGCACGCTGCGGCCGCACATCCCGCGCAAGCGCCGCGACGGCACGGCAGCCTTCACGTCGTCGCAGCCATTTCTCGCCCGCGAGCGGGTGCGCTATTTGGGCGACCCGGTAGCGTTCGTGGTGGCCGAGACGCTGGAACAAGCCAAGGATGCTGCCGACGCCATTGCGGTCGACTACGAAGTGCTGCCGGCGGTGCCGACCACCGCGGACGCCATTGCGCCGAATGCCGGCGCCGTCTGGCAAGGGTGCCCGGACAACCAGGCCTTCACCCATGCGGCGGGCGACAAAGCCGCGGTTGCCAAATCCATGGCCGCGGCGGCGCACGTGATCCGCCATCGGATGGTCATCAACCGCCTCACGACCAATTCCATGGAGCCGCGCGGCTGTATCGCCGAATATGCTGCCCGCGATGCGCGCTACACCCTGCGCTGCACCGTGCAGGGTCCGCACATGATTCGCCGCATCATCGCTACCGAAGTGTTCGGGGTTGCGGAGACGCAGTTCCGTATCGTCGCAGAGAATGTCGGCGGCGGTTTCGGCATGAAAGGCGGGCTTTACCCCGAATATGTGCTGGCGGTGCTCGCAGCGCGCCTCGTCGGCCGTCCGGTAAAGTGGATTGCCGAGCGCAGCGAGGGACTGCAGTCGGACGAACACTGCCGCGACAACATCACGGAGGCCGAACTCGGGCTCGACCGCGACGGCCGGTTCCTGGCGTTTTCAGTGCGCAGCTTCTGCAATATCGGCGCCTACTATACGTCGGACCGCAATGCCGGCCCGCCCACCAACAACATCGGCGTGCTGGCGGGCACCTATGTGATCCCGGCGATTCATGTGGAAACCACCGCCGTGATGACCAACACCATGATGACCGGTCCCTATCGGGGCGCCGGCCGTCCGGAGGCCGTCTACGTGATCGAGACCATGGCGGACCTCGCGGCGCGTGGGCTCGGCATCGACCCCGCCGAGCTTCGCCGGCGCAACATGATCCCGGCCGGCGCCATGCCGTACCGTACGGCGCTGATCTACACCTATGACTGCGGGGACTTCGGCAAGAACCTCGAAGACTGCTTGAAACTCGCGGACTATGCAGGGTTTGCGGCGCGCCGCCGCGAATCGCAGGCGCGCGGCAAGCTGCGCGGCGTCGGCGTCTCCTCGACGGTCGAGGCTTCCAACGCGGGCCTGATCGAGCATGCCGAAATCCGCTTCGATCCGACCGGCACCGTCACGCTCTCGGTCGGGACCCACGA
>Ga0257161_1000108_pt1 | contig 20911 bp, 19 predicted proteins | sample NR01A_FD_185954 | JGI IMG/M metagenome (GOLD analysis project Ga0257161, IMG submission 185954) | Soil microbial communities from H.J. Andrews Experimental Forest, Oregon, United States - NR-01-A | ecosystem: Environmental > Terrestrial > Soil > Temperate forest > Bulk soil | place: USA: Oregon... | reverse complement strand
CGCCGTGAGCGCGCGCCAGGAATGCGGTGTTGCGAGCCCCCATGGAGTAGCCCATGACATCGGCGCGGGCGAGGCCGAGATGGTCAAGCAGCGCGCGAATATCGTCAGCCATGAGATCGGTATGGTAGAGCGCCGGATCATAAAGCTTGGTTGACGCGCCGTGGCCGCGATTGTCGAGGGCGATCGTGCGCCGGCCGGCGCGCCTCAGCGTCGTCACCCACCCGGGATACACCCAGTTCACTTCCTTGTTGGAGGCGAAGCCATGCACGAGCACAATCGGCTCGCCATCGCCCTCATCGATGTAAGCCAATTCCGCCGGTCCGGCATTGAACTTCCGCGCAACGATCTCCGACAAAGAATATCTCCACTTCTGCCGCGCCGAATATCCGGTCGAAAATGAGGGACTCAAGGCAGCCGCGGGTGTTAGGGTAAGGTGTTCTGCCCGATCGCCCTCCTTCCTGGGACCGCGGGCGTCTCGCCCGCATCAAGCAAAGAAAGAGCGGGCGGGACGCCCGCGGTCCCAGGGAGGGAGGGGCGACCGGCGCAGAATTTGTCAAGGCGTTCGTTCCACGGAGGTTGGCGTGCCCTTCTCATCAACAAGGCTACCGGCAGCCGGCGCTGCGGCTTTCATGGCAGCGGCGGCGCTGGCCGGCGTCCCGTATGTCACCGGCGCGCAAGCGGCGCAACCATACCGACCGGCCGTGGTGCAACGCGCCGCTCCAATCCAGCGTGCTGCCCCGGTCCAACGGGTGGCGCCGCAGGTGTTCACGCCCCGCCCGGCTCCGCAAGTGCATATCAACAGGCCGGTGCAAGTCGCCCCGAGATTCACGCAGCCACAGAATGCCAACAGAAATTTTCAGGCGGTGAATCCAAGCCTGCAGCGCGTCAACCCCAACGTTCGGCTCAACAATCCGAGCTTCCAGCACGTCAATCCGAGCGCTCAGAGATTCAGTCCGAATCTGGCGCAGCCGAAGGTCGGTTTGCCGTTCCAGAGCGGCAACGCTCTCAAGGCCGGCCCCGGCAGGCCGAATTTCAGTCCGGCGCTGATGAAGCCCGGTCCCGGCGGCTTCCAGCAGATGAGGCCCGCCTTCCCGGCGGTGAACATGCACAACAAGTTCTGGCCGATCCTCAAAGGTCCGAAGTTCATCTGGTTTGGCGGTTACAGGAGGTTCTTCGTTCCAGTCGGCCTCCTGGGCGTCGCCCTCATCGGCGGTTCTTATTGGTATCCGGACGGCTACGTCTCCATTGAGGGACCGGCCTGCACCGGATTCACGCCGGACGGCTGCCAGTTGCACTGGCGCATGGTCGATTTCGAGGACGGCGGCGCCGAGCCGCAATGCGTGCAGTACTGTCCTCAGGTCGGTCCTCCGCCGGCCCGGGCTGTGGATCTCCCGCCGCCGCCGGCGTTTGCGCAGAGCGGCGCCTGCCAGATGACGATCTTCTCGCAGCCCAATTTCACCGGTCTCTCGGCGCCGACGGAGGACAGCCAGCAGGCGCTGTCGCAGGCCGGATGGCGCAATGAAATCTCTTCGATCCAGGTGCAGGCAGGCACCTGGGATTTCTTCAGCGAGGAAAACTTCGGCGGCGAATCGATGCGCCTCTCTGCCGGCCCCTATCCGATGTTGGCGCCGGAGTGGAGCAAGCGGATCGGCTCGTTTATGTGCGTTCAGCCGGGCGCGCCGGGGGCATGATGTTGCGGGAAAATTCCTAAAACGTCACACGAAATTGAACCCGCGGCCCAAAAGAGGGCTACCGCGGGTGGTAGGATAGGATAATCGGCGACGGCAACCGGAAAATCCCGCCCGGTGGCTGTGTTTGGCGAAACATCCGACCGAGGCGAGGTTCACGTGCTCCTCTTACCGGCAAGGCGATCCGCTGCAAGCATTGCCACCACGTTGATGCTGACGGCGATGGCCGCCATTGCGCCGGCCACCGATGCGCAGGCGGCACAACCGAACCGGCCCGGGATGGTGCAACAGGCCATGCCGAATAGGCCGGTCATGGTGCAACACACCATTCCATTCCAGCACCCTGCACCAGCGTTTCACGCCCCCCCGGTACAACGCGTAGCACCCGTCATGCCGCCGTCGGCGCCGCCAGTCCGCGTCATGCCGACGTTCACGCAGCCGCAGAACAACAACAATTTTCAGGCCGTGAGTCCGAGTGTGCAGCACGTCAATCCGAGCCTCCCGCTCAACAATCCAGGCGCACTGCGGCCGAACCTCCCGCTCAACAATCCGAGCGCGCTCGCACCGAACCTCCCAACCAACGGTCCGAGCGCCCTCGCACCAAACCTGCCACCCAACAATCCGAGCACAGTCGGGCCAAACTTCCCGCCCAATAATCCCGGCGCACTCGGACCGAACTTCTCGCCCGCCAATCCGAATTTCGTGCATGGGGGCGCAAGCGCGCCGCAGGGTCCAGCCATAATCAAGCTTGGCCCCAGCCAACCTGTTGTCAATTCGACACTGTTGAAACCAGCCCCTGGCGCCTTCCAGCAAACCAAGCCGGTCTTTCCGGCCGTGCACGTGCACGACAAATTCTGGCCGATCCACAAAGACTCCAAGTTCATGTGGGTCCGCGGCCAGAGGAGGCTGTTCGTTCCGCTCGCCTTGCTGGGCGTCGTTGTGATTGGCGGTTCGTATTGGTATCCGGACGGCTACGTCTCAATGGAGGGGCCCGCCTGCACGGGCTTCACACCCGACGGCTGCCAGCTGCAGTGGCGCATGGTCGATTTCGAGGACGGCGGCGGCGAGCCGCAGTGCGTGCAATATTGCCCGCAGGTCGGTCCTCCGCCGGAGCAGGTCGCAACCTTGCCGCCGCCGCCGCCAACTCCGCCCGCGGAGAATGGCGCGTGCCAAACGACGATTTACGCAGAGCCCAATTTCGCCGGCAGCTCGGCCCCGACCGGCGACAGCCAGCCGAGCTTGTCACAGACTGGATGGCGCAACGAGATCTCTTCGATCGTTGTGGGGGCCGGCACCTGGGATTTCTTCTCCGACGAGAACTTCGGCGGCGAATCGATGCGGCTGACCCCTGGCACCTACCCGACCCTGTCGGCGGAGTGGACCAAGCGGATTGGTTCGTTCATGTGCGTCCAGCCTGGGCCCCCGCGGGCGTGACCGAAAGCGTGCCGACATAAGGATGATGTAGGGGCGACCCTTGTGGTCGCCCTGTTCCCGGCGGACGTAATCGACAGTTTAACCGATCCACTCGGGGGCGCGAGGCGCACCCGTTGGGCGACCACAAGGGTCGCCCCTACAGCGGCGCGGCCGCGACCGCCGCAGCTTGCCTCACCGCGGCCGCCTGCCGGCGCACGCGCCGCCTCTTGCGCCAGTGCAGATACCGCTCTGTGGTCCGCTCGGTGGTTCGTTTCACCGCCGAGCAGAAACCGAACACGGCGCAGAATGCCTCGAACACCCAGCTCAAGAGATCGATGACCGCAACCGTGAGCACGAAAGCAGCGCGGCCGGCGAGCTTGAGGATCGCTCGGGTCTTGCCGCCCTTGGTCTCGGCGAGCCGCGCGAGCCGCGCGACGTCGCGAGGGCTTTCCGAAAGCTTAAGGCCTTCCAGTGCGGCCCCGGTGCCGGCTTTCGCCCGTACGCGCCCGACGTCGCGCATCATGGTCATGACGCCCTCGGCGCGGTCGAGCTTGACGGCATCGCGGGCGAGGCGCAGCGCCTCCCCTGGCGCGGTGATCGATGCTTTGCTCAGCGCGACCCCAAACGCCTTGGTGTCGACCACCTCGCGGACCGAACGCGTCATCCACTCCGCGACCGGCGCCGCCAACCGCCCGGTTCTGCGAGCGGCCTTGACGAACGACAGGCCGATCCGCTCCGGCGCAGCCGCCCCGAGGGTGGCGTAGGTCGCGGCCGTCACCAAAATACCCGCGCCCGCAAGGCCGAGTATGAGCTCGTCAGCGGGTTCACCGCGCGCCAAATGGGCGCCCTCACGCACCGCATCGCGAATATCTCCAAACACGAACAGATCGCCGGTCGCAGTCCCGGCGAGTCCGGCAAGATCCTCTGGCGCTCCGGTGACCAAGCCGTGTCCGAAACTCGCCGCTGCACGAACGACCTGCGCACTGGGTGCATTGGCGGCGTCAACGCGCGCAGCGAGCTGCGGATCAACCACGATGCCGCGATCGCGCGCAAGTTCAAGGAAGCTCGCGGCAAGTTCCGGATCGCCGGCATTGAGGGCGTTCTCGATTTCGGTGCGGGCCACCGGCGCCGACAGCGCCTTCCCCATCGCAATATCCGCCAGCACTGCCGGGTCGTCCTGTGCATTGAGGAGCACGTAGGACTCATGGGCGCGAGGCAGCACCGCATACGCCGCGGCTGCACACAGGGCCACCGCCATCAGCGGCAGGATGATCCGTCTCATCTGCGACACCGAAATTGAAACAATTTTAGCTTACAAATCCCGCTTTGCCCACCGGAAGTCCCTCCGTCCGCCTGCGCGGGACGGTAGGGATGGGTCGTGGGCGCACCTTTCTCGGCAATTCTACCCTCAAGAATCTAGGAATCGAACCCGTTCGTCGCTATGGTCCCGGCCGACGTTTTTGCTGTCTCGCAAGCCAAGGCCATTCCATGGTGGACCGGATCGTACCCCATTTCCACAATGACGCAGGTGTCGGCGTTATCGAGATCGGCGCCAGGGAGTTCATGTGCGTCGGCGCGCTGCCGCCGTTCGACCACCCGCACGTATTCCTCGACATGGGGGGCGACACTGAGATCATATGCCCCTATTGCTCGACCTTATACCGTCTCGATCCGACGCTCGCGCCCAACGCCGCCCGTCCACCGGAATGCGCGCTTCCCAACGCCGAAACGGCCTCCTCCCTACCCTCCCCAGCACCCGGGGGAGGGTAGGGAGGGGGCTGCGGATGCGAAGTGGCTTCCGATGGCATATTGATTGCCGGCGCCGGCATCGGCGGGCTGACGGCGGCCCTGGCGCTGGGGCAGCGGGGTATCGGGGTCACGCTGTTCGATCAGGCGGAAAAGCTCGAGGAAGCGGGCGCCGGCATTCAGCTCTCGCCTAACGCTACTCGGGTGCTGATAGCACTCGGACTTGCCGACCGACTTGAGCCCGCAATTGTCGAACCCGCCGCCATACAGCTGCGCTCAGGGCATTCCGGCCGCAAAATCGCGACGCTGCCGCTCGGTACCACCATGTTGGCGCGGTACGGCGCGCCCTATTGGGTGATCCATCGCGCCGACCTGCAGAAGGCGCTGCTTGAGGCCGTTGCGGCAGAGCCGCGCATTGCGTTGATGCTCGGCGCCAAGGTCGATGACTTCACCGTCGATGCCGCCGGCGTGCGCGCACGTGTCAATTGCGGCGGCGCAGGTCGCGAACATCGCGGATCGGCGCTGATCGGCGCTGACGGACTATGGTCGACGATCAGGGCTCGTCTTGGCGATTCGAAATCTCCGCGCTTGGCTGACCGAGTTGCGTGGCGAACGGTGGCGCCGGCTGAGGTCGTCGAATCGCAATATCTTGAGCCGGTGGTGAACCTCTGGCTCGGTACCGGCTGGCATCTGGTTCACTACCCCATAAGAGCCAAGACCGCCGTGAATATTGTCTGGGTTATCCGCGATACGTGGGAGAGCACGGCATGGACGACCAACGTCGATCGTGCCGACCTGTTCGCGCGGTCAAGCCAACTCCCACGAGAAGCGAGAGTTTTTGTCCAGGCGACCGGCGACTGGCAGAAATGGACGCTCTGCGATCGCGTTCCATCGCGCAGTTGGGGAAACGGCCTCGTCAGTTTGATCGGGGACGCCGCACATCCCATGCTGCCATTCCTGGCGCAGGGCGCCGCCATGGCGATCGAGGATGCCGCCGTGTTGGCGCGAGAGCTCAGTCGCTCACCTGTTGACCCTGCGGGGGCGCTGCGTCGATATGAGCAGGCGCGCCAAACCCGCACCGCGCGGATACAAAGGGCGGCGCGACGCAACGATTTCACCTATCATCTCGGCGAGCCGGTTGCATCCATCCGCGACATGATTCTCGGGGGCCTTGGCGGTGAACGGCTGCTCGCGCAACATGATTGGATCTATCAGTGGCGGCCGTGACTGCCGCCGCGTTTGCCAAAGCAAGGTGACAAATGTTCCCGACCACTATCGCCGGCAGCCTGCCTAAGCCCCAATGGCTTGCCGAGCCCGGCAAGCTGTGGGCGCCGTGGCGGCCCGCCGGAGCCGAGCTTGAAGCCGCGAAGCTCGACGCCACCCTTGTTGCGATCAAGCTGCAGGAAGATGCCGGCATCGACATCGTCACCGACGGCGAGCAGTCACGGCAGCACTTTGTCCACGGCTTTCTGGAAGCCGTCAACGGCATTGACTTCACGAAGCGCGTCGAAATGGGCATCCGCAACGACCGCTATAAGGCCATGGTGCCGACCGTGACCGGACCGCTCTCGCTTCATAGCCGCGTGCATGCCGCCGAAGCGCGTTTCGCCCGCGCCCATACGGGCAAGAAACTCAAGTTCACCTTGCCGGGCCCAATGACCATCGTCGACACCATCGCCGACGACTTCTATGGCGACCGCATCAAGATGGCATTTGCGTTCGCGGACGTGCTTAACGAGGAGGCACGGGCGCTCGAAGCCGACGGCGTCGACGTGATCCAGTTCGACGAGCCGGCCTTCAACGTCTACATGGACGCCGCGACGGACTGGGGCATTGAGGCGCTTCATCGCGCCACTACCGGCCTCACCTGCACCACCGCAGTCCATATTTGCTACGGCTACGGCATTCCGGCGAATGTCGAATGGAAGGCGACGCTCGGCGCCGCGTGGCGTCAATACGAGCGGGTTTTCCCGGCTTTGGCGAAAAGCCGGATCGGACAGATCTCGCTTGAATGCCGCAATTCGAAGGTGCCGATCGAACTCTTGAAGCTGCTCGACGGTAAGGACGTGCTCATCGGCGTCATTGATGTCGCGACCGAAACGATCGAGACGCCGGAAGAGGTGGCCGCGCTGATCGGCGAGGCGCTGCGATACGTTCCCCGCGAGCGCATCATCCCGTGCACCAATTGCGGCATGGCGCCGATGCGAAGCGATATCGCCGCCGCGAAGCTTACGGCACTCGGCGCAGGCGCGAAGCTTGCGCGGGAGCGGTTTGGGTAGCCGTTCGATTCAGCCAATCTGCGGGGATCGGAGCATCGTGAAAGCGATAAAGTCTTAGGGTGCGCACAATCCCTTGATTCGACGCTATTTTTTAGGGGTATTTCGTTTTGCCAAAATGGCGCCGGCCGACGCCAGAACCTGACTCACGCCGACATATAATAGGAATAAAATCTTGATTCCACATTGAGTCGGGGCGCGCGGGGACGTGCCGTGCCTCGCCCACCCTACATCCGAGGCAATGCCACGTCATCGTCGCCGCAAGGGGCGCATCAACGCCCTTTGCAATCGCTGGTCAGGCTGCCCGCTTGCGCGGCCGGCCTGCCATTGATGAACACGTTCGACGACCCGCCGACCACGACGCCGCCGCAGCCGCTTCTACCGCCCGCAATCGCGGCCGGGCGGCCGTTGATGAAGACATCGCGCGAGCCTTCGACGACTGGAGCGCCGCTCGCGGTGCCGTCGCCGACGCGCGCCGCCGGCTTGCCGCCGATCGTCGTATCCGGACTGCCCTGCGTGATGACGCCGGCGGGCTGGGCCGCGACCACGGCAAGTCCACAGCACGAGATGACCGGGACCGCGAGCAACAACGTCAGTGTTCGCATGGAGAACCTCATCGCTTCGTTGAGCACCGCCTGTGTTTTCGTTTCCACCGTTTGATTCTCATTGCTGTCATCGCCCGCGAAAGCGGGCGATCCAGTAACCACGTGACTTCGCTTGGCGTAAAGCCCGCCACACGGTGGCGACTGGATGCCCCGCTTTCGCGGCGCATGACACCACGCGATGGGAATGAACGTCAAAGGCGCAGCACTATCTCCGGAATGTCTTGACCTCTGATACGCTGCCGTCTCGATAGGTGAGTTCTACCGACACCAATCCGGTGGCGGGCGGGAGTTTAAGATAGGGCTGCGCGTCGGCGGGAATCGCCATCGGATCCTTCTGATTGCACGGCGGCATCGCGATGGCGCGGTCCGGGATCGTGGAGTTAAGTCCGATGCGGACCTGCCGGATGGCGCAGCGATACGACATCAGGTGCGTGTAATAGACAAGCAGGCCGTTGAATTCGCGGAAAGACAGCCAACTTCCTGCCGTCATCTCGAGGATTTTGCGCTGTTCGCGCTCAAGCGCTCCGGCGGGCTCGAAGCGGATGGGGAATGGCCCCTGAAGGCTGCCGTTGGCGTCGACATAGCGCACGTAGATCGTGGTGGCCGGCTGATCCGCGTCGAGTTGAATTGCAGGGTTCGGCATGCGCCTGCGGGTGCGCGGATCGAACGCATCCATGAAGCCGGTCTCGCGAAAATTGCCGGCTTCGCCGAGACGCCAGGAAATCCCGGTGACGGGCTCCGCGAACGAGAGCGCCACCGACCAGCCGCCGTTGTGGCGCATGAACGATGCGATCGGAGCGTTGGCGGGCGCGGTCAAGAGCTTGCCGATCTGCGCGCCGCTCCCCGGCGGCAGCATGGCGACTTCGGTTGTCTTCAACTCATCGGCGCGCCGGTGCGCCGCACTGGCGTGCGGACTGGTCGGAAATTTATTCACAAACTCCTCGAACACCGCCGCGACGCTGGAACTCTTGATGGCCTCCCAAAGGAGGTCGTCGGCAGGCGGCGTGGGGACTGACGGGGGAACGTCGACACGTTGCGGCTCCGGCTTGCCGAGCCCCGCCAGATAGACCTCGCCCAGCAGCGAAGAATTGTCCCAGGGGATTTGCTTGCCTCGGGTTTCGGCCGCAACGTCGGCACGAACGCGGGTGAGCATCTGGCGTACCTCGAGCCCAGGCGTGCGCACGTGCCGGGCCAGAGCCTTGGTGAAAGGGCTGTTGGAGCCATTGCCGTCGAGCGCCACCGCGCCCGGTGCAGTCGAAAACGCAATCAGGGTGCCGGTGCCGAGGTTGGAATAGCCGGCAAGACCCGACAGCACCGTGACGGATCGCCCGGCTCCCAATCGAGACGCAAAGCTTTGCGCAAACGGATTGTTGCGGCATGCATCGAGGATGATGATGTTGGTTCGCGAGGCGCCATCGAGGCTTTCCAGCATGTTGTCGAGCCCGATCGTCTCGAAGGCAAGATCGCTCGCGGCCTCCAGCTTGGCATTGACCGGGAGCAGGTAGTTGCGGCCATCGACCTGCAAACCATGGCCGGCATAGAAAAATAGCACCACGTGGGCGCTCTCGGACGTGCGCAGGAACTCGCGAATCTGGCGCTCCATGCTGTCGCGGGAAAGATCGTACCCGTCGGCGACGACAAAGCCGATCTCGCGGAGCGCCCGTGCCATGACGCGGGCGTCGTTCACCGCATTGGGCACACCGTTCGCGCTGACGTATTTGCTGTTGCCGACGACGAGCGCCACCCGATCCTGCGCGTGCGCTGCCCACGAGATCGCGGCGGCCGTTATCACGGCCGTCAGCAACCGGATGAGCCGCAAACCAACCGAATGCCTCATGACGCGATCCTCTGCGATCCGGAGTCACGGTTATGTCCAATCAATTTCGCCTTTAGTCAATTCTCGCAAAAAGCATAACTCGTGCTCCGTCCGCCTCCCGCCGTTCTCAAGGAGGCCACGTTCTACAAGGTCGTTGATGTCACGCAAGGCAGTGCTTTGCCGCCCGGGCGGGCGATTGAGCAAAGGACAGCGGTTTTGAGGCCCAGATGGGTCTACCGGATCAAGGTTGACCCGGCGCGTTGCGAGGCCGCTTTGGCCGCTTTTAGGATTATAATTTGCTCGGCGCGAAGCTGCGGACGAGAGTGGTGTGACTGACAATCCAGCTCAGCGCCGCTGTTCGCAAGCGACCTGGGTCAAGCTCACCTCTGCTCGCCGCCGCAATAATTCGTTCGGCGAGGAGTTTGCGCACCACTTCGGCCTTGCCGGCATCGTGCAGCTGGTGGCAGGCAGCCTCAAAGGCTTCACCCATCGCCGCAGTTGCCTCTGGTTCAAACGCGTGATGTTCGATGGAGGGATTGATTGGCATGCTGCTACCCCCGCAGAGCCCGGGGCGCGAGTGGGCGACGCGCAAGGGGAGGCAGTCAAGTAGAATTCCGCTGATATCCACAGCCCGCCTGCCGCGGGGCTTGACCGACGCTACCCGCTGCCGCCCTTTTGCTGATCGAGCTGCCTTAGCAACTCGGCAATCCTGCCTGGGATTTCCTCGCGCAGCACGTCAGAATGGATCGTGCGTATCGCTGCGCCGATGCCGGCGCGCACCGCCTTCAGGTCAGACTCGGCGCTAGGTCGCGTTCCGCATGGACCACGGCCATCGCGTTTGTCGGATTCCCGACACTCCTTATGGTTCATCAACATCGCCCACTCCCCAACATGAGGGGCATCGGCCAAAGGAAAACTCTTGTCAACCCGACATGACCGTAATCCCCTGCAAACAGAGTCGGACGTCGCGGTTATCCCAGCTTTCCACTGCGCCGCGACGGACGGCCGGCACCGGGCCCGCGTAAGGCACGAAAGTCACATCCCCCAGGGCGCTCCCTCAGGACATCGTCTTGCGTGCCTTGCGGCGCTCGAGAAACTTGCGCATTGCGGCCGCGGGCTCGCCGCTTCGCACGGCCGCCTCGAAGCTTGCGATTCCGGCCTCGATCGCTGCCCGCAGTGGCAGGTCCTCCCACGAACGGATCAATTGCTTTTGCAGGCGAACAGCGCCGGGCGAACACGAAAGCAGCTGATCCAGCCACCGTCCGACCGCGTTATCCAAGTCGTCGTCAGCCACCAGCTCGTTGACCAATCCCCACGACCGCGCCTCCTGTGCGGAAAAATTTTCGCCGAACAGGAGGATCTGGCGGGTCCGTCCCCAGCCGATCAGCATCGGGAGAAGGGCAGCCTCAATGACGGAAGGAATGCCAAGCTTGACCTCCGGCATGCCGAACACCGCGCTCTCCGCTGCGATGCGCACGTCGCAGGCAGCGGCCATTTCGAGCCCGCCCCCCAACGTCAAGCCGTTGATGCGGGCGATCGTAGGCACGGGGATGGCGCGAATGGCATCGCAGCAGCGATGCAGGCGGGTGATGAACTCCCGGCCGTCTTCGGCGTTCGCCAAGGCGCTCATCTCCCTGATGTCGGCGCCGCCGATGAAGGCCTTATCGCCGGCGCCGGTGAGCACAAACGCGCGCAGTTCCGCGTCAGCCATCAGCGGCGAGAGCCTCACGACGAATTCGTCCATCAGCGCGCTATGCATGGCGTTGAGGCGTGACGCATTGTTGATAGTCACGACAGCGACGCGGCTGCCCTGGCGCTCGTCAAACCGCATTTCAACCTGGCTTGCGTCATCGCTGGACATTGTGGCTCGCCTACTTATGCTCGGCTTACGGCCTCTTGGGGCTTCACAAATTCGGGCGGTCAATGCAAACGACAAATGCGGCGCTGACATCCAAAACCTACGACGTCGACGATTTCGCGGCGGCGCAAGAATTCTATCACAGTAACGGCTGGACCGATGGCCTGCCGGTGGTGCCGCCGACCGAGGCGGCGGTCGAGGCTTGCCTGGATTGGGCCTTGATGCCGCCGGACCAGCTCATCGGGATCGAGCCGGTTCGCGCCCAGCCGATCACAGCCGAGAAGCTCGCCGTCAATGCCGTCATGGCCGGCTGTCTGCCCATGCACTTTCCCGTCGTCGCGGCAGCGTGGCAGGCCATGATGAAGGAGGAGTTTCTTCTGCACGGCGTGACCTCCAGCACGGGCGGGTGCGCGATCCTCGCGATCATCAACGGGCCTGTACGTCTCGAGATCGGCGCAAATGGAGGCTTCAATGCGCTCGCCAACAGCGATCGGGCAACCGCGGTCATCGGGCGCGCCCTGCGGCTGGCGCTGATCAATCTGCTCGACGTGCGCCCCGGCGGCATCGACCGCACGACCCTCGGCCATCCTGGCAAGTTCTCGTACTGCCTCGCGGAGGATGAGGAGGACACCTTATGGCAGCCGCTGTCGGTCGTCCGCGGCATCCCGGACGGCGTCTCCGCCGTCACCGTCATGGCGGCGATGGCGCCGCGTCAGATCATGAACGAGTGGAGCACGGCCCCCAGGGAGATTCTGGAGACGTTCGCCGCAGAGATGCGGGCAAACCAGCGCCACTACTCGATCTATGGCGGCAATTACGCGATCGTGATCCCGAAACAGCTGCGCGAGCCCATCGAGCGGGCGGGCTGGACCAAGCGTAACATCGCCGACTTCTTGTACGAGCGCGCCCGTGTGCGCCGCGCGGAATGGGCCGACGTCGGGAAGGGCGCGATCGTGCGCGACCGCGGCGAGCGCATCCATGCCGCGCTCGAATCGCCGGATCATCTCCTGGTCGTGGCCGCAGGCGGCCCGGCCGGCGGCTTCGGCGCGGTCATTGCGCCGTGGATGGGCAGCAAGACCAAAGCGGTGACAGCGTCGATCGGCGCTTGCGTCGATTGCGAGCCGCCGAAGGGCTGAGGCGGATTTGTATCGCGTTGAATCACTTAACCGGCGTCGTCGCCGGGCTTGTCCCGGCGACCCCGGACGTTGAGGCACAGAGCAAGAATAATCGGGGTAGCCGGGACAAGCCCGGCCGCGACTCGGGAGAGGTCACGCACTTTAATGTAACCAGCGTCCACCCTAAAATAGCCTGGTCACAACCATTGAACCGTAACAGCGAGCGGGAGTTTGCCACATGATACTTCGCGTGCTCGATCCCACGAATGAGATGAAGGTGGCCGGCGGACGACCCGCCGCACGGCCGTCTTCGCTAAAGGGCAAGACCATCGGCTTCATCTCGAACGGCAAAGAGGGAACCAAAGGCTATTTCGCCCAACTCGAACGCATGCTGCGCGAGGAACTGCAAGTCGCTCACGTCATATGGCGGACGAAGTCGAACTACAGCGCGCCGGCCGACGCCCGCATCATCGATGAAATCCCGAAATGGGACGCCGTCGTCGCCGGCGTCGGCGACTGAGGCAGCTGCTCATCGTGCAGTTTGCATGATTCGATAGCAGCGGAGCGGCTAGGGGTACCGGCCATCGCGGTGATGACGGAGCGGTTCGTCAGCGCAGCCGAGCTCATGTGCCGAGTCGCCGGCATGCCGGAGTACAAGTTCGTCGTCATCGGCCACCCGATCAGCAGCGCTTCGGATGATGAGCTCGCGCAATACGCGCGGGCGACCATCGCGCAGGCGCGCCATCTGTTGTTGCAAGGCCAGGGCGCGTTCTGATCATGTTGGTGCGTGACCTCGCTATGCCGGCCGGATAGACTTACCACCGCGGCGACTGTGGGGCGTGATTGCACGCCATCTCGCCCGTATCTCAGAGCGATGGGGGACGAAAATGTGCAAAGAGCTCGCTCATCTAGTCGGACGTGCGCTGTTCTTGCTGCTGCTGGCCGTGATGCCGGCCGAGGCCGGTGCGTTCCGGTTGATCTGGACCCAAGAAACCACGATCGCCGACATCCTCGCCGCCTTCAAGGCGAAGGAGCTGACGTGCCGACAGCTGGTCCAGATGTATCTCGACCGCATCGAGGCCTACGACCGCAAGGGTCCGGCGCTCAACGCCATCGTCATGGTCAACCCCAACGCCTTGGCGACTGCGGATGCGCTCGATGCCAAATTTGCGCAGTCCGGGCTCGCCGGTCCGCTGCATTGCGTGCCGGTGATCGTGAAGGACAATTATGACACGGTCGACATGCCGACCTCGGCCGGATCGCTGTCGTTGAAGGGATCGACCGCGCTGCGCGACGCGTTCCAGGTGCGCAAGCTGCGCGAGGCCGGTGCGCTCATGCTGGCCAGATCGAACATGGCGGAATTCGCGTGGTCGCCGTTCGAGACGGTGGGCTCGCTCGTGCCCGGCTACACCCGCAACCCCTATGCGCTCGACCGCGTCCCTGCCGGCTCCAGCGGCGGCACTGCGGCGGCGGTGGCGGCAAGCTTCGGGGCAGTGGGCCTTGGCACCGATACCGGCAATTCGATACGCGGGCCGTCGTCGCACACGAGCCTTGTCGGCATCCGCTCAACCATGGGGCTCACCAGTCGCGACGGCATCGTCCCGCTGTTTCTCAACCGCGACATCGGCGGGCCCATGGCGCGGACCATGGCCGATGCCGTGGCTATCTTCGACGTGATTGCCGGCTACGATCCGGCCGATCCGGTCACCGCGGCGGCCCAAGGGAAGCGGCCCGACAGCTACCTGGCTTTCCTCGATCGCAACGGACTGAAGGGCGCGCGCGTCGGCGCGGTCCGACAGCTCTTCATCGGGCCCGACAGCGATCCCGACGTCGTGAAACTCCTCGAGCAGGCGCTCGCCGACATGAAGCAACAGGGGGCAGAGATCGTCGAGGGGATCCATATTCCGGAAATCGCCGAAATCCCCCCGGGGACACTTTTCTGCAACCGCTTCAAGCACGACATCAACGCCTACCTCGCGCGGCTAGGCCCGCAGGCGCCGGTGAGGACGTTCGATGATATTCTCGCCTCCCAGAAGTTCCATCCTTCGATCGAAAAGCGGATGCTCGACGCGGCGGCGGAGCCGCCGCCGGACCAGAACGCCAAATGCCAGGAGGCGGACGAAAACGGGCGGCGCCTCGCCCAAGGCGTGCTCAAGGCCATGGACGACTTAAGGCTCGACGTGCTCGTTTATCCGTCGTGGAACAACCCGCCGCGATTGATCGGCGATCTCACTACCCCGCACGGCAACAACAGCCCGCGGATTTCGCCGCCGACCGGGTTTCCGGCGATCACCGTCCCGATGGGATTCGCGCGCGGGACCTTGCCGGCCGGCCTCCAGATCCTGGGGCGACCCTGGAGCGAGCCGACACTGATCAAGATCGGTTACGCCTACGAGCAGGCGACCAGACACCGGCGTCCGCCCGCAAGCGCGCCACCGCTTGCCGCAGCGCCTTGACTCCGACGACTTGGCGCCATTGCGGAGCTGAAGTGGGCGTCGCTCCGAACCGGCGCCGGCGCCGGCAGCGGTTGAAATGAGACACATCGCCAAAGCCCGCCGCAACGGCAATTTCTTGCGCGATCAATCGCCGAGCGAAAGGGCGACGCGGAAACCGTTGTTGTAAGCCTGCGTCGCGGTATTGACGGGAATTCGAATTGCTGACCTTACGCGGCGAGACCCCGCAGCAAAACTGCCGCCGCGAGCGACGCCGATCTCGCAATTCCCAGGGTGCGAGAATGCGGACCCGTCGGTGGGAATCTCCAGTGGATTTGGTGTCCAGCAATCCTCGACCCATTCCCAGGCGTTGCCGAGCATGTCGAAAAGTCCCCATGGATTGGGCTTGAGGCTGCCAACCGGAAGGGGACCATGGGTGACCATGTCGCCGCGACAGCCGTCACGCCAGCCGAATTGAGAGCCAAGATCAGCGAAGCGGGCGTATGCGCAAAGCGCGTTCTCGTCATTGCCGAAGCTATAAGCGGTTCTCGTACCAGCTCGTGCGGCATATTCCCATTCAGCTTCGGTTGGCAACCGATAGGGCTTGCCGGTGCGCCGCCGCAACCAGGCGACATACGCCTGCGCCTCATGCCAGCTGACGCAAACCACGGGATGCGATCCCATGACGTCGAAGCCAGGCTGGCGAAATGACGCTTCCGGTGGCCCCCACACGATCGGAGTACGGTCAAATGCCACGATGACTTTGCAAAAATTGCCCACCGTCATTCCGGTTTCTGCAACGAAGACAGAGAACTGATCGACCGTGACCTCGAATTTGCCGATCGCAATCGCCTTTGGGATGACCACCGGCCGTGGAAGTCCTTCGACGTCCAAATGACCGCGTTCGCTTTCGGGCGAACCCATCATGAACTCTCCCGCAGGGAGCGCCACCATCTCGGGGCAATCCCCGCAGTCCCTGAAGCTCCCTCGCGGCTGCTGCGCGCCGGCAGCGTTGTTGGCGAGACCAGGATGTCCCGAATTTGCGAGCGGCATCGGCCAGCCGGCCAGATAGGTCGCGGACCATGCGGCGCACAAGAGAACTGCGAGTGCCACGGCCCATGCGCGGAGCTTATGCGACCGTATCGTCCTGACGCGCTGCGGCATGCCAGGCTGCGTCTGTGTGGCCTCGGACAGCGCCACCGCCGATCCGTCCGGCAGGTGTTGAGCAGCTTCCGTCGAAACTGTGGCGTCGAGCAGGTATCCGCGGCGAGATACAGTCTTGATCAGCTTGTGATCAACGTCGCCAAGCTTGCTGCGCAATTCCCGAATACACTGCGCGATGGAGTCGTCGGATACGACAACATTGGGCCACACGGCCTCGTAAAGCTCTTGCTTGGTCACCAGCCGTCCGGCGTTCTCCGCAAGGTAGCACAGTACCTCAAATGCCTTAGGCCGCAGCTCGACGTCATGGTCCCCTGCCCGCAGACATCCGCGCGCTAAATCGAGCACAAATCGGTCAAAACGCAGGGCTCTTGGCATGACAGCTTGACTCATTCACCGCCCTCAGGGTGATCACCGGCGTCCATCAGAATATTTTACACGAAAATTCAACTTTCTCTCATCGATCCATCAAGACTCGGGGCACCACGTTCACTTAGCAAGGGCCGAGGGTCTTCGCCTGTTCCCTGAGTGACAAGGACGTTCGATTCCGAACCTCAGCGATGGTGTGCTCAGCGCCTGGAGAGAGACCTCCAGTGAGCAGGGTGCGGTCGTCGGAGGGAGAACATTCATGTCAATTCGAGATCGCGTCGGCCGACACACTCGTTCCGGCCAGAACTGCGCGGATGACCAGAAGACGGTGATCGATCTGTTGAACCTCGAAGCCGCCGGCCGGGCCTGTTCCCCAAGTGACAGACCACGTTCAGTTCCGAACCCAAGTGAAAGGTGCGCTCACTACCTGTGGAGAGACGTTCGCCGGCGTCGCTAAGAATCCTCTTCAACGCAGCCGGTTTAAACCCATGGAGATTTGAATGCCGCCTCCGAAGCCGCCGATTTGGTTCGATGCTAACATCCTCATAGATATTCAGGATGGCAAAAAGCCTAGAGCGACCACCGCGGAAAAATCGGCAAGCGAAGCTTTCGAAGCCGGAATTACCAACCTGCAAAAGGACGGTCACGATCTGCTACTCCCCCCACGTGCAAAGTTTGAATTTTTGAGAGGGCCGCAAGATCAGGCAGGGCAGGATCTCCTAAACAGCCTGGGGATCAAGGAAGACGGAATGGTGACCCAGATTCCAAGGCAGCAAGTATGGGGATGGGGTGAGGAGGGCAGGAATAGTGGGCTCTCCGCACCCGACGCTGACGTCATCGCTCAAGTAAGAGCAGGCGCACAAGCGCGCGGCGTCAACAACCCGGTATTCCTCACAAGGGACGCAGGAGGAACTCTCGTCGCGATGCGACGGAGGGGCGTTATGGCAGTAGAGTACACGCCATCTCTCGCAAGAACGCAGATTCCGGCTAACCCGCCCGCGCCACGCCCAGAGCCGGTGCCGACACCCCCGACGCCGGTGCCGACACCCCGAATTGGCTCTGTAGGGGAGGAGGGGATTGCAGGCGCGGCCAAAGCTGGCTTTAAGGCGGGTTTAAAGGGCCTTTACAGTGCTGAGACTATCGTTGGAGTGGCTGCCGACCTGTTACTTATCTACGCCGACAAAGTTGCAGCCCGGGAGGCAATCCGGACGATTCAGATCAAATTCATGAAAGAGGGGTTTGCGAAAGGCGTTGCGGCTGGCGTGATGGGCTGGACCGAACAGGAAGTCAAATCGACTCTAATGAATCGTGTTACGAATTTTCGGGTTCAAGGTCTGGCAGACCCAGCAGGTACTCTAACGACAAGCTTTATTCTCCAACTTGCCGAACGCATCGAAAACTACGCTGTGCTCGTAGGATTTCGATTCAGCTCTTCAAAAACATTGCAATGGAAGCAAGACATACGAGCTAAAGGTTACCAAGTTCTACAAAAATATGGATATTATTTCGGAACAGACCCTGCGGCCTTATTTGAATACAACTTTATCGACAAGCTTGCCTCGGTACTCCGTCCTACGACCGATTCGATGGTTGAAACTGCCATCCGATTCAACTGACGCCGGGGCCCCATTGCCGAATCGATCGCTCGCAAACCGATCTGCAGATAGGCATGCAATCGCAATCGCGCAGGTTCAAGCAGCTGACCTCGAAAAGGGATGACAGCAGCCGCGAGTGCCGTAATCTCCACGGAATACTCCATAAGGGACGAGTTTATCCCCGCGAGGCAAAAGCTCTGACTACGGCGTGAACGGAATTTGGATCCATCAAGGAGGCCTGAGTCCGATGGGATCGATGCGAAGACCCGATGTTTTTAGGCTTCTGAACTGGGACGAAATGTTTCTCCTGCAACAGGTGTTTGGACTAATGGTCCTGCCGCCACGGGAACAGATCGCCGTTAGCAACGGGCTGGGACTTGGCGGCGCGCCCTACACGACTACGGGGCCGTTTGGCGGTGAGCTGACCCCTGACGCGAGATACGCCATACATCTCGGAGACATCGTCTCGCGCAACCTGACCTCCGACGCCTCGACAACTCCAATACTTGGCGACGATTACTCCAACATTTCTGAGCTTTTTATTCACGTAATGACCCATGTCTGGCAGCTTTTCAACGGATGGTCTTCCGGAGATCTCATTGTGGGCACCATCAACGCCCACACCATCGGCAGTTATGAGGTCAAGGCCGGTGACCCTTGGGATGATTATAACACCGAGCAGCAGGCAACAATTGTCGAAAAATGGCACCGTGGAGGTAGACGGACCGCCAGCGAGCTATTCCCGTATATTCAATTGATCGTCCGCCTGGGCGGCAAAAATGAGAAATATCGGGCCATGGGCCTTTGGCAGTTGAAGCTTATTGTGGAAGGGCACAGCGCGGTCGAAGTGCCCGATACCGGACACTTAGATATCCACACAACGGAGCCGATGACTGGCCCGCGGTTGGAAGAGGAGCTCATAACGATCTTAAAAGAGAGCTACAAAAAACCGATGTCACAGGATATGGCGGGCGGGCGCGCCGATTGGAACAAATGTTCAGCACGATGTCCGACTTCGATGCCAAACGCTTGCTGCTGCGATTCAAGGCACGCAGCAAAACAGACACACTTGCGACGCTGCTTTACAGCCAGCTGTCCCCGCCACTCATCGAGAAGTTGCTGGGCATACTGGCAAAGCGGGCTGCGTCGACCTGAGGGGATGACAGCGCCCGCGACGATTGCGGCGGCCGTCGTTGAGCTTGAGAACCTGCGGCGCGCGATGGTCTCCATTTGCCTTGCAGTGCGTCACTGCAACGGATCTTCCTCAGCGCCCGAAAATAAACGTGGCGCTGTCTTTTGTCGGCGGGGTCGCCACAGGTCACAAGCGCCCGGGTGCAAGCAGAGTGCGGCCGGGACAAACCGCCTGGCAATCTGCTCGACGGATATGGCGAGCGCCTCATGGAAGAGATTGTCCAGTCGACCAGCAGCTTCCTTTGCGGCGATACGAGCTTTGGAGATTTTGGCTAGCTGTTCCGCACGTAACAGCCGCTCGCAGGCGCTGAACCTGCACAGTGGCACGAGCCACTTTCATTCATAGCGATTGATCTCGCCTTGCTGGGCGACAACCAAGGAGGGGCACGTGGAAGCCACAATAGACATAACATGGACCTCTCCCCTGGAGCAGTCCATAACGGACAGGTTTGTTGTTCCAATGTTTCGGCCTGGGAGCTATGCCGGATTCGACGATGACATCATGTCGAGTGCTGGCGCGGCGCGGATCGCGATGCGTCAGATTAAATCCGACAAATCCATGACCGTTCTATTTGTCCCCCATGTCGTGAACCCGCCTCCCAAGTCCTCGTCCTGGTTCGGTCAACTCAATCCAAATACCAACCAACCCGACAAACCGCATGGCCAGTACGACTTTCTACTGATTAATAGACTTGCAAAGGCTTACTCACAGAACGAGACGCTTCACCTGGTCACCTTGACGATCCGCGATGGCAGGCAGCTTGTGGCGGTGGCGAACCTCTTTTCCGTTTCAATGATCAATTTCAACCAATTTTTTCTTGGCAAGGAAATCACCTTCGCAGCGGAAAGCACGTTCTATCACGACCCTTGAGCGCGGCACGGATCGAACACGCCGTCGGAAAGCAGCCCGATATCGCCTCACGCGCCGCAGCGCCAATCGCATTTGCCACGGCCCTCACCCTTCCCCGCTTGCCACCAGGGCGTTTATGCGCTGATGGGCGAGCACGGAGACGGAGCGGCGCTATGGGGCTTCGCATCGCCCTTCTCAATGCGGTAATATAGCGGTCTTTCGATCAGCATCCGCGACACGCCAACTCCAAGAAACTCCATCCAGGAAGGTGACGGCCTATCATGCGCAAGACAATCTCGACATCGATCGTGGCCGGCATCGCGCTCGCCGCCGGTACCTCCGCACGCGCTGCCGACGTCAGCTACGAGCGCCTCGTCAATCCGGAGCCGCACAACTGGCTCATGAACCACCATGACTATTCCGCGCAGCGCTACTCAGCGCTCGCGGCCATCAACAAAGGAAACGTCAAAGGCCTGCGGCTCGCCTTCGCGGTGGCGCTCGGCGGCACCAGCGGCAACGAGAACCTGACGGCGACGCCCCTGGTTGACGACGGCTTCATGTATGTCACCGACGCCTGGGGCGTCGTCTACAAGATCGACGTGCGCTCCGGCCGGCAGGGCGACATCGTGTGGAAGATGGATCCGGGCCAGGAGAAGATCGACCGCAACCGCGGCGCCGCGCTGTGGGGCAATCTCGTCATCTCGGTGACAAGCCAAGACGGACGCGTGATCGCGACCGATCGCGACACCGGCAAGATGGTGTGGGAGCGCAACCTGCGCGACCAGCCCACCATGAC
>Ga0257161_1000107_pt1 | contig 21092 bp, 19 predicted proteins | sample NR01A_FD_185954 | JGI IMG/M metagenome (GOLD analysis project Ga0257161, IMG submission 185954) | Soil microbial communities from H.J. Andrews Experimental Forest, Oregon, United States - NR-01-A | ecosystem: Environmental > Terrestrial > Soil > Temperate forest > Bulk soil | place: USA: Oregon... | reverse complement strand
GGCAGGCAATCGAGTGTCCACGGCCGGTAGTTACTGGATCGTCCGGTCAATCCCCGGATCACGTCCGGGGAGGATGATGTCAGCCCGGAGGCAGGTCAGCTTAGTGGGCGACCCAAAGGGGGCAAAATGAGAAGCATAAAGTGGGCTCTGGCGTCTGCGCTTGTCGTCGTCGCTGCCATGCCGCCTGTGTTGGCGCTTGCTCAGTCCAACGGCGCGGCGCGCGACATAGCCTGGCCTCCTGCCGGCGTCTCGGCAACAGCCGGCGCGCTCGCGCCTCCGGAAATCGAAGCCGAGGTGCGGCGGGCGGGATTCGAGCCCATGAGCCGTCCGCTCCAACGGGGACGCGTCTACGTTCTGTTCGCTCTCGATCCCTACGACATGGACGTGAAACTGACCGTCGATGCCGGCAGCGGCCGCGTGCTGTGGGTCGCCGGCGTGAGCGGCACCCGGTACGGCGGCGCAGGGTATTTCAGCCATCGCCCGTGGTCGCGCTACGAGCGTCCGCCGGCCCCGCCCGGCGACATACCAAACATATGGCCGGGCAAGAACAATTCCGGGTCGGTCAGGAGCAGCGCGTCCCTGCGGCCTGCTCTACCGCTGCCGCGCACCCGCCCGGCCGACCTCACCAGCACAGCGGCCAAGGAAACCGCACTCCCTCCCCAGCCCGCCCAGCAAGCGCGGGAGGGTAGGGAGGGGGGCGAGCCCAAAACGACGGCTCCCGTCCGGGAGGTTGCGCCGCCCGCAAAGGCGCTTCCGATGGCCCCGACCATGGTTCCGGTCGCGCCGCTGGAATGATTCGCAAAAAAGCGCCCCGGAATGACCGGGGCGCCTTGTCTCGTCGACGCTCGTTGAGGCCGATTATGCGGCCGCCTTGGTGTCGATGACCTTACCGTTCGGGGTCGTGGTGATGCGGACGGTACGCGGCTTCATGGCTTCCGGGACCTCGCGCACCAGGTCGATATGCAGGAGGCCGTGCTCCAATTTTGCAGCCTTCACCTCGACGAAGTCGGCCAGCCGGAATACGCGCTCGAACGCCCTTGCCGCGATGCCCTGATAGAGCAACTCCGTTTTGCCGGTATCGGCTTCGCGAACCTTTTCGCCTTTCACGGTGAGGCTGTTTTCCTTTGCCTCGATGGCAAGCTCAGATTCGGAAAATCCCGCAACCGCGATGGTCACACGATATGAATTCTCGCCAGTCCGCTCGATATTGTAGGGCGGATAGGTTGGACCACTCGCAGCTTCGAAGCCCGCCGTCTTGTCGAGCATCGAAAACAGCCGGTCAAAGCCGACGGTCGAGCGATAAAGCGGGGAAAGATCGAATGTGCGCATGGCATATCCTCCTTTGAAGCGACATGCAGGGGTCCGCCGATAGGCCGGACCGGGTTGTGCAGCCGGATGGCCTGCACGCCCACAAATATGGGGAGGCTGATCGTCCCTTCAAGGGGTCAAAGCGGCACGGCTGCGCGCCCGCCTGCGCGATCGTAAGGGAAGGCTTGCGCGCTAGTTGAGCGTCGCCGACGATTCCGATAAGCGATGGGTGGGGGCGGCGCCAAATTGCTGGACATATTCTTGCGATGAAACTCGTTTCCATTCCGGCCAATCCGGTCCCCGCAGGCGCCGTAATGGGTGTTCTCAAGACGCCCGATGGGGTCTCGATCAGGTTCGCGCGCTGGCCGCCGCCGTCGGATCGCAAGGGGACGGTGTGCATCTTCCAAGGACGCATCGAGTTCATCGAGAAATATTTCGAAATCGTGCGTGATCTCAACGCGCGTGGCTTTGCGGTCGCGACGCTCGATTGGCGTGGCCAGGGGCTGTCCGATCGCATGCTGCGGGAGCGACGCAAGGGGCACGTCGCTAATTTCGCCCAGTATGACATCGATCTTGAGACTTTTATGCGCGACGTCGTGTTGCCCGACTGTCCGCCGCCGCTGTTCGCGCTTGCAAATTCGATGGGCGGTGCTGTGCTGATACGCGCGGCGGCGCGGGGGAATCGCTGGTTCGAGCGCCTGGTGCTGTGCGCTCCGATGATCAAGCTCACCAACATTCCGCTGCTTGCGGTGGCCCCGACGCTGGCAAGGACGATGCGGATGGTTGGTCTCGGAGGTGCGTTCATCCCCGGCGGCGGACCGGCGTGCAGCGCCTCCGGTCCATTCCTCGATAACCCGGTGACATCGGACCCCATACGCCATGCCCGCACCGCCGCCGTGATCGAGGCCGAGCCGGCTTTGGCGCTCGGCGCGCCGACGGTTGCCTGGGCACATTCTGCGCTCCGCGCGATGGCGGACTTTGCCAATCCGGCGTTTCCCGCAAAGCTGCGGCAGCCAATGCTGATCATCGCCTGCGGCCGCGACCGCCTAGTTTCGACGGCCGCAATCGAGGATTTCGGCAGTCGCCTGCGGGTCGGCTCCCATCTCGTGGTCGCGGGCTCCAAGCATGAAGTCATGATGGAGCTCGATGTGTATCGCAGCCAATTCTGGGCGGCCTTTGACGCTTTCATTCCCGGCACACCGGCATTTTGACTAAGCGGTGTCTTTCGACATTGCCTGCTGTAGGGGCGACCCTTGTGGTCGCCCCTACAGCACCGATCGCGCCTTCAGGCGTTCAGCAAGGCCAGCGCGGCCGCGTGGGTGCGGCGATCGCCTGCAGCCACGATGCGGCCGCCCGATTCCGGGGCTTCTCCGTTCCACGTGGTGACAATGCCGCCTGCACCGGAAATGATGGGGATAAGGGCGGCGACGTCGTATGGCTTGAGTCCGGTCTCGATGACGAGGTCCACGTGGCCGGCCGCGAGCATGCAATAGGAGTAGCAGTCGCCGCCGTAGCGCGACAGGCGGACCGCCTCTTCGACCCTGGCGAAGGCTGTGCGGTCGGCTGCGTTCATTAGCCGCGGACTCGTGGTGTATAATATGGCGTCGGCGAGCGCCGGGCAGGGCCGCGCCATGAGGGCGCGGTTGCCGGCCGGGCCCCGATAGACGGCGGCAAGGCCGTCGCCTGAAAAGCGCTCGCCGATGAAGGGTTGGTGCACCATTCCGAACACCGGTCGCCCCGAACGGGTGAGCGCGATCAATGTGCCCCATGCCGGCATGCCGGAGATAAAGGATTTGGTGCCGTCGATCGGGTCAAGCACCCACACAAATTCGGCGTCGCTGCGCTCGGCGCCGAATTCCTCGCCGATGATCCCGTGAGCCGGAAACTTCTCCCGGATCAATGTGCGCATTGCCTGCTCGGCGGCGCGGTCTGCTGCAGTCACCGGATCGAATGCGCCGCCACAGCTCTTGTCCTCGATGCCGAGCGAGGTGCGAAAAAATGGCTTGATGGCATCCCCTGACACCGTCGCGAGCTCGCCAACGAAAGCTTCAAAATCCACCGCAGTCATCTCTGGGTCCCCCTCTGCGCGGTGTCGGCGCCTTCCAACTTTAAGCATTTTCCCGAAGGCCACCGCGGCGACTGAAAGCTCCGCGGGATCGTCCGGTATCAAGGAATCCCGCCCCCTTCCTACCTCTCCGGCATGCGGAGGAAGGTACGGAGCGGGGCGGCATGCAAACAAGGAACTTCGAGACCAGGGTTAACAATCTATGATTTGCCCCTTGCATTTTGTGAGGCCCGGTGCCAAGTATCCCTCGTGCGGTAGCGCGTCTGCGTTACCGCCGCCCTCCTTGGGCGTTTCCTCCCTAGACTTGGGCCGCTGGCGAGCCAGCGGCCTTTTTTTCGATTCGATTCGAGGCTGCTGCCGGTCCTCCCTACCCTGGGACCGCGGGCGTCTCGCCCGCACCAAAAGCGGCAGGTGGGGCACGCCAGCGGCGGGCGGGACGCCCGCGGTCCCAGGGTAGGGAGGGCGCGCCGAAAGCCCTGCGGGACACGCATAGCGGCTTCCGTCATTTGGCTATTGAGCTTTGTGCAATGCGGTGGCATTTGTTGCGGCGCGGCAACACCCTCGTTGCCGTTGCCCGTTGTGGGCGTTTCCTCCCTAGACTTGGGCCGCTGGCGATGCTGGTGGCCCTTTTTCTTTGAAGACCTTTCCTGCCGATTGAGGCGCAACCACGATATGAATCGAGCCCTATTCGGCAGCCGACCTATAGGGATGCAGTTCCTGTAAGGCGATCTCGTTGAGCCGGTCGGAGACCGCCTCAAGGTCCTGCGCGACTCTCGCAAATGAGTTCGTTCGCTCCAGGCGACGCTCGTCCATGTAGAGTGCGCGATTGATTTCGAGCTGAATCGAATGGAGGCCGGCGGCGGGATTGCCGTAGTGCTCGGTAATGAAACCTCCCGCATAGGGCTTATTACGGCTCACCGAATAGCCCCGTTCCCGCATGGTCGTCTCGATGGTGTCGGCAATGATGCTCAAGCAACTGGTGCCATAGCGATCGCCGATCACGATGTCGGCGCGGGGCCGCTCGTCTTTTGGGCCCGAGGCCGACGGCATCGAGTGGCAATCCACCAGGACTGCGGTGCCGAATTCATGGTGGATTCTGGTCATGAGCTTCCGTAATGCCCGGTGATAGGGCTTGTAGAGCCCCTCGATCCGCCGCAGTGCGTCCTCGACCGGAATTCGCTGGTCGTAAATCTCCTGCGCGTCCCCAACGACGCGTGCGACCGTCCCCAGTCCGCCGGCCACCCTCATGGAGCGCGTGTTGGCAAACGACGGCAGGCGGCCGTCGAACATGCGGGGATCAAGCTCGTAGGGTTCGCGGTTAACGTCGACAAAGCAGCGGGGAAAATAGGCCCGCATCAACGGATTGCCCCGCGGCACAATGCCGACCAGCAATTCATCGACAAAACAGTCCTCAGAGCGCCGCAGAATCGCAAGGTCGAGACGCACCGCCTCGAGGAAGGCCCGCGGATATACGCAGCCGCTATGGGGTGAGTTGAAAGCCACGGGCCCGCGGCATTCGGCGGGCTCGAGAATTTCGAACGGGGGGTCGAGTTCGTTGAAGTGCACGGTCATGGACTCAATCGGGGCGCCGCGTCTCGTTTCTAATCGTACTGTTGCCGGAATGCCATAAAGTTCTCCGTCAGGCCGCAGATGTCGTCGCGATTCACGTCATATTTACCAAGAGTGCGGCTTATGGAAAGCTATGAAATGGCGGGGGAGGGGTCTGGCATGGGCGGGATCCAAGCCCGCCGCATAAAAAGCTGGCGAATCGCATGACCACCAAGATTCTACTGGCTGAAGATGATACCGATATGCGGCGTTTTCTCGTCAAGGCGCTGCAGGCGGCCGGCTATAACGTCATTTCCTTTGACAATGGACTGGCGGCTTATCAGCGGTTGCGCGAAGAACCCTTCGAGCTCTTGCTCACCGACATTGTGATGCCGGAAATGGACGGCATCGAGCTGGCGCGGCGGGCGGCGGAACTCGATCCCGACATCAAGATCATGTTCATCACTGGATTTGCCGCGGTGGCCCTCAATCCGGATTCCGCGGCGCCCAAGCAGGCGAAGGTACTGTCGAAGCCGTTCCATCTGCGCGAGCTGGTCAGCGAGGTCGGTAAGATGCTGGCGGCGTAACTCTCTCCCTCCCGTCCAATCGAATTCGGCTATCGCCGAATTCGACATGTTTAGCGCCGAAATCGGGCAAGCCCGATTTCGGATGGAGGGCCGGGGTGGGGTTCTTTCCACGGCATGGCTTTGCCAGTTAGCCCCACCCGACCTCGCGGAGCTTGTCATCGGGCCTGCCCACAGGGTCCGGCCTCTGGCCGGCCCGATGGCAGGCTCCGGCCGGACCCGTTGGCTCGCCTCTGATCCCTCCCCGAAGACGGGGAGGGATCAGAGGCGAGCCGCTTGCCGGCAGGAGTGCAAGCCGATATAGGATCACCCGACCCATCCGGGCGCGTAGCTCAGCGGTAGAGCACTACCTCGACACGGTAGGGGTCACAGGTTCAATCCCTGTCGCGCCCACCATGCCGGTTGCAGGCCGTCCGGCTGAGGTCAAGGTGCCCGTAGCGATCGGCCTGAACGCCCCCGGTTAAGCTAAGCAGGATTCGGCCGGCTGGCCAACGGATGGGCAACCAAAACAGCTGTCGCCGACGTGATCCGGAACCTCGATCCGTTGGGCAGCCCGGGAATCTCTGCTTAGCATTCCGTTCGTGCTGCGCACGCGAGGGGATCGGCCCTCATCAAAGACCAGCGCCGTGATGCCGACTTTCAGAAATCAGGCTTGTCCGCAGTCGGTACCGCCGGGTCCTTTTCGGTATTGTATTTACGCAGGTTCTCGGCACAGACATTCTCCGCCCATTCGCCGAGCGGGCGTCCATACGTTACGTATGCGGACCACGGCGTTGTGAAGACGCCTGCGTCCTCGACAGTCAACTGAAGCTGCACGTACTTGCCGCGATAATTGGGATCGAAGTCGATCGGATTGACGCCCGGCGGGTAGCGTTGATTTATTTTTGCGTCCCGATCGAGTGCGTCCTTGGCGGCCTCGGAATCAAGCAGTTGGTAACGTTCCACCACGTGCAGAGACGTGCTGTACGGCGTGCCGTACATATCGACCATCGAAAACGGCCCGATCTTAATTCCCACGGTGTCGATAACCAGCGTGTTGCCTTCGTAATGGCCGACGGAATCGCCGTACCATGAGGGGGTGACGTGGGCCGGGTGAGGCTGGTTCAGGCGCACCTGGCGGAATTGATGATCCTGAAGATAAAGGATTGTGACCTTGTCCTGCTCCTGCAGCATCTGCATTCCATATTGCCAGAAGATGTAGGGCACCCCGTCGGGCCAACATTGGTTGCTGGGTGTCGGATATCCCACGCCCTCCAGCGAGAGGTCGCCGTGTTCCTTCACCACTTCCGCCGCTTGGCGGTTTAGAATTGGATTAGTGTAATCGCCCACAAGTTGGTTGTAGTTACTGACGCCTCTAACTCGCGACCGGTTTGTCACCGGACCGGGCCCTGCGGCCGGGGGGCCGAAGCCAGGACGCAACCAGCGATGCCACACGCCGGAGAAATCCGGGATTGACGAGGCACTTTTCGAACCGCCAGCGGCCACGTCTGAGGTCGGCGCAACCGCTTGTCCGCAGGCCGGCGAAACAGCTGACGCCAATGTTATCAACAGGAACAAATCTCGCCGGTAAAACGTCATGCTCACCTCCGGTTGAGCCTTGGTCTCATTCAACATCGGCTCGGCCGTGCAACGCCAACCAAGATCGTCTAGCGGACAAACGCTATTAGCTCAAATTGCAGGACGCCGTCTGCCGAAATGTTGACCGGGCTTGAGTCCTCCTTCGTCCCGGTACTTCCTGGTCGGCATGATTCCAGGCGACTGACAGACGTCCTCCTGGTGCACGCGCGATATCGTTGCCTCTGTACTGACGGTCATAGCGCTAGATGACGATCGCGATTTCGTCTCCGACGCGTAGGACTTTCGATTGCGCCGCGGGCAGAGTTCGATACGTATCCAGTTCGCCTGCGCCTTCCATCGCCGCGGCGCCGCAGGGTACGTCAAGGATCGCGCATGACCCGCATTGTCATCGAAGAGGACCATTTCCTGAAGATCGTGCCGGTCGTGCTCGACCCCGCGACGCCGGATGCGCATCGGCACGCAGTCGCAGACTTTTTCGCCCATGACGAGCCGGATTTTCTCGGCTGGTGCACCCGGCTGCAGCAGCGGCTCCCCGGTCTTTATCCGGCCGAAGTGATATTTGCCGCCGGCGAGGCCGATCTTGCGATGAAGATCGTCGATGCCGACGGCGTCGTGGTGGAAAGCTTGGCCGTTGACGATGCCCTCCTGTCGGCAGCATCGCGGCTCGCCATCGTGCACAAGTTCGGCACCATCACGACCAACATCGATCTTAAGGCCTGTGCGAAGCGCGGCGTCGCCGTCGCCACGATGCGCCGCATGGTGAATGTCGCGGTAGCCGAGCAGGCCTGCGCCCTCATGCTGGCGCTCGCCAAGCGCATCGGCGAATTCAACGGCGTGGTGGAGGAGGCCGCGCTGCGCAAGGCGGGCTTGTGGGTGCGGCCGCGGCAGTCGCATTACATCGGGTATTCCAATTTCGCCGGCATCACCGGGCTCAAGACGCTGCTCGGTGCAACGCTCGGCATCGTCGGCTTCGGCGAGGTCGGTCGCGAGGTGGCGCGCCGCGCCTGCGCGTTCGAGATGGAGGTGGTGTATTTCCAGCGCACACCGCTCGCGGCCGCAGTCGAGCAGGAGTTCGGCGCCCGCTACCTTCCGCTCGACGACCTGATGGGGCAGGCGGACTATATTTTGGTGCAGCTGCCCTCAAATGATTCGACCCGCGGCCTGATCGGGCGCGATGCGCTCGGCCGCATCAAGCCCGGCGCCATGTTGATCGACGTGGCGCGGCCCGAGCTGATCGACCACGACGCCGTGGTGGAGGCGCTGCAATCCGGCCGCCTCGGCGGGCTCGCGCTCGACGTGCTCTACACCGAGCCCGCCGACCCGGCGGAACCGCTGCTGCGCTACCGCGACCGCAACGTCATCCTCATGCCCCATACCGCCGTCGCGGCCCGGGCAAATGCATTGCACGATGTGGAAACGCTGTGCGTGAATTTGTGGCGGGCGATTGCGAAAAAACGCGGGCAGTGAGAACCGGGGCAAAGCGCGCGGCGCTCGATTTCGTCATCGCCGGGCTTGTTCCGCCTCGTTGCGACGGCATGGCGGGCATGCGCACCCTTCGCCGCCCATCAGCGCCCGTCGCTTCGCAATTGAATTCCAGACATTGCGATGGCGCGGCCAGGGAAGTTTATGTCGCTGGAAGCCATCGAGGGCGGCAATAATTTCCCCTCAGCGCATCGCAACATCGCGAATCTTTCGCGGCTCGCAAATGCGGCACAAATCGTACGCAGTTCTGCCTTAAGTTACTGTAGTACCGATATTTCCCAGCACAATTTCGTGATGGTCCGGTGACGGGTCAGTCTCTTGTGCGATGCGCAATGTCGCATAGGTGACGGAGGCCGGGTGAGAACCCGGAGACAACATGAGGTTCATCATGAGAACAAACCTGAAAGTGATTCTGTCGGCAGCCGGCGTCGCCGCGTTGCTGGCGTCTCCGGCATTGGCGAAGACCGTGCGACATCAACCTGCCGCGCCCTCGACCGTATATTTGCCGAGCAACGCGCACGGGTTCGTCGGCCCCTACGGGTATGGAGCTGGCGAAGGCGGGCCCTACACGCCGAGCGCGCCGACGACGCGCGGTCCGAACCGCGATTTCCAGGATGGCTTCCACGGTTGATCTTAAGCTGCATCATTTCGCCGGGCGGCGCCCTCCGCCCGGCGAATATTTTTGGGCCGGTCGCTTGAGTATCGTGCTTACAATTCCGGCCGGTCACCAGCCGATGTGTTGCACCCCAGACAGGTCATCAAAGTGCTCATCTCGGCTGAGGATGGGCAGCCGATACTGCACCGCAAGGGCCGCGATCCAGGCATCGTTTGCAGGGATCAGTCGACCCAAACGTTTCAGCGTCGCGCGCAGGGCCGCATAGGGTACCGTCGTTTCCGCGGTAATCGCCAGGAGATCGAAGTGGCGGAGATGGGCGTTAAGCCATTCCTCGTAGGCTTTCCGATGCCTGGAACCCATGATGCCGTAGCGAAACTCACCGAGCACAATCACTGGAATGGCGGCTCGATGCTGCGAGCCTAAGATCGCTCCGATCTCTGGTTCACCATCGACAAACGCCGAAAGTGCGTTCGTATCCAGAATCAACGGCGATCCTCAGGCTCGATAACCTCGAACTCCTCGTCGATGACGGATTGCACGCGGACGGTCTCCTTGTGCAAGCGCTTGAGTTTGCCAAAGCCCTGCATCCACGCCGGCTCGTCGGCGCGGGCGCGCCCGCTCCCCGGCAACAGCTTGTCGCGCAATGCCTCCGTGACAAATTCCTTGAGCGACTGCCCGCGTTCGGCGGCAGTCGCTTTAGCCTTGCGAAAAAGCTGATCGGGAAGTTCAAGCGTCGTCTTCATCGACCCATATTACCATATTTATGGGTCGCCGCCAAGTATGTCACCAGTAGAACATTTCTGGGCTGACGATTTTGGCAGAACGAAATACCCCTTTTTATGCGAGTAAAATCAGTGTCTTGCGGAGGGGGGCGTAAAACGACAAAACTCAGGTTGCGTACGCCGCTATGGCAATGCCTGGCCGCATGGAATCGACGCGCGAGTCGGTCAGGCCCTGATCCCCGCGATTTCGAGCGGCAGGTGGCGGGGCCCGCGCAGGATCGGGCTACGGCGGTAGGGGGGCGGATCCTGGACGAGGCGGGGGCGGTCCAGGCGGCGGATGAGTTCGGTCAGCGCGATCTGCGCCTCGATCCGGGCGAGGGGCGCCCCGAAGCAGATGTGCACGCCGCCGCCAAAGCCGAAGTGCTGATTATCCTGGCGGGTCGGGTCGAAGTGGTCGGGGTCGTGGAAGCGCTTCGGGTCGCGGCTGCCGGCGGCGAGCGCCAGGATGAGCGGCGCGCCCTTGGCAACGGTGACACCGGCAACGTCGACATCGGTGAGCGCCGTGCGCTGCGGCAGCATGTGGACCGGAGGTTCGTAGCGCAACAGCTCCTCCACTGCGCGGGGCATCAGCCCGGGCTCGCGGCGCAACAATTTCAGCGCTTCGGGGTAGCGCAGCAGCGTCAGCATGCCGTTGGTGATCAGGTTGACGGTGGTCTCGTGTCCGGCGATGAGCAGCAGGACCGCGGTGGACATCAGCTCCAGACGGGTGAAGCCGCCTTCAGGTCCGGGGTCGTTGATGAACGCGGAGAGCATGTCGTCGGAGGGCCTGCCCCGGCAGTTGTCGGCGAGGTCGCCGAGGTACAGCCCCATGGCGATCCGGGCGGCCATGGCGGCGCGTTGGCGCTCCGCCGGATCGCTGCCGGGAGTGGGGTCGACGCCCCCGATGATCGCCTGCGACCATGCGCTGAACCGCGGTTCGTCCTCGCGCGGCACGCCGAGCAGCCGGCAGATGACGATGACCGGGAGCGGATAGGCGAAGTCGTCGACCAGGTCGATGTGGTCACGGCCTTGCAGCGCGTCGATCAGCTCCTTGGCGATCATGGTAATTTCGCCGTGCATGGCGTCGATCCGGCCCGCTGAGTGGGGCGGGCCGAAGGGCCGCATGGCAATATTGCGCAGCCGCTCGTGCTCGGGGTCATCGCGGGCGATGAAGGCGGCCGGCATCCCCGGCGACGCGATAAGGTCTTCGTCCGGGCGGGTACGGTTGCGGCGATCCGAGCTGATCCGCGGGTCGTGCAGCAGCGCCGCGATCTCGTGGTAGGTGCCCACGAGGTAACTGCCGTCGTCCTGGCGAGCCACGCCGTGTTCGCGGAGTTCGGCGTAGAGGGGGTAGGGATCGGCGCGATTGGCATAGTCCGTGATCCGGCGGAATAGCGTGTCGGCGGCCATGGGCGGGGGCTCCTCGGCGATGGCGGTGGTCAAGCGGCTCAGGCCGCCCCAGTGCCTCAGGGTCAGGCGCCTGTCAGGCAGGTAGCCGGTGAGGGCGGCGGTCGGGCCGTGGGAGAGCACCTTCGGGTCGGGCACGTCGGAGGGGACGGGTGTGGGTGAAGCGGCCCGGTCGACGACGGCGGGCGCGGGCGGGAACGGCGCGGCGATCTCGATCAGCCGCTCGTAGTGCTGCAGCCATTTGGCATGGTTCACGCTGACGGCGGCGGTGACCCGGCCCCGGTAGCCGTAGACGGCGACGAGCCGGCGGCTCTCCAACGAGCCCTGGGCGATGACAACCTGGTCGGAGAAGGTGGGCACACCGACGGACTTGATGTTGAGGCCGAACTGGCTCGACCAGAATGCGGGCACGGCGAGGTGGGGGCGCCGCAGCGGTCCCGGGTTGACCATGTTGTGGGCCGCCACCTCGGCCTGCGCGACCGCGTTGCCCCAGTGTTCGAGCGAGAGCATCTGATACTCGAACAGGGGATGCGGGAAGCGGGCGACGTCGCCGGCGACGAAGACATCGTCGGTGACGATGCCGTACATGTTGAAGGCGCGGCAACCCGCATCGCAGGCCACCCCGCGCGGGCCGGCGGCAAGTCCCGACTGGGCCAGCCATTCGGTGTTGCGGATCGCCCCCAACGCGATGACGGCGATGTCCGCCTCGATGCGGGCGCCGTCCGAAAGTTCGGCGCCGGTCAATCTGCCGTCGCGGCTGTTCAGCGCGGTGACGGTCACCCCGCAGCGCAGGTCGACGCCATGGGCCCGCTGGAGTTTGGCGGCAAGGGCGCCGAAGGCCCCGCCGAGGGCGCCAACCAGCGGCGCAGGACCGCGCTCGACCACAGTCACGTCGATCCCCCGCTCCCGGCAGGCGGATGCGATTTCGGAGCCGGTGAAGCCGGCGCCGATCACCAGCACGCGCCTTGGTCCGGCGTCGAGCCGCTCGCCCAGGCCGGCAGCGTCTTCGCTGGTGCGCAGGGTCAAGACCCCGTCGAGTGCGGCCTCGTCCGCATTCGGCCACGGTCTGGCGCGGGTGCCGGTCGCGATCAGCAGCCGGTCGAAGGGCAGCTCCTCGCCGTCGGCTAGGAGGACGCGCATGCCGATCGGGTCTACCCCGATCGCGCGCATGCCGAGCTTCCACTTGGCGTCCACTTCGCGGCGCCGGGGCAGCCCGGTGTCCTTGGCACGCACCCGTCCGAGCAGCACCTGCTTGGACAGCGGCGGCCGGTCGTACGGAAGCTGGCGCTCCTCGCCGACCATGGTCAGCTCGCCAGTGAAGCCCTCCTCGCGCAGGGTCTCGGCGGCGCGCAGGCCGGCGAGCGCGGCGCCGACGATGACGATCCGGCCGTTCTTGAGGTCACGGGACATCGGGAGCCGCCTGCTCCTCGACCAGGATGGCCTGCACCGGGCAGGCTGCGGCGGCCCGGCGGACGCGCTCGCGCTCGTGCTCGGGGGCGAGCGGCGTGTACAGCAGGGCCTCTTCGCCACGCATCTCGAACACATTCGGGGCGAGGAACGCGCACTGCGCATAGCCCTGGCAGCGGTTGAGGTCGACGACGATCTTCATCCGGGGGGCACTCCTGCCAGCGCGGCAACCGCGCGTCCGCGCTGTCAACGCGCGAGGGGCCGATCGTGCTCCACGGGAGAAGTGACGGATGGAGCGTAACCCGGATGGGGTCGTAGCCCGGATGGAGCGAAGCGTAATCCGGGAACGGCCACACCATCGTTGATGGCCGCATCGTCGTTGATAGGTTTGCCCGGGATTTCGCTTCGCTCCATCCGGGCTACAGGCCAACGCCGCTTACGCCGCCTTTCTTTCAAGATCGGATTTCCATTGACCCATGCTGGCAAGGCCGTTCATGCGTGCCCGGTGGGCAAATGCGCGCTGCGCGGCGGCGACGTTCTCGGGCCGGCCCGACCATGCCGTCTGCGGTGCGTGTTGAAGGGCGCGGCCGTAGGAGAATGTCAGCTTCCAGGGCAGGTTGCCGACGCGGTTCATGGCGTCGAGATGGGCGGTCGCCTCTTCGTCCGATTGCCCGCCCGACAGAAATGCGATGCCCGGAACCGCGGCCGGGACGCACGCCTTCAAGAGCTTGACGGTCTTTTCGGCGACTTCGTCAACGCCGGCACGCTTGCTGCTTTTCTTGCCCGCAATCGCCATGTTGGGCTTGAGCACCATGCCTTCCAGGGCGACGCGACCGTAATAGAGCTCTTGGAACGTCTCCTTGAGCACCCACTCGGTGACCTCGTAACAGCGGTCGATGTCGTTGTCGCCGTCCATCAGCACCTCGGGCTCGACGATCGGCACGATACCGGCGGCCTGGCACAACGCGGCATAACGGGCGAGCGCGTGGGCGTTGGCATGGACCGCGTTGTAGCTCGGGATGCCGGGCGCGATGTCGATCACGGCGCGCCATTTCGCGAAGCGCGCGCCTTGTTCGAGATATTTCGGCAACCGATCGGCCAGTTTGTCGAGCCCGACTGTAACGACCTCGTTGGGGCAGCCCGGCAGCGGCTTCGTGCCCTCATCGACCTTGATGCCCGGGATGGCGCCGGCCTGTTCGATCAGCTTCACCAGCGGAGTGCCGTCGCGCGCCTTCTGCCAGATGGTCTCGTCGTACAGGATGACGCCTGAGATGCAGTTGCGCATGGCGTCGGCCGAGCGAAACAACAGCTCGCGATAATCGCGCCGATTGTCCTCGGTGTTCTCGACGCCGATCGCGTCGAAACGGCGCTTGATCGTACCGGTCGATTCGTCCGCGGCCAAAATGCCCTTGCCGGGCGCGACCATTGCGTTTGCGACCTTGTTCAATTCAACGAGGTTCATGGGATTTCCTCCGTCTCACATCGCTAGATCGGGTTTTGCTCTGATTGAAATCACCGCACCCGCAAAACCTCGACGCCCGGCAACGCCTTGCCTTCCATCCATTCCAGGAACGCGCCGCCGGCCGTAGATACGTAGCTGAAGCGCTTTGCGGCGCCCGCCGCATTGAGGGCCGCCACCGTGTCGCCGCCGCCGGCGATCGACTTAAGCTTGCCGGCCTGCGTCAGTTCCGCTGCAGCTTCGGCTACCTCAACGGTACCGTTATCGAACGGTTCCATCTCGAACGCCCCGAACGGGCCATTCCAAACCAGCGTCTTGACGCGCGCCAGCACGGAAACCACGTGCTCGATGGTGCGCGGACCAATGTCGAGAATCATTTCGTCCGCCGCGACGGCGTCGACGGGCGTGACGCGCCACGGCGCGTGGGCCTTGAATTCCCTCGTCACGACCGTGTCGACCGGCAGCACGATTTCGCAATTTGCGGCCGCGGCCTTCGCAAGAGTTTCGCGCGCCGTCGCGGCGAGATCATGCTCGCACAGCGACTTGCCGACCATCCGCCCCTGGGCCGCAAGGAAAGTATTGGCCATGCCACCGCCAATGATGAGCGTATTGACCTTAGCGATGAGATTGCCGAGCAGATCAAGCTTGGTCGACACCTTGGCGCCGCCCACGACGGCTGCAAGCGGGCGCTGCGGCGAGTCGAGGGCCCTGGCGAGGGCGTCGAGCTCCGCCTGCATGTTGCGGCCCGCGTATGCGGGGAGCTTATGGCCAAGCCCTTCGGTCGATGCATGGGCGCGGTGGGCGGCCGAGAAGGCATCGTTGACCCAGATATCGCCAAGCGCCGCAAGGGCCTCAGTGAATGCAGGATCGTTGTTTTCCTCGCCGCGGTGGAACCGGGTATTTTCGAGACACACGATGTCGCCGTTCTTCATCGCGTCCACGGCAGCTTCGGCTGCTGGGCCGATGCAGTCTTGCGCGAACCCCACCGGGCGGTTGAGGACGCGGGCCAGCGCGTCAGCAACCGGCTTGAGCGAATCCTTGAGATCGCGCCCCTTCGGGCGGCCGAAATGCGACAGCAAGATCACCTTGCCGCCCTTGTCGGCGATTTCCGTGATGGTCGGCGCCGCGCGTTCGAGCCGCGTCAGGTCGCTGACCTTGCCGTCGTCCATCGGGACATTGAGGTCGACCCGCAGCAACACGCGCTTGCCTCGCAGGTCGGCCTCATCGAGTGTGCGAAACGCAGCCACGGCAGACTCGAAAGCGATCAGATGAGCTTGCCCATGGCGACGGCCGTGTCGGCCATGCGGTTGGAGAAGCCCCATTCGTTGTCATACCAGGACATCACCCGCACCAGCGTGCCATCCATGACTTTGGTCTGGTCCATGTGGAAGATCGATGAGCGCGCATCGTGGTTGAAATCGATCGAGACGTTCGGCTGCTCGGTGTAGCCGAGAATGCCCTTGAGCTGCTGCTCGGCAGCGCGCTTCACCGCGCCGTTGATCTCGTCCTTGGTGGTGCTGCGTTTGGCCACGAACTTGAAGTCGATAACCGACACATTGGGTGTCGGCACCCGGATGGAGACGCCATCGAGCTTGCCGTTGAGCTCTGGCAGCACCAGGCCGACGGCCTTGGCAGCGCCGGTCGAGGTCGGGATCATGGACAGCGCCGCGGCGCGGGCGCGATAGAGGTCTTTGTGCACCTGATCGAGCGAGGGCTGATCGTTGGTGTAGGAGTGGATCGTTGTCATGAATCCCCTCTCGATGCCGATCGCGTCGTTCATGACCTTGGCGACCGGCGCTAGGCAGTTCGTGGTGCACGAGGCGTTCGAGACCACCACGTCGTTTTTCGTCAGCTTGTCGTGATTGACGCCGTAGACCACCGTGAGGTCGGCATTGTCGGCCGGCGCCGAAATCAGAACCCGCTTGGCGCCAGCATCAAGATGCGCCTTGGCCTTCTCCTTGGAGGTAAAGATGCCGGTGCATTCGAGCGCAATATCGATGCCCAGCTCCTTCCATGGCAGTTCGGCCGGGTTTTTGATCGCCGTGACCTTGATCGGTCCAGTGCCGCACTCAATCGCGTCCCCCTCCACCTTGACCTCGCCGGGGAAGCGCCCGTGAATGGAGTCGAAGCGCAGCAAATGCGCGTTGGTTTCGGACGGGGCGAGATCGTTGAGGGCGACGACCTCGATGTCCTTGCGGCCGGATTCCACAATGGCGCGCAGGACATTGCGGCCGATGCGGCCAAACCCATTGATGGCGACGCGAACTGACATTTCCGGCTCCTTACGATTCAAACGATTCAAATCGTGATTGCGCGACGGGTCAAAAGGGCGCGGGAAGCCACGTCGGCCCGCTTGTGAGAGCCCCCTCCCTACCCTCCCCCGCAAGCGGGGGAGGGTAGGGAGGGGGCGAGGCCCGAGCGGGCTGCCGTGCTCAATTTCGCGGCGTTGATATCACAAGCGTGCACGGTTTCTAGCGCTCATTTCGGTTTCCAGCATGCAATTTTCAACCACCGGAAACTTTGGTCAGCGCCGCCAGGGCGGCTGCGGCCGCCCGCTCCGCCGTAATCCCAAAGTGGCGGTAGAGATCCTTGGCAGGCGCGCTCGCGCCGAACCCGGTCATGCCAATGAATGCCCCATCGGAACCAATGATCGCATCCCACCCCTGCCGGACGGCCGCCTCGATGCCGACGCGCACGTGCGCAGCTCCGATGGTGGCGGCCCTTGTGTCCACGGGTGCGCGCTCAAACAACTCAAAGCACGGCACCGACACCACCCGGGCGGCGACGCTGCGCTCGGCCAGCAGCTCCCGCGCCTCGACCGCGAGCGCGACCTCCGAGCCGGTGGCGAAAAACGATACTTGCGCCGCCCCGCCCTCGGCCGGCAGCAGCTCATAGGCCCCCGCGCCGCAGCGATTTTCCGCCGTGAAGCCGGCACGAAGCTGGGGCAGGTTCTGCCGCGTCAGCACCAGCGCGCTCGGCGAGGCGCGTGCCTTGAGTGCGAGCTCCCAGCATTCGGCGGTCTCCACCGCGTCGCAGGGCCGGAACACCAGGAGGTTCGGGATCGCCCGCAGCGCCGCCAGATGCTCGACCGGCTGGTGCGTCGGCCCGTCTTCGCCGAGGCCGATCGAATCGTGGGTGAGAACATGGATCACGCGCTGCCCCATGAGGGCGGCGAGCCGGATCGCGGGCCGGCTGTAATCGGAGAACACCAGGAACGTCCCCGAATACGGGATGACGCCGCCGTGCAGGGCCATGCCGTTCATGGCGGCAGCCGTGCCGTGCTCGCGGACGCCGTAGTGGATAAACCGGCCGGCCGGGTGTGCAGCCGACATGGCCGCCATGCCCTTGGGCTGCGTGTTGTTCGATCCGGTGAGGTCCGCGGACCCGCCGATCATCTCCGGGACTGCCGCGGTCAGGGCTCCGAGCGCGAATTCGGAAGACGCCCGGGTGGCGATGTCCTTACGCGTAGCCGCAAGCTGTTCCTTCAGCCCGCGAACCGCGGCCGCCAGCGCCTCCTTCGGCAAGTCGCCGGCGAGCCTGCGGCTGAACTCGGCGCGGCGGTCGGCCGCGAGGCTCGCGACGCGCTTCTCCCAGGCAAGCCGCGCGGGTCGTCCGCGTTGCCCGGCCGCGCCCCAGGCGTCGCGAATATCGGGGGGAACCTCGAACGGCGGCGATGTCCAGCCGAGCCGCTCGCGCGCACCTTTGATTTCGTCGGCGCCGAGCGGCGAGCCGTGACTGTCCTTGGTCCCCGCCTTAGTGGGGGCGCCGAATCCGATGGTGGTGCGGCAGGCAATGAGGGCCGGGCGATCGGTCGACTTCGCCCACGCGATGGCCGCCGCGATCGCTTCCGGGTCCTGCCCGTCGATCCGGGTCGCATTCCAGCCGCAGGCCTCGAAGCGCTTGACCTGGTCGACCGAGTCCGCAAGCGACAGCGGGCCGTCGATCGAGATGCCGTTGTCATCGAACAGCACGATGAGCTTTGCGAGCCGCTGGTGGCCGGCGAGCGCCACGGCTTCGTGGCTGATGCCTTCCATGAGGTCGCCGTCGGATACCAGCACGAAGGTGTGATGATCGACCACGTCGGAGCCGAATTCCGCCGCGAGATGGCGCTCCGCGATCGCCATGCCGACCGCATTGGCGAGCCCTTGGCCAAGCGGTCCCGTGGTGGTCTCGACGCCCGGCGGGTGATCGTGTTCCGGGTGTCCGGCTGTGAGTGCGCCGAGCTGGCGGAAACGCTTGATCTCCTCGATCGTCATCGCTTCGTAGCCGAGGAGGTGAAGAAGCGAATAGAGCAGCATCGAGCCATGGCCGGCGGAGAGCACGAAGCGGTCACGGTCGGGCCAATGCGGATCGGCCGGATCGAATTTCAAAAACCGCGTGAACAGCACGGTGGCGATGTCCGCTGCCCCCATCGGCAGGCCGGGATGGCCGCTCTTAGCCCGCTCGACGGCGTCCATGGCCAGGGCCCGAATGGCGTTCGCCATGCGGTCATGGACGGCGCGGCTCACCGGCGCCGGCGCTTCGGAACCATGCCGTATCCTCGATGCCGTGGCGAATTGGTCCGCAGCTCCCATGAACTTGGCTCAAAATGTGCAGATGTGGCGAGGGAGAGGCCTCGACGCCCGGGATCCCGGCGCAACCTCCGCCGTCCAAGGCCGGGGGACTGATTAGCATGTAAGCTCCGGGAGTCAACGAAACTGGGTCGAGAGCATGCGTGGCGACGCCCCGCTCCCTCTCCCCGGCTTGCGGGGTGCTTGCGGGGAGAGGGCTTGGGTAACCCCGACCCTCTCCCCCTTTGGGCGAGCGGGAGAAGGCCTTCAGCGCGAATTAACGCTCGCAGGGAAATGATTCCGGGAGGCGCCCGGATTGCGTTATCATTCAAAATGAGACGGGTTCCATGAAAGGCCGCCCCCCAATTTGAACATGCTGCGACACCAGTCGGCCGGCGAACTCGCCGGTCCCGGACCGCATCCGGAAGATCGGCTCTCGATCGGTCTTGTGTTGGGCGGCGGCGCCGCCCGCGGCTTCGCGCACATCGGCGTGCTGCGCGCCCTCATGGCACACGGCATCCGTCCCGACGTGATTACCGGCACCTCGATCGGGGCCGTCGTCGCCGGACTGTTTGCCGCGGGGGAACTCGATGCCTTCGAGGCCTGGTGCCGCCAACTGACCCGCCGGCGCGTGCTCGGCTATCTCGACCTCCGGTTCGGAGGCTCCGGCTTGATCGGCGGGGGACGCCTCGCCCGCAAGCTCGAGGAGGCCCTCGGGGATAGGAGCTTTGCGGAACTGCCGGTGCGGCTTGCCGCCATCGCCACCGAGATCGGCACCGGGCATGAGATTTGGCTGACGCGTGGCCGCCTGACGGAGGCGATGGCAGCCTCTTACGCGTTGCCGGGGCTATTTCCGCCCAAGCTGATCGGCGGCCGCTGGCTGATGGACGGCGCGATGGTCAATCCGCTGCCGATCTCGGCGGCGCGTGCGCTGGGCGCACGGCTCGTCATCGCCATCAACCTCAACGCCGATAATTTCGGCCGCGGCACCATCATCCAGGATCACGGCCCCGATGCTACGGATGATGCCCGGCGCGCGCAACATGAACTTGACCGCCGCCAGCGCAGCGTTTTCCGTCCCGACCGGTTGATTCGCCGCCAGTTTTTTGCCGCGCCCGACGGGCCGGCCCTGTCGACCGTCATGGTCGAAGCGTTCCAGGTCATGCAGGACCGCATCACCCGCTCCCGCCTTGCCGGCGATCCGCCCGACGTCATGATCAGCCCACGGCTCGGGCGCATCAATCTATTCGACTTCCATCGCGCCGACGAAACCATTGCGATTGGCGCGGAAGCCACAGAAAAATCGATCGAGGCGATCTCCGAGTCGATCGCCGCGTTGACTTGAGTTGGGCTCATGTCCGGAGTCATGGCCGGGCTTGTCCCGGCCATCCACGTCTTGCTTGCGAAACCTCAGCGAGAAAGACGTGGATGCCCGCGACAAGCGCGGGCATGACGCGGAGGCGTCATTCGATCAAATCTCAAACGACCCTACGCCGTGCGAATGTATTCGCGCAGGGCGTTCTGCTCGTGCTCAAGCTCACTGAGCCTCGCCTTCACCACGTCGCCGATCGAAACGAGGCCGACGAGCCGTCCGTGTTCGATCACCGGAACGTGCCGGAACCTTCCGCTGGTGATGCGCTCCATGATTTCGCCGATCGTTTCATTGCGATCACAGGTGACCACCTTGCGGGTCATCACCTCTGCCACGGGGGCGCCGAGCGCTGCCGCACCTTTCTCGTCGAGCAGGCGCACAACGTCGCGCTCCGAGATGATCCCGACGATGCGGTGGTCGGCGCCGGTCACGAGCAGCGCGCCTATGCGCTGCTGCACCAGCATCCGCACGGCTGCCGCAAGCGTCGCGGTCGGCTCAATCGTGATGACTTCACCGCCTTTGTGCAAAAGTATGTCGTTGACCGTCATGGACAGCCTCCATGTTGCATTGCGTATTCCGCGCACGCGTTTGGCGCTGACCGGCGAACATCACTTCCCCACAATACTTTCTGCCTGCCGGCGCCTGCCGGCAACTCTGAAGATCGCCGCAAGTCGTGCGGTGCAACGACGCGGCTTCAGGCGTCAAAGCGGTCGCACTTGCCCCGATCGTTCACGAGTGTTCGGTTTCTAACGTTGGATTCAGAGCGTTGTCATCGCCGCGAAAAGCGGGCGTCTCGTGGTTACTGGATCGACAGGCTCAGGATGGCTTCTGCGCCGGCACCGGATCGAACAGCGGAAACAGCAGCAAGCCGGCAAGGAACCCGCCGATATGGGCTTCCCAGGCGATGCTCTGCTCGCCCCCGGGCAGGCCGATCGAACCGATGCCGAACAGCAAG
>Ga0257161_1000106_pt1 | contig 21225 bp, 14 predicted proteins | sample NR01A_FD_185954 | JGI IMG/M metagenome (GOLD analysis project Ga0257161, IMG submission 185954) | Soil microbial communities from H.J. Andrews Experimental Forest, Oregon, United States - NR-01-A | ecosystem: Environmental > Terrestrial > Soil > Temperate forest > Bulk soil | place: USA: Oregon... | reverse complement strand
GCGGATTGGCGCGCGCTGCCGCGCGTAGAGGTCGGGCGGCGTGCTGCGCAAGGGCGGAGCGAGCGATAGCGGCATACCCCTCGCCGTGACCGGCGGCAGCGCATAGGTTTGGCCCGGCGTATAGGGTGGAGCTGCCGGATACGCAGGAGTGGACGGAGCCGCGGGCGGAGCGACTTGTGGCGAACGCGGATAATCCGGCGCAACCTGGATCGCCCCGGGCGGACGCATCGGTTCGTCCGCAAAGCCGATCGGTGCTGAGTCTCCCAAGGCCGCGACGCGGAGCGGGTAGTCGGCGCCGCACGCGCCCGGGCCTTCGATCGCCTTGATGATAGCGATCGAACGGCCTTCCTTCACGGCGCCCGACTTCAGGCAGGAAATCTCAGCCTCGCGCCGCCATGGCTCGCGCTCCGCGAACCACATGCGGGCGCAGCCAGTCAGCCCAAGCAACAGGCAGGTGCCGACAAGGTGCCAACGAACCGCGCGCGTCATGTCGGCACAATGCGCGGGATTTCGTTAACGACCTTTCAACTTTAATTTTCAGCTCCCGGGATATACCCATGGTTGGGCTTTTGGTTAAAAGCATTTTTCATTACCTGCCGCGATGTCGCGCTCGATCTGGTCGACCAAGGTATCGGGCATCAAACCCGAGTGAAGCGAGCTATCAGAACAACGCGGGGCTGCAGCGCAGCTTTCCGGAGCGATCGCAATATCCTTCCCCGACGTGGCAGCAGCCGGTTGCGGTCTTCGAACAATAATAGACCTGATAGTCGACGCCGCAGTGGTCGGCGCAGGTGTAGTGGCCATCGCGGTCGCCGCAATGGTTCTGGTACCGGCGCGGCAGCAGCGGCATCGCGGCCCAGCTATAGGTGAATTGCTCCATTGCCGGCGAATGGCGCCGCGCGGCGCGCTGTTCCGACGCCGCGCATGTCGTCACCGTGGCGGCAAGCAGCGCCGCCCCCCACACCAACGCTTTCATCCTGCCGCCTCCATTTTCGGCGGCGACTGTATCCGATTCGGCGCGGCCGCGTCACTCCGCCGCGACTCGCAATGGCGCCAGCTGGCCATGAAATGCATCGGGTTCGCCGGTGGCGGGGATGGCCGGTGCGGGTTCGCGCTCACGAACCCGGAACCACAGGGCATAAAGCGCCGGCACCACCAGAAGCGTCAGGACGGTGGCTACGAACAGTCCGCCCATGATGGTAATCGCCATCGGGCCCCAGAAGATGTTGCGCGCCAGAGGAACCATGCCGAGGACGGCGGCGAATGCCGTCAGCGCCACCGGCCGGGCGCGGCGCACAGTGGCGTCCACGATGGCGCGATAGCGCCCGTGACCCGCCGCGATGTCGCGCTCGATCTGGTCGACCAGGATGACGGTGTTGCGCATGATCATGCCGGCGAGCGCGATCAGACCCAGGAGCGCCACGAAGCCGAACGGCCGGTTGGAGATGAGCAAGGCGCCGGTGGCGCCGATGAGGCCGAGCGGCGCGGTCGCAAATACGAGCGCCAATCGCGAGAAGCTCTGGAGCTGGATCATGAGCAATGACAGCATCACGATCGCCATGACGGGGAATACCGCCACCAGCGCGCCGTTCGCCTTCACGCTCTCCTCGATCGCTCCGCCGGTTTCGATGCGGTAACCGTAGGGAAGCGCATCCGCGATGGGTTTCAGTTTGGGCAGCACCTCGTTGGTGACATCCGGCGCCTGCACATTGTCGACGATATCGCCGCGCACGGTGAGAACGGTGTCGCGATTGCGCCGCCACAGGATTGGCTCCTCGTATTCGTAATTGAGCCGCGCAAACTGCGACAGCGGCACTGCGACGCCGTTGCGCGTCGCGATGGTGAGTGTCGGCAAGCGATCGAGGTCGAGACGCTCCTCCGGAACCGCGCGGGCGACGACATCGATATGCTCGATACCCTCGCGATATTGTGTGATGGTGTAGCCGGACAGCAGGGTCTGCAGGTTTTGCGCCACCTCTTGCGGGGTCAGCCCCATGGCCCGGGCACGGTCCTGGTCGACCTCAAGGCGGATCGATTTCACCTGTTCGCCCCAATTGAGATGCGGGTCGATGATCTTTCGATTCGTCGCCATGACGATGCGCACGTCGTTTGCAATCGCCCTCACCTTCATGGGATCAGGGCCAACCACCCGGAACTGCACCGGGAATCCCACCGGCGGGCCAAAATTGAAGCGATCGACTCTGGTGCGCGCCTCCGGCAGCGCGCCGTCCGCGAGCGCGCGATCGAGCCTCGCCTTGACGCGCTCGCGCCCTTCCAGATCCTTCGTCACGATGACGATCTGGGCGAAGTTCGGGTTCGGCAGTACGGGATTGAGCCCGAGCCAGAAGCGTGGCGAGCCCTGACCGACATAGCTGGTGTAGGTCGCGATGTCGGGGTCGCCGACGAGGAGCCGCTCGGCCTTTTTCGCGGTCGCATCGGTGACGCCGATGGCGGTGCCCTCGGGCAATCGCATTTCGAGAAAAAGCTCGGTGCGGGTCGAGGTCGGGAAAAACTGCTGCTGGACAAAGCCGAAACCCGCTATCGCCGCTAAAAATGTCAGCACCGTGAGGGCGACGACGCTGCGACGCCAGCGCAATGCGAATTCAATGGCGCGACGCAGCACACGGTAGATACGGGTGTCATAAATGGCATCCGGGTTGTCGCGCGCGTGGGCCTTGGCCAAGTTGGGCAAGAGCTTCAGGCCGAGATACGGCGTAAACATCACGGCCACCACCCACGATGCCAGCAAGGCCAGGCCGACGACCCAGAAAATGCCGCCCGCGTATTCGCCCGCGCTCGATTTCGCGAAACCGACCGGCAAGAAGCCTGCCGCCGTGACCAGCGTGCCGGTCAGCATCGGGAACGCGGTCGAGGTCCACGCGAAGGTGGCGGCGCGGGCGCGATCGAAGCCCTGCTCCATCTTCACCACCATCATCTCGATGGCGATGATGGCGTCGTCGACCAGGAGCCCGAGTGCGATGATCAGTGCCCCGAGCGTGATGCGGTGGAGATCGACACCGGCCGCGTACATTATGGCGAGCACGATCGCCAGCACCAACGGCACCGAGAGTGCCACCACGATGCCGGTGCGCCAGCCGAGCGATATGAAGCTGACGATGAGCACAATGGCAAGCGCCTCCACGAACGTTTCGACGAATTCCGAAATCGACTGTTCGACGATGTGGGGCTGATCCGCAATCTGGGTGACCTCGATGCCGACGGGAAGCTCGGCGGTGATCGCCTGCATGGCGCGCTTGAGGTCTTCGCCCAGCGTGATGATGTTGGCGCCGTCCTGCATGGACACGCCGAGACCCAGCGCCGGCCTGCCGTCCTGACGGACCAGAAACGCGGGCGGATCCTGGTAGCCGCGCTTTCCGATGGCGATGTCGCTGAGCCGGAATACCCGACCGTTCGCTTCGACCGGTACCGCCCTGATGGCATCGACGCCGGTAAAGCCGCCCGTCACCCGCAGATTGACGCGGTCGGCGGAGGTGTCGACCGAGCCACCGGCCTGCACCGCGTTCTGCTTGGTGATGCTATCGAAGACCTGCTGCGGCGTAATGCCGAGCGTCGCGAGCTTGGTATGGCTGAACTCGACGAAGATCTTTTCCGGCTGATCGCCGATAAAGTCGACCTTGTTGACGTTGGGAACGCGGAGCAGCCGTTGGCGGATGTCTTCGGTGCGCGCCTTGAGGTCGGCGAGGCTGAGACCGTCCGCCGTGAGCATATAGATCGCCGAGTAGACGTCGCCGTATTCGTCGTTGAAGTTCGGACCCGTGATGCCGGCCGGTAGGTCGCCCCTGATATCGCCGACCTTCTTGCGTACTTGGTACCACAAGTCCTTCACCTTGGCGGGCGGGGTGCGATCGATGAGGATGATCTGAATGAACGATACGCCCGGCTGCGAATAGGTCTCGACGCGGTCGAGCCAAGGAAGCTCCTGGAGCTTCTTCTCGATCTTGTCCGCTACCTGGGTTTGCATCTCGGTCGCGGTCGCGCCCGGCCAGGAGACATTCAAGATCATTGACTTGATGGTGAAGGAGGGATCCTCGGCGCGGCCGAGATTGACGTAGGAATACGCCCCGGCCGCGCCGAGAACCAGGATCATGAACAGCATCAGCGCGCGGTGCGTGATCGCCCATTCGGAGAGATTGAAGCGGGACATGGCGGGTTCCTCTCTGCTCAACTCGGTGTGGCTTCAGCGGCCGTCGATGGCACGCCCTAAGACGGCGCGGACCTTTTGGCCGGCTTCCAGCATCTGGGCGCCGAGGGTGACGATCTGGTCTCCGTCCTCGAGGCCCGAGGTGACGAGCGCAGCGACCTCGTTGAAGGACGACACTATGACCGACCGGCGTTCCAGCACGCCGGCATCGTCGACGCGATAAACCGTCGGGCCAGTGCCGCGGTTGAGGATCGCGGCGAGCGGCACTTTGGCCACCATCGTGTCGGTCGGGCGAGACAGCACGACGGTCGCCGTCATGCCGAGCGCCACCGTGTCGTCGGGATTCTCGATGGTGAAGCGCGCCGCATAGGTGCGGGTGGCGGTGTCGGCTTGCGGTGACAGTTCGCGCAATCGCGCCGAAAATCGGCGGTTCGGGTCCGACCACAGCCGCACGCTCGCGTCTGACTGGCGCGCTTCGCTGAGGCGCGTCTCCGGCAACGCGACCACGGCTTCCATCTCGCCACGATGTGCGAGTCGCGCGATCGCCTGGCCCAGCGCCACCACTTGGCCCGATTCGGCCAGCGTCGCGGTGATCACGCCGTCGGCGTCGGCCTTGAGGTCCGCATAGGCGAGCTGGTTCTGCGCGAGATCGAGTGCGCGCTGGGCCCGCTCCATCCGGCCCTCGGCCTCGTCCTTGGCAGCCTTCTTGCGCTCGTAATCTGCAACCGCCGCGTAGCCCCGGGTCCGGAGGTTTTGGTAGCGCAACTCGTCGGCGGCGGCCTGAGCAAGATTCGACGTGGCAGCCGTGAGCTCGGCGTCGGCGCTTTCGACTTGTAACTGCAAGTCGCGCGGATCGAGTCGCGCCACGACATCGCCCGCCCGAACACGGTCGCCCACATTGATGAGGCGGGCCACGATTTTACCGGCGACCCGAAAGCCGAGGTCGGTCTCGTATCGCGCTCTGACCACGCCGGCGAACTCACGATTCTCGTCCGCGGGGGCGAATACCACACGCTGCACCTGGACGGGCCGCGCCGGCGTTGCGGTTGCGGATGTTGCTGCGTCATCGCAGGCGGTGAGCGCTGGAGCGAGCGCGACTACCATCAGGATCGCCCCTATGGCGCGCAGTCTTGCGATGCGCGGGCTTGCGGTGTGTTGGTATGAGATCGGCGAGGGCATGATGGCACTCCTTTGCGGTCGGTTGCTGCGGTCGCCGCCCCTATCCGGGTGGAGCTGCGGGTGAATTATAATAACTGACGAAATCCGATTTTCGTCACATGTCAAACAGAGTCGCGCCTTAGCTGAGTTCGGCATCAAACTATCGAGGAGTGATGGCGCGGAGAATAAAACGGACCGACGCGCGAGCCTCGGCTTCCAGGTCCTGGCCTTCCTCCATGCATTGCCCGATCACCATCGGATGGGTGAACGCCAAGACCGAGCGAAGGATCAGCTCAGCGGTTTCGTGCGGCTCCACAGCCTCGAATTCGCCTGCTTCGATGCCGTCACGCAGGATCACTTCCACCACAGTACGCATGACATTCTTGTGCGCCCGGATGGCATCCCAGCTCAACTCGATCGCCGCCAGGACCATGTCGTTGACGCGCTGCTCGGTGAGCAGGTTTTCCTTGTGGTAGGCCAGAATTTCGAGGATGAGCCGCTCGATCCGCTGACCGGCCGGTCCTTTGGCGCGCGCCACCGCCCAGGCCTGACCTTCAACCTCTGCCAGGCAGCGTTGACATATTGCCTCTACGATCGCGTTCTTGGATGGGAAAAAACGGTAAACGTTGGCGGGCGACATGCCGAGCTCAGACGCAATATCCGCAACCGCGGTCTTGGCGTAGCCGAGCCGCCTGAACAGCGCCTCGGCGGTCTCCATGATCCGCGCACGGGTATCGTCCGGTTTGGTTCTGACCTGTGGATTCACGGCAACGCCCACCTCCGGTAAGCCAACGGCCCACTGCCATGCTGAATACTGACGAATATATTAATTCATCACTAGTCCGGCGTCAACCGATCGGGGAGCCGATGCGATCACAGCTGCGTTATTATCCGTCAAATCGCTGGTATGATCGGCGCATGAGGGAAACCGAGACATCGAACGTCGCGCGTTATCAGCGCATTGCACCGTTCTATGATCTTCTAGATCTGCCGTTCGAATACGGTCGCTACCGCAAGATCAGGCCGCAGCTCTTTGCGGGGCTTTCCGGCTTGATATTGGACGCGGGCGTCGGCACGGGACGGAATTTTCCATTCTATCCATCCGGCGCCAAGATCGTGGGAATCGATTTCAGCCCGGCCATGCTGGCGCGCGCGGCCCGCAGGCGCCCTTCGGCAGGCGCCGAAATCGAGCTGCGCCAAATGGACGTGACCCGGATCGATCTGCCGGATCGCCATTTCGACGCGGCTGTCGCGACGTTCCTGTTCTGCGTCCTTCCGGACGAGTTGCAGGTTGCGGCATTGCGTGAACTCGGACGCGTGACGAAACCGGGAGGCGTCATCCGGCTCCTGGAGTACTCGCGCCCGCAGGGAGCCCTTCGCTACGCGGTGACCAAACTCTGGGAGCCCTGGGTCCACTGGGCCTACGGCGCAGGTTTCGACCGCAGGACCGAACAGCATATTCCGGAAGCCGGCTTGCGGCTCGTCCAATCCCGGTTCGTGGTGGATGATCTCATCAAAGTCCTCGAGGCGCGCGGCGCTGAATGAACTGGTCGTCGGAACCGTCAACTGGCGTCGCGCAACTCGCGCTCACAGGCGCCGAAGCGCTTCCGCCGGGAGCATCCGCACCGCCCGCCACGCCGGAAGCAGGGCCCCGAGAACACAAAGCAAGAAGGCCGCGCCAATGACCGGGGCGATCAGTCCGCCACTCGGCTTGACCGAGACCAGATTGCCGATTGTGGGTATGCGAGGAAACGCAGATGCGGCGAGGAAGCTCAACAGCACGCCGAGGGCGCAGCCGAAAGCGCATATCACTATCCCCTCGATCACGATCGACTTGATGATCCGCCCGTTGCTCCACCCGATCGCCGCAAAAATGCCGATCTCGCGCGTGCGCTCCTGCGTTCCCATCGCCAGTGCGGTAAGGACATTGAGCGCACTCATTGCGACCGCGATGATCGCGACCGCGAGCGACGCAGCCTCAAGGATTGCGAAATTGCGATCGTTGTCGAGAACTTCATTGGCAGTCGCAGCGACGACATTGCCCAACGCTTCGATATCCCGCTGGACGCGCCCGAGTTCGACGCGAGCGTCGGCGTGTTCGACATTGACGTGAACGATGGTGACCTGGCGCGGCCGATAACTCGCCTCCTGCAGATCGACAAGCGGCACAAGGACGAGGCCACGATTGACCCTCGCGGTGTAGCCCGCGATCCCGACGACACGGAAGGTTTCGCCAAAAAGGTCCAGTTCGTCATCGATTTTTTTTCCCAGGAAAGTCGCCGCGGTGTCGCCGAGCACCGCGACATGGCGCTCCCCGGCGGTCGGCACGCGGCCTTCGCGCAGTGGGACCTTTTTCCACAAATAGCTCGCATCGGGCCATCCGAGGGTCAGGACGCCGTTGGCGAAGCCGCTGGGCGCGAACGCGACGAGTTGTCCCGACAGGTTCGCGACGCCGGGGATCGCCGCTATACGTTCGACGGTCTGCTCCGGGATGAAGCCGCCGAAGATGCCGGATGCGCCCTTCTGCATCACCACGAGGCCGTCGCCGATCTCGTCCATCCCTTCGCGTGTGCTGTCCTGAATGCTGCGTGAGAGTGCCATCAGCGCAAGAGCGCTGCCGACCGCCAGTCCGATGCCGAGGACGGACAAGCAAGTACGGATCGGCCGTCGCTTGAGATTGCGAAGTGCGAGGCTGACAAGGTTCATGCTTTGGTCTTGGACCCGATCGACCCGAGGGTCAATGTCCGGAGGGTATCTTCGACAATGGCACCGTCTCGAAGCCGAACCCGTCGGGCACACCGGGTCGCGAGTGCGTCGTCGTGGGTTACCAGGACGAGGGTCATGCCGGTCATCTCGCGCAGATCGAACAATAGATCGGCGATCTTCCCTGCACTGGCGCTGTCGAGGCTTCCGGTCGGCTCATCGGCGAGAAGCAGCTTCGGTTCGTTGACGATGGCGCGTGCTATCGCCACCCGCTGACGCTCGCCACCCGAAAGCCTAGTGACCTGGTGGTGCGGACGATGATCGAGTCCGACATGGCCCAGCACCATCCCGGCGCGCGTATAACGGTGCTTTCGGGACAGGCCGCGGCCAAGGAGCGCAAGTTCGACGTTTTCCAGCGCAGTCAGGGTGGGGATGAGGTTGAATTCCTGGAATACGATGCCGATACGCAAACGTCGCAGCCGCGTCCAATCTTTTTTCCTGCGAACGGCCCGTCCCTCCCAGATCACGTGCCCGGAGGTCGGATAGTCGATGCCGCACAAGATATTGATCAGGCTGCTCTTGCCGCTACCGCTTGCGCCGACGATCGCGACGCAATCGCCCTCTTTAATTTGCAGATCCACGTTTCTCAGCGCAGCTATTGCGCCTCTATCATGGATACGGCTGACGCGGCGCAGCGCGATCAGCGATTTTGCGCCGGAAGACCTAAGCAAACCGGCGCCCCGGTCGATGGCCTCAATCATGCCGACCCGACCTCATTGAACGCACAGCCGATTGGAACTCTCGCGGTCGTCGGATTGAGCCAATCCGGGCCGCGCCACTTCGTGCAAACATAGGTTTAATTTGTACCGCCAAATAATCACTATATACGCATTGCCGAAGCGGGGTAGCCGGGCGAATCCGGGTCGGGACATCGTGCTGGCCGACCGTGGCGCAAACTTTACCATTGGAATCCGTGCGTGGCGGGCAAATGTCCGCCCTTCACCCCAACCGTTTTGCCGCCATCGCGTTCCGACCGGCCGCGGAGAGAACATCCGGCCGCGGATGTGCACGGCTGGTAAGGAAGGCCGTACGATATGGGGTTGCAAATCGATCGCGGTTTCGGTGGAGTCAACAATGCCGAGAACACCGGGAGAAATCATGACCCAATCCACTGCCGGCGGAACGCCGTTCGATTTTGCGCCCCTGTTGGCGGCCGGATTGCCGGCGCCGGCGATCAGGTGGAACGGATTTCCCAAGTACAATTTTGTCGGCGGCCACAATGATGCCGCGCAGGTGCCGGTCGACGAACTGATCGCGGCCGCCGCCGCGGTGCTCCAGCGCGAGGGCAGGATGCTCGCGACCTATGGGCTGGAAAGCGGCCCTCTCGGGTACCGGCGGCTGCGCGAGTTCCTCGTCGAAAAGCTCAAGCGCGACGCCGGGATTTCGTGCGCGGTCGATGAGATTCTCATCACATCGGGCTCCTTGCAGGGTATCGAACTCGTCAACGGCATCCTTCTTTCGCGCGGCGACACCGTGCTGGTCGAGCAGGTCACCTATTTCGGCTCACTCAACCGCCTTACCCGGCTAGGCGTCAATGCCATCGGGGTGCCGCTCGACCACGAAGGGTTGCGCATGGATGCATTGTCCGCCGCGCTCGACGACCTTAAGAAACGCGGCGTCCATCCGAAATACATCTACACCATCCCGACGGTGCAAAACCCGACCGGCGCCATCATGAGCGAGCAGCGCCGGCTGGAGCTGCTGCGCCTCGCGGAAACGCACAATGTGCCGATCTTCGAGGACGATTGCTATGCCGACCTGATTTGGGATGGCAAGCGACCGCCTGCCATCTACGCCCTGAGCAAGAACCGCAACGTCATTCACATCGGCTCATTTTCCAAGTCGATCGCGCCAGCGTTGCGGGTCGGGTACGTCGTGGCGGATTGGGCGGTGCTGTCGCGCATGCTGCCGCTCAAGACCGACGCCGGCTCCGGTGCACTCGAGCAGATGGTGCTCGCCGAATATTGCGCGCCGCATTTTGTCGCTCATGTGCCGGAACTTACCCGAGCGTTGCGAGAAAAACTCGAAACCCTGATGGAATCGCTCGCCGAACAGTTCGGCACCGCGGCCGAATTCGACGATCCGAAGGGTGGCATTTTCCTTTGGGTCAAGCTGCCCGACGTTGTCGACACCCAAAAACTCGCCCAGGCGGCGCTTGCCGCGGGCGTCGCCATCAATCCGGGCTTCGAATGGTCGCCTGACAAGCCGTATGGCAAGAGCAGGCTGCGCATGTGTTTCGGTAATCCGTCCCACGCGGAGATTCGCGAGGGCGTCGCCGTACTCGCCGATGTCTGCCGCCGCGAATTCGGCGTGCCAAGCCGGATCGCGAATGTGGAGAAATCCGCCGGACGCGCTTAGCATTATCTCGGGGGGTGCCGTCGGGAACTTTGGATCACATAGGCGTGATGACAGGCCGCGGTCGCATGACCTTCAAAATTTGGCCCTAAACAAGGTGCTACTTTTACGGGAATTAGTACTAGTTTCCAGTGAAGAGTAACCGAGTAGCGGATGCGTCGGTAACATGTTTGCCGACGGCAATGCGTTAGTGTTCGATATTATCGACAAAATTGCATGATGGAGCGACGCGATGACCCAGACAGATCACGATTCCGAGAAGGCAATGCCGACTTTGATTCCACCGGAACTGCTCGAGACGGCGCGCAAGCAGATCGAGTCGCTGCTCGAGGTCCAGAAGGAACTCATGCAGACGCTCGAAGGCATCAATCACGATGTGTTCAGCCGCGCGAAGAAGGAGGCAGATATCGCCTCTGAATTCGTCGGCAAGTTGGCCAGTGCGCGATCGATCCCCGATGCAACGACCACCTACCAGGAATGGGCGACCAAGGAGATGGAACTCTTGGCTGCCGCCGGCCGACATATGTTCGAGCATGGCGGAAAGATCATGCAGGCGAGCCGGCGATTGTTCTCCAACGGCCGGCGCAGCGCCGAAGCCTAAAAGTCGCGCTAAAATTGAGTGCGCAGGCGTGGTCCGATAACCGACACCGGACCACGGTCGCGTGTTATAAATTCCAGCTTTCCTCGACCTCGACCGTGACGTGGGACAAAAAAGCAAAGCGGCTAAGCAGCCGCCGATAATGTTCCGGTTCCTTTCGGTTGGCTGTAGTGATCGATAGGATCGCCCCCACATGACCGGGACCCAGACGCCAAAGATGCAGGTCCGTCAGGCGATCCCCTCCAGCCTCGATTGTCGCCCGCACGCGCTGCGCCATTTCTCGGTCGGGATTCATGTCCAGCAGAATTGCGCCGGTATCTCGCACAAGTCCGTAAGACCAGGCAGCGATGACGACGACGCCACACATACCCACCGCGGGGTCCATCCAAACCCAACCGAAGATGCGTCCGAGCAACAGTCCAACAATCACCAGCACGGAAACGGCCGCATCCGCCAGAACGTGGGCAATGGCGGCTCGCATGTTGTTGTCGCTGTGGAGCCCGCCGTGTGCCTCGCGATGTTCTTCGAAGGCAACCGAGTGAGCGTCCGTACCCTTGCGGACGAGCACCGTAAAGGCGTGCGGCTCCGGGATGTCATCAATGGATTCAAGGTAGCCGCCACGATCGACCATCGGGAAGACTTGTCTTCCACCTCCGGGACGCACGGTCTCGATCGTCACGTCGTCCGGCAACGGCTTGCGGTCGCTCTCCGATGACAGCCGGAAGCGGGGCGGCACGCCTTCCTCAAAGATTTCAAGCAGCAAAACACCTCCGCTACTCTCAATGCGCCGCGCATCCTCGTAGTGGTGATCATGAAAGAGTTGGTGGCCGTGCCCATGATGGTGCTTCCCGCCGCTTAGCAGAAGGATACTGGCAACATTCACAATCAATCCGAGTACAGCGATGGGAATCGCCTGATCAAAGCTGATCGGAACCGGAGCGATGAAGCGCGAGATGGCCTCGTAGCCGATGAGGGCCGCAATCATCGCCAACACGATGGCGCTCGCAAACCCCGCAAGGTCCCCCAACTTGCCCGTACCGAAGGTGAAACGTGGGTCATCAGCATGTCGGCGCGCGTAGCTGTAGGCCAATGCCGCGAGCAGCAACGCGCTGGCGTGCGTAGACATGTGCAGACCATCGGCCACGAGAGCAATCGAGCCGAGCAAGTACCCGCCGACAATCTCGGCAATCATCATGAATGAGCATAGCCCGATCACCGTCCACGTTCGGCGCTCGTTCTGCTCATGGCCTTCTCCGAGAAAGACGTGGTCGTGCACCGAGGAGTACGTGCCTGTCATGTCATTGATCTCACCTAAGTTTATGCTTGAAGAGGTCCGCTAGCCCCTCATGTAATCATATAGTGGGGTACACTATATGTCCGCAAGGGGAAGGTATAGCCGTGCCCAGCTTTGATGAGTTCGGCCTTGCAGGATGCCGGCCGTGCGGCAAATCAGGTGCCGGGGCAGATGCCACGCAGAGAGCTTGAATTTTCTGGGGGCTCACGGTTCGACAGGTCTCCAGTGAGGGCGGAAAAGAGGTGACGCGGTCGGGCCAGTTGGCGCTGTAGGGGGTTTTGCTCGATCTGCGCCAGCGCGGCTTCCGGCGCGACCACATCAGCCTCCGCTATCTGGCCGCGCACCAATTGAAACCCCACGCAAAAGCCGACACACGAGCATGATTTATGCCTTGGCGACGGCAAGGGCCGCAGCGCGCCGTCGCTCGACGCGGCGTTCAATCACGAAATAGAAGGTCGGGACGATGAAAAGGGTGAGAAGCGTTGCCATGATGAGCCCGCCGGCTACCACGGTGGCGAGGCCGCGCTGCACGTCGCTGCCGATCCCGGTTGCCAGCGCGGCCGGCAGCATGCCGACCGTCGCCACTGAAGCCGTCATGAGAACCGGCCGCAGGCGCTCACCGGCTCCGGCCAGCACCGCGTCAAACAGGGGAACACCCCGCTCGCGAACATGATTGAGGTTCGCCACCATGATGACCCCGTTCATGACCGCGACGCCGAACAGAGCAATGAAACCTACGCCGGAAGCGACATTGAGCGTCGTCCCGGTCGCATGCAACGAAATGAGCCCGCCCAGCGTTGCCAGCGGCACCACGCCGAGAATCAGCAGTGCCTGGCGCAAAACGCCAAACCCGGCATAAAGAAGGACGATCATGAGCCCTAACACCAGACCGAGAATCAACACCAGCCGCGCTTCCGCCCGGCGCTGGTTCTCGAACTGTCCTCCCCACTCGATGCTATACTTGTCTGGGTCGAACTGCACCTTTTCGCTGACGCTTTTTTGAGCGTCTGCCAGCAGAGACGAAAGATCCCGGCCACGATAATTGAGCTTTACGGTCAGGTGCCGGTGGTTCATCTCGCGAGTGATCGTGCTCTCGCCGGTCTGCAACACTACCTGCGCGACCTGCGAAACCGGGATGAGTGCGCCGCCGCTTGACGTGAGTACGAGATTGCCGATCGCTTCGGGACTGCTGCGAGCCATCAGCGGGAAGCGGACCGTGGTATCGTAGCGCCGTTCGCCGATGAACACCTGACTAACGGCCTCGCCACCAATTCCCGTCCGGATGAGGTCCGAAATGTCCGCCACGTTGATACCGTAACGGGCCGTCGCCTCGCGGTCGACCTTGACGGCGATCTGCGGCAGAGGCGGCTCCTGGTCGATCGAAACGTCGGCCGCGCCGGGTGTGCTTTGGAGTATGTCGACAATCTCTTTTCCAATTCGACGCAATTCGTTGAAGTCGTCGCCAAATATCTTGATGACGAGTTGACTGTGCGCGCCGGCTATCTTGTCGTTGACGCCATCGATCATCGGCTGGCTGAAGCCGACATCGAACCCGGGCATTGTATGGAATCGCGCGGCCATACGCCTTATCAGGTCCTGTTTGGTTTCGCCCGATGGCCACGTATCGTAGGGGTGGAGTCCGACGCTCGCTTCGATATGGGACGGCGTCCAGGGATCGGTGCCGTCGTCGTTGCGCCCCAGTTGCGTGACGATGTAAGACACCTCACGGAATTCGCGGACGGCCTTGCGCAAATCGCCGGCCATCTGGGTCGCTTTGGCCAGCGAGATGCCGGCCGGCATTTGCACCTGCAGCCAGATCGTCCCCTCGTCGAGTTCGGGCAGGAACTCGCGCCCCACGGTGACGCCGAGCCACACCACCACCGCCGCCGCAACGCCGGCCAGCGCGAAGGCGACGCGCGGCCGGTCGAGCGATCGCTCCAGCGCGCGGTGGTATTGCGCCTCAAGCCAGTCGAGGACTGGATTATAAAACAGACGCCGAGGTCTGCGATACGCAATGTAGGCGAGGCCCGGAATGACCAGCAGGGCAAACAACAGCGCCCCGAATTGCGCATAGCCGACCGCATATGCCATCGGGAGGAAGAGCTTCGCCTCGACTCGCTGGAAGGCGAACAGCGGGAGGTAGGCAGTAATGATGATCAGCGTCGCAAAGAAAATGGGCTGCGCCACTCGCAGCGCAGCCTCGCGGACGTCCGCTTCGACGAGGGGCTCGTCCGGCCTAGCTTCGCGACGCCGCGAGATGGCGTCGGTCATGACGATGGAGGCGTCCACGATGATACCGAAATCGATGGCGCCGAGCGACAGCAGATTCGCCGGAATTTTCGTGAGGTTCATCAGGACGAAGGCCGTCAACATGGCGAGCGGGATGGTGATGCCAACCATCAGCGCGCTGCGTGGACTCCCGAGAAACAGAATGAGGACGATAAGGACAAGACCGATTCCCTCGAAGATCGTGTGCGAGACTTTGTCGACCGTGGCATTGACCAAGCCTGATCGATCGAGATAGGGCACGATCTGAACGTCCGCGGTCTTTAATCGCTTGTTCAGCTCGGCGACTTTGGCATGAATGCCGTCGATGACACGGGAGGGATTTTCACCGCGCAGCAACAGGACGATGCCCTCGATGGTGTCGTTCTTCTCGTCCATGCCGAGAATACCGTGGCGCTCCTGGCTGCTCGACTTCAGCTTGCCGAGATCACGCACGAAGATCGGCGTTCCGTTGCGCTGCGTGACAACGATATTGCCCATGTCCTCGAGCGTTTGGACGAGGCCGATGCCGCGGATGACGTAGCCAAGCTCGCCGCGGCTCAGGACGCTGCCGCCGGCGTTTGCGCTATTCGCGTTGATGGCGTCCGTGACGTTCTTGAGCGACAAGTTGAAGCGCATGAGCTGCGTCGGATCGAGCTCAAGTTGGAACTGGGTCGTGATGCCGCCGAAATTAGTGACGTCGGCGATCCCCGGCACTTGCTTTAGCGCCGGGATCACCGTCCACCGTTGGATCTCCGAAAGATCGCGCAAGTCCTTGGTGTTGGATTCAAGGGTATACCGGTAGATTTCACCGATCGGCGAAGTCAACGGGTCGAGGCCGGGCGTGATTCCTGGTGGCAAGGTTACGCCTTGGATACGCTCCTGAATGCGCTGGCGCGACCAGTAATCCTCTGAGCCGTCGCGAAACACCAGGGTAATCAGCGACAACCCGAATGTGCTCTTGGAGCGCATCACGAACAATCCAGGCGTTCCATTGAGTTCACGTTCAAGTGGGATGGTGATTTGTTGCTCGACTTCTTCAGCCGCCAAACCGGGCGCTTGTGTGATGACCTGCGAGGAAACGTCGGCGATGTCCGGATAGGCTTCAACTGCCAGCTGGGTCCAGGAGTAGTAGCCATAAATAGCCACGAAGATGCCAATCATCGCCACCACGAGGCGCTTTGTCAGGGCGAAGCTAACGAGCCAATCAATCATTGAGGAGCACTCCGCCCTTCATGACGACGCGGTCTCCCGCCTTGACGCCACTCTGGATAACGGCATCATCTCCTTGTTGGAAGCCGACCTCGACTGGACGTGCTTCGAAGCTCCAGGGAGCGACCTCGACGTACACTTGGTTGACGTCGTCCTTCAGCACCAGAGCGTTCGTCGGGACGATCGGCATCATCTGGTTAGGCCCGAAGAACGTCGCGCTAGCGAACATGCCTGGCTTGAATTGCATGCGCGGGTTTTGGAATGCGATGCGGACTTTGGTGCGACGCGTGTCGGTGTCGAGAACATTGCTGACGAAAAGAACTTGACCTTTGAACATCTCGCTCGGATACGCGGCGAGGACAACGTCGACCGGCTGCCCCTTCGCGATCAGAGACGTATCCTTCTCCGGGACATTGGCCGTGACCCAAACCGAGCTGAGATCAGCCACCGTCATCAATGGCGCGGTCGAATCGTTCCAATAGGCGCCCGGTGCCACCGCAAGGTCGATCACGCTTCCCGAGATTGGCGCGGCGATTGTTACCGTGCGTGACTTGTTGGATGTCTCGGGATCGACGCCGATCTGCTTCAGCCGCGCTTCGGTCCGTTGGTGCTCGACCTCGGCGGTAACGTAGTCGGTTTCCGCCTGCTGCTGATCCTTGATCGACGCGCCCCCAGACTTCGCGAGATCGCGCAGCCGGTCGCGATTCTTTAGGGCCAACGTCAAAAGCACCTTGGCACGATCGTAATCGGCATAGGCCGTCGCGACATCGGGAGAATCCAGAACGACAAGCGGTTGGCCTTGCTCAACCTGCTCACCAAGCTGCACTTTTAGCTGGGTAATGCGGCCGGCAAGCGGCGGCAGAACCTTGATGAGGCGGGCAGGGTCGGCCTCGACGACGGCCGGGAGCACCAGGTTTCGCGCAATCTCCCTCTGACTCACGGCATCGACCGTCAACTTATCACGCAACGGTGAACCGTCCGGAACCACGACTCGCTGCCCCTCCCTTACGAGATAAGGCCCACTCTCTTCGGGGACAAACGCCGGTCTTGCCGAATTCGCGGCGAAGCGATAGGCGGCGAAGCCAATTCCGACGCCGATTAAGAATACTGCAAGCATCATTGCCGAACGCGTTGGGATGCGCGCGGACCTTGATTTATCGTATACGGAAGGCGCATCGATTTGCCTCATCTAGGCTCTCCGAGTTGAAGATAATTGAGCGCATCCGTCTTTGCAGCGAGTCCGAATACGTCGCCATCTGCGACGAGGCACCCCGCCGCCGCAGCCAAAGTAACGCATTTCCCGGCGATTTGAGAATGCCGGAGCAATCGCGGAAAAGACGCGGGTGATTGAGAGCGCATGTACATATTTCATTTTCATGACAGCGATCCGCCGGTCGCGCCAGATCGACGATCTGGGGCCAAGGTGGTTTCGGAAAGATCGAGAGCGTGGGTGGTCTCAGACTCGATTTGTACGTCCGCCTGCCAGCGTGCCGCCGAAACCGTCGGTTCAAGGCTCAATCGACCCACGATCTTCTCCACGTCGGTATCGATTCGATGTGAGGCCGTCACAAAGGCCGTGACCACGACGCGCCCGGAGCCTTCGAGATCGTTGCTTTCGAGCCGGCGCAGCGCCAAGCCACAGCCCGCCAGGCCTTGCAATAGCAGCGCCCGAATATGTGCCTCGTCGGGATTCCGGCAGGTAACGGACACCACATATCCGATTTCAAGCTCCGTCGACATCAGCGGCTGGCGATTGATGAAGCTGACGATCGGGCGCAGCAAAAGGTTGACGAAGACCACGAATCCGGTGGCGACCGTGGCGTAGAGTGGATAGCCGGCCCCGGCGATCACGCCGATTGCCGCCGAGCACCATAGTGTCGCCGCCGTGTTGAGCCCACGCACATTCAGACCTTCCCGAAAGATAAGGCCCGCGCCAAGAAACCCAATCCCCGAGACCACCTGCGCCGCCACCCGGGTCGGGCTCGATTCTCCCGGAATGAGCTGCTCGAAAATGACAAATGATGCGGCCCCCAGCGCGACCAGCGTATTGGTGCGCAGACCCGCCAGCCGATTGCGCCATTGACGTTCGAAGCCAATGACGGCACTGAGGCTAAGCGCGACCGCTAGATTGAGTGCAGCTTGTGCGATGGAGATCGTCATTACTCATGCCCTTTGCTGACGCCGTGCTGGCCCGGCCACGCGTCGATACCTCCGAGCGAGCCACCGCGGGGGTACGCCTGCGGCCGGTGCCGCCGAGGCAATTGAGGGTACGCGTTGCATGGCGCACCATCCTCAGCCGCCACTCGGACAATAGCGGTTGCAAGCGAATTGTCCGGGAAATGCTGCTCAGGTTTCGGGTCAGAGCCATTTAGCGAACCTCCGAATGTAGATCGTCTTGACGATCTGCGTCAGCACGCAGTAGCCAAGCAGCGTTGCGACCAGCCACGCAAAATAGCTGATCGGCAACGGCTGCAAGCCAACGCTGGCTCCGAGTGACGAGAACGGGATGAATATTCCCATCGCCATGACAATTCCGGTCAGGATCAGCACCGGCGGCGCGGCCGTGCTCTGGATGAACGGAATCTTCTGCGTGCGGATCATATGCACGATAAGGGTCTGCGAAAGAAGACTTTCGACGAACCAGCCCGACTGAAACAGTGATTGGTGCTCCGGGCTGTTTGCCCCGAACACGAACCACATCAGGCAGAAGGTCGTTATATCGAAAACCGAACTGATGGGGCCAACGAAGATCATGAAGCGAGCGATATCGCCGGCTTCCCACTTGCGCGGCTTCTCCAGGTAATCCTTGTCCAGGCGATCCCACGGGATCGACAGCTGCGAGACGTGGTAGAGGAGGTCCAGAATCATGAGGTGCAGCGGCAGCATCGGCAAGAACGGTAGAAACGTGCTGGCCACCAGCACACTGAAGACGTTGCCGAAATTCGAGCTCGCCGTCATCTTGAGGTACTTGATGATGTTGCCGAAGGTTTCGCGACCTTGCACAACCCCTTTTTCGAGCACCAGCAGGCTCTTCTCCAGAAGGATGATATCGGCGGATTCCTTGGCGATATCTGCAGCGGTGTCGACCGAAATGCCGACGTCCGCATCGCGCAGCGCCGCGGCGTCGTTGATGCCGTCGCCGAGAAAACCGACGGTGTGGCCATTTGCCTGCAGCATCCTGATGATGCGCGCCTTCTGCAGCGGCGAGACCTTGGCAAAGACCGTCGTGCGTTCGACGAGATCGTGAAGCGTGGCATCATCGAGGTCTTCGGTATCCCGCCCCAGCACCGGCTCGCCGACCTCAAGACCGACCTCGCGACAAATCTTGCGCGTCACGATCATGTTGTCGCCGGTGAGAATTTTGACGGCGATGCCGTGATCACGCAGCGCAGCGATTGCGGGGCCGGCGGTCTCCTTTGGCGGATCGAGAAACGCAAGGAAGCCCTGCACGACAAGTTCGTTCTCGTCGGCCATGGTATATTGCTGCTTGGTATGGCCGGGCGGAAACTCACGGGTCGCAACTGCAATGACACGGAAGCCGTCTTCGTTGTACTCCCGTGTCATGGCCATGAGGGCGCGACGCCTTGCGTCGTCGAGCGGTACAAGCTCCGTGCCCTGCTGCATGAAGGCTGAAATGCCGAGCGTTTCCTCGACGGCGCCCTTGCACACAAGCAGGTGCTCGCCACGGACGCCCTGCACGATGACGGACATTCGGCGCCGCGCGAAATCAAACGGCAGCTCGTCGATCTTCTTGTAGGGTTGGGGCGCCTGCTGCGCCGCATATTTGATGACCGCGACGTCAAGCAGATTTTTCAGCCCGCTCTGGTGGTAGCTGTTGAGCCACGCGAGTTCGAGAACCTTGTCATCCTCCTTTCCAGAAATATCGACGTGGTGCTCAAGGATGATCTTGTCCTGTGTGAGGGTGCCGGTCTTGTCGGTGCAAAGCACGTCCATCGCGCCTAAATTCTGGATGGCGTTGAGGCGTTTCACCACGACTTTCTGTCGTGCCATCGCCAGCGCACCCTTGGCGAGGTTGGCGCTGACGAGCATCGGCAGCATTTCCGGCGTCAGGCCGACCGCGACCGACACAGCGAACAGAAAAGCCTGGAGCGAGTCACCCTTGGTGACGACATTGATGAGAAAAACGATCGGAACCATGATCAGCATGAAGCGGATCAGAACCCAGCTCACGCTTTTGACACCGCGATCGAAGCTGGTCTCGGCACGCTTCCCGACGATCGACCTCGCCAGCGATCCAAAATAGGTGTGCGGACCGGTGGCGACGACGACCGCCGTCGCGGTGCCGCTGACCACATTGGTACCTAGAAAGCAGATGTTGGCGAGGTCGAGGTGAGCGTCGCGTTCAGGGATCCGGTTGTTTGCCGATTTTTCGACTGCGGAGCCAAGCGTGTCATACTTCTCGACCGGCAGCGCCTCGCCCGTTAATGCCGCCTGGCTGACGAAAAGGTCGCGGGACGAAACCAAGCGCACATCTGCCGGAACCAGGTCGCCGGCGGACAGCCGCACCAGATCGCCGGGGACAAGTTCTCGGATCGGCACTTCGCGCGGTTCAGCTTGAGCATCCTGACTGGGGCGACGAAGCACTGTCGCCGTGGTGCGGACCAGAGCCTTCAACTTCTCGGCGGCGAGAGCGGAGCGATATTCCTGCCAGAATTGCAGACCAACGCTGATGGCAACCATCACGCCGATGATGATGATCGGTCGCGGGTCGTCCGGGCTGGAGACATATTGAATGATCGCCAGCGTAACGAGAACGATGATGAATGGGTTCTTGAAACAGACGAGAAGTTGCACAAGCCAATGCGGCGGCTTCTCGTGCGCGACCTCGTTCGGGCCATCCATGGCGAGACGCTCGGTGGCGTCAAGTTCCACGAGACCGTCTCGGCTGCAGCCGAGGTTGGCCAGAGTTTCGTCGAGGTTGCGGGCTGCTTCCTGGGCCGCCCGCGCCGACAGGACTTTCTCCCGGTTGGAAGAGCGGCTTCCGCCATTGCCGTTTCTTAGTTTCGGATACCCGACTATTCCGTTCATAGCTCGCCTCCACGCCGCCGATCATCGGCGCCGAGGCAAGCAGAGGCGCTAGACGCCCTCGCTACCCCGGCCGGCTCGGATCGCGGCCGTTGGAATGTCAGTGGTGTTCCCCGAAGGGGTTCCCGCTGCTGCACCGAAGCGGCCGGCAGCGGGACGACTAGGTCCCTCGTCCATTTTCTAATCTCCAGTTCATCCGATCGCCGGCAGGGTGACCTGCGCGCCTGCCGTTACGATGCCGAGCAGCCAGCAAATCCACGTGGTCATCCAACGCTGGTCCGGCTCCTCGGTTGCAATCCCGTCGGCGAATTCGACGTTCCACTGGCATTCGAGCCCGCCGCCGCCGGTCGGCCGCCAGCGGCACACCAGCAC
>Ga0257161_1000105_pt1 | contig 21388 bp, 22 predicted proteins | sample NR01A_FD_185954 | JGI IMG/M metagenome (GOLD analysis project Ga0257161, IMG submission 185954) | Soil microbial communities from H.J. Andrews Experimental Forest, Oregon, United States - NR-01-A | ecosystem: Environmental > Terrestrial > Soil > Temperate forest > Bulk soil | place: USA: Oregon... | reverse complement strand
CTATACGGCGCGCACGTTCCGCCGGCCGTCGCTCGAATGGGCGCAGCAGACCAAGGACGGGGCGGATCTCGCTGCGCAACGCCAGCTCGCCGACGTGATCGCGCTGGGCGGCGGTGTTCCGATCAACGTCGGCAACGACACCATCGGGGCCGTCGGCGTCAGCGGCTCGAGCCAGACCGGCGATGAGGCCTGCGCCAAGGCCGGCGTCGCCAAGGTTGCCGAACAGCTCAAGACGAATTGAATGGCGTGATGGCGGACGGGGTTCGCTTCACGGAGCCTAGCATTTTACTATGGTGTCATCGCCCGGCTTGACCGGGCGATCCAGTAACCACCGACCGAGGATACTGGATTGCATCGAAATCGGATGTTTCCGATTTCGACAATTTAATGCCGAAGTCGGGCAGGCCCGACTTCGGGTCAAGCCGGGCAATGACATGCTGGGTCAGCCGAAGCGACATGACGCGTGCCGCGATAAACGCCCTACTGCCTCCTGTCCCGCAACGCCGGATAAAATTGAACCCAAACATTATCGATGCTGGCATGAAGCTGATGGCAATTCGCACAGGCTTGATCGGGAAACGCAGGCGCCGACGCCAGCGCTTTGGAGCGGTCTGACGGGTCGGTGAAGTTGTAATAGGCCCACGGCGTCGTCTTGCCGTCCGGGCGCGACGCATTCTTCACGGCGACCTCAAGGCCGACCCTGCGGCCGTTGAACATGCCGCTCGCCAACACGCCCTTCGTCTCCTTGTCGGCAGCCTCGAAAACCTGCATCACCAGAACCGTCCGGTCGGGAAACCGGTCATTTGCCAGGAAGTAATCGTATGCGGCCTTGTTGATGGATACGTTGTGAAATTGCTGCCGTCCCGCGCGTGGAGGCGGTGCAGAAGCCGCGGCGGCGGCATCGGGCGTGTAAGACAATCCCAGATTGGAGCCGACGAAAACCCAGGTTTCGAACCCGCTCGGCAGCACGAGCTCGCCGCTCGGCGCATATCGCGGCTCGTCGGCGAGTTGCGCCTGAGCTTGCGGCGACGAAGCTGCGAGGGTGAAGCAAAGTGCCGCCGCACCACTGATGAGGCCGCTGCGGCGGCCGAGCTTGCCAAGAATGTGAACCATTCGTCACCTCCTTATTTGCCACCGTATTATTTCTTCGGCGGCAACGGCATCGGGCCCAGCAAATATCCGGGCGGATCGTTGGGCAGGATGAACTGGGTCTGGCCGTTGATGATCGGACTATGCTGGGTTTCGGTGCAGGCCGAATCGCCGACGAAAGTATCGGACGGGATGCGCCGATAGCGGCGGTTGACATGCCACGGCGTCGTGAACGCGACCGCATCCTCGATCGTCATGGCATTCTCGAAAGTGTCCTTGTCGATGAGGCGCATGCGCTCGATCAAGTGCACCTTATCGCTGTGGGGCGCGCCGGTGCGGTCATAAGGGGTGTCGCCGCGCATGCTCACGGTGTCGATCACCAGCGTCTCGCCCTCCCAATGGCCGATCGAGTGCCCGGTCCAGGAATCGAAACGTTCATCGAGGGGCAGATGGTCGCGCCCGTCGGTATAGATGCGGCGCAGCTGCGGCCCGTATTCCCAGATGATGAAGGTGATTTCCGGCGTCACGACGAACTCAAGCGGCCCCGGAATTCCGCCCATCAGGCGCGGCATGCCGTGGGGCAGGCAATTGGTGATCGGGTCAGTGAAGTAGCCGGCGAGCGTGTGATCGAGCTTGGCCTTGTAGATCGCCTCCCATTCGGCGTTGTAGGGCGGATGCTCGCGGTCGCCCGGCTGCTGCGCGCTGTTGCCCTTGGGGTCTGCCGTGCTGGGGTCGAAGATCAGTCCGCCCACCGGGTTCCACAGGCCCGACCAGTTCGGCAAGGTCGCGACCGCCTTGGCGCGTTCTGCCTGCGACAGGCCGAACGGCGAGACGCCCTTCTCTTGAGAGAGGGCAGGCGAGCTCAAGCATGCCGCCAGCGCGGCCGCCAACAGCGGCGCCGCGGTCCTCGCGTGTCCGTTCGTCGCCTTCGCGATCATCGAATCCTCCCAGGTATTGCTACACGTCAGTTCGCGGGCGCCGGTGCCGGGATCGGGCCGGGGCGCGGATTGAGCACGGTGCCGTCCGATTTGGTGACCGAGACCCAGGCGCCGGCCGGCCGGCCGTCGCGCAACGGACGCGTGCGCACCGTGATCTGGTCGCCGGGCCGCAGCGCGTTCGCCTTGATGCCGGCGCGCATCAGCGCGCTCGGGCCTTCGGCCTCGATGCCCCACAAGGTCTCGCTGCCTTTGTCGTCGCGCACGACGACGTAAAGCCAGGAATGCGGATTGGTATATTCGAATTCCTTCACGGTGCCTTCGAGGGTCACGACCCTTTCCGGTTCGAACATCGCGCCCGAATGGTGAGACCATGCCGGCGGCGCGCCTAGCGCCAGGCCGACGACGCCAATGGCAGCGAAGATTGATGTTTTCATCGCGCTTGTCCCTTGTTGGCGTTTTCCCTTGTTGGCGTTTCCGGTTTGGGCGCCGTCCCGGTTTTCGCACGGCGGCGGCCGCTCGCCCGACCTATTCAACCATAGTCGGCCGGCCGTTTCCATGATGAAGGCTCTTGACGTAGCGCATGATGGTGTCGATCACGATTTCGCGCCGGCGCGCGAGCGCGTCCGCGGTTGCCATCTCGCGCTTGAAGATGCGCGAGAAGGTCGCGCGGTTGGAGACGTTGAAGAAGCACAGCGCGCTGATCGACATGTGCAGGTCGACCTCGTCGATCCCGTCGCGGAACGCGCCCGCGGCCCGGCCGCGCCGATAGATGTCCCGCAGGGTCGTAATGGCCGAAAAGTTCAGCTCTTCGATGCGCCTGGAGCGGGCGAGATGGACGCCGTTGTGGATATTCTCGATCATCACCAGGCGAATGAAGCGCTCATTGGCATTCTGATAGTCGAACGTGAATCCGACGAGCGCCCGCAGCGCCGATTCCGGCTCGATCTGATCGAGTTCGAGCGATGCCTCGATCTGGCGGATGCGGCTGTAGGCCTCTTCGAGCACCTCGGCAAAGAGCCGCTCCTTGTCGCCAAAATAGTAGTAGATCATCCGCTTGCTGGTGTTGGTGCGCGCCGCAATGTCGTCGACGCGCGCCCCGCTGAAGCCCTTGTTGGCGAACTCGTCCGTGGCGATCTCCAGGATGTTCCTTCTGGTGCCATCGGGGTCCTGGGCCCGCCGCTCGGCGACCTGAAGTCGACCGGTCTTGCGGCCATGACCGCGAGACCCAAGCCTCTTCTCTGAACGCCGGGCGTTCATCGGTCTCATCAGCCGTCTCCGTCGTGACGTTCGGCTTTTTATCTCACTTGAACTACTCAGTCCATCCCGCGACGTTCGACGCTATTCTATTTTTATCATATAAAACATGCCATTGATATCAAGATCGTCAGAATCCGTTGGTTTTTGTTTGCATAAACTAACCAACTGGTACATAATAAATTTGGGCTCAAACTGAGCGGACGGAACGCGTGGGGTTCCGGGGCGAGCGATGCAGATTGCCAACGTGTTAATCGAAGCGCCACCCGATGGTCGCGTTGCGGTGTCGCGGGCGGCCGTCCGTCCCGGCTCGGAGGGGACCTTGGTCGGGCTCATCGGCACGGGCATCCAGCCCTCGCGCATGCCGGCACTGCATGAGCGTGAAGGCGCCGCGCAGGGCCTCGCTTATATCTACCGCCTCGTCGATCTTGAGGTTCTCCGCCTCGGTGTTGAGGCCTTGCCCGAGCTCCTCGTGGCGGCCCGCCGCTTCGCCTTCACCGGCCTCAACGTCACCCATCCCTGTAAACAGGCGATCATTCCGCTCCTCGACGAGCTGTCGCCCCATGCAAGAGCGCTCGGGGCCGTGAATACCGTCGTCTTCGAGGCCGATGGCCGCCTGGTCGGGCACAACACCGACTGGTCGGGCTTCGCCGAGAGCTTCAGGCGTGAACTCGCCGACGTGCCGCGAGGGCGGGTGGTGCTGCTCGGCGCCGGGGGGGCCGGGGCAGCGGTTGCCCACGCGTTGCTCACGCTTGGCGTTGGCGAGGTCTCGATCCTCGACACCGAGGAGGCGCGCGCCGACCGCCTCGCCGCGGGCCTGCGCGACCGCTTCGGCGAGGGTCGCGCCATCGCGGCTCGCGGTTTGGCCGCGGCCATCGATGCCGCCGACGGCATCGTCAACGCCACTCCGGTCGGCATGGCGAACCACGCCGGAATGCCTGTTCCGTGCGAACTTCTACGGCCGGACCTGTGGGTTGCGGAAATTATCTATTTTCCGCCCGAGACCAAGCTCCTTCGTGCCGCCCGTGAGCTCGGCTGCCGGACCATGGCGGGCGGCGGCATGGCGGTGTTCCAGGCCGCGGAGGCGTTCCGTCTGTTCACCGGGCGCGAACCCGATAGGGAGCGCATGATCAGGCACTTCGAGAGCATGTAGATGAGTGATTCCATGAAACTAATCATATGCCGCGTCATTCCGGGGCGCCACCGAAGGTCGCGAGCCCGGAATCCATAGCCCTCGGCCGGTCATGGATTCCGGGCTCGCCGCTTCGCGGCGCCCCGGAATGACCAAGCCGCGTATATGATCAGTTTCATGGAATCGCTCCACTGGGCACTACGCTAAGGTCTTAAGCGAACGCCATGGCCGGAAGAGGAAGACGTCGTTGCAGACTGCCATCGCCACCGTTTGCCTGAGCGGCACCCTCAATGAGAAGCTCGAAGCGATCGCCGCCGCGCGCTTCAAGGGGGTGGAGATTTTCGAGAACGACCTGTTGTCGTTCGATGGCACGCCGGCGCAGGTCGGACGCCGGATCAAGGATCTCGGCCTTGCGGCGGTCACTTTCCAGCCGTTTCGCGACTTTGAGGGCATGCCGGAACCGCTGCGTGCAAAAGCGTTCTCCCGCGCCGAGCGCAAGTTCGATCTGATGGATGAGCTCGGTTGCGACCTCCTGATGATCTGCTCCAATGTGTCGCCCGATTCGCTGGGCGGCATTGACCGCGCGGCGGCCGACTTCCGCGAGCTTGGCGAGCGGGCGGCGCGGCGCGGCCTTCGTATTGCGTTCGAAGCGCTCGCGTGGGGCAGGCACATCAACGACTATCGCGACGCCTGGGAGGTGGTGCGCCGCGCCGATCATCCCGCCGTCGGGCTGGTGCTCGACAGCTTCCACGTGCTCGCGCGCGGCACCGACCTCAATGCGATGTGCGCCATTCCGAAGGACCGCACCTTCCTGGTCCAGGTCGCCGACGCGCCGAAGCTCAATATGGACTACCTGTCCTGGAGCCGTCATTACCGCTGCTTTCCCGGGCAAGGCGAGCTGGCCATCGACGCCTTCATGGACGCCCTGCAAGTCACCGGATTTGACGGGCTCGTTTCACTGGAAATCTTCAACGACAGCTTCAGGGCCGGATCGGCGCGTTCCGTTGCCATCGACGGCCAGCGTTCGCTCCTGGTGATGCTGGACGAGCTGCGCCAGCGCAGCGGCGTGCCGGTGAGGGGCTTGCCCCAGCTACCGCCGCGCGCCCATTGCGGCGGCATCGATTTCGTCGAGTTCGCGTTGGACGAAGCAGCTGCCGCAACCTTCGAGACGGCGCTTGGCGCGCTCGGCTTCGTCAAGGCCGGCATCCACAAATCCAAGGCGGTCACGCGCTGGCGGCAAGGCGACATCAATCTCGTGGTCAACTGCGACAAGGAGGGGTTCGCCCACTCCTTCAACATCACCCATGGCTCGGCCGTCTGCGCCATGGCGCTGAAGGTTGATGACGCCGCCGTAACGCTCGGCCGCGCCGCGGAGCTCCTCGACCTGCCATTCCGGCAGGTGGTGCGGACCGGCGAGATCGACATTCCGGCCGTGCGCGGGCTCGGCGGCAGCCTGGTCTATCTCGTCGACGACAAGACCGACCTCGGCCGTCATTGGGAGATCGACTTCGACACACCGCCGCAAGCCGATGGCGGCACTGATGCAGGGCTCATCGCCTTCGACCACGTCTCGCAGTCGATGCAGCACGAGGAGATGCTCACCTGGCTCCTGTTCTACACCTCGCTCCTTAAGGTCCAGAAGACGCCGGTCCAGGACGTGCTCGACCCGGGCGGGATCGTGCACAGCCAGGTCGTCGAGACCACCGACGGCGCATTTCGGCTCGTCCTCAATGCCTCGCAGAGCCGCCAGACGCTGTCGTCACGCTTCCTCACCGACCTGTTCGGCTCCGGCGTCCAGCATATCGCTTTTGCGACAAGCGACATCTTTGCAACCGCCAAGCGGCTGCGGGCAAGAGGAGTCGAACTCTTGTCAATCCCGGAAAACTACTACGACGACCTCGAGGCCCGCATCGACTTGCAGCCGGGGGCGCTCGACCGGCTGCGCGCCAACAACGTGCTCTACGACCGTCAGGGCAGCGGAGAATATTTCCAGATCTACACCAAGAGCTTCGACGGCGGATTTTTCTTTGAGCTTGTGGAGCGGCGCGCCTACGGGGGATTCGGCGCCGCGAACGCCCCGATCCGCCTCGCCGCGCAGACCCGCCTTGTGCGTGATCCGCTGAGTTGGGGGCGTTGAATGCGATGAGAGGTCTCAATCCACGACAACAGCTGCCCTCAAGCCCGAGAAAAAGGCGGCAGCTGGTTGGAGTTCACAAGGGAGGAATAAGATGTCCATTTCAATCGCTGCTCTGTTTCGCCTAGGACTGGCCTCGGCGATTTTGGCAGGCATCGGCTTGACGAGCCCGGTCCTTGCACAATCGACCGTCTATATCCCGGCCATCCTCGAACTGTCCGGCGCCGGCGCCGTGTCCGGCACCAATTTTCGCGACGGCATGCTGCTGGCGATCGACGAGATCAACGCCAAGGGGGGAATCCTCGGCCGCAAGATCGATACGCCGCTCCTCGATACGCAGAGCGACGCAGGAATCTCCCGCGCCCAGGTCCAAAAGGTGCTCGACAACAACCCTTACGTTATTCTCGGTCCCGTATTCTCCGGTTCAGTGCTGGTGGATATGGCGCTCACCCAGCAGGCGGAGATTCCGGAGATTGTCGGCGGCGAGGCCGCCGCAATTACCCAGAAGGGCGACCCTTACGTCTTCCGCACCTCGTTCGGCCAGCAGTTCAGCATGCCGAAAATCGCCAACTATATTCGCGACAGCGTCAAGGCGAAGTCCGTCGCGGTGCTCTGGGTGAACAACGATTTCGGCAAGGGCGGGCGCGATACGTTCATCAAGGAAATGGCCGCACGTAACATCAAGGTCACGGCCGACATTTCCACCGAGTCCGGCCAAGCCGATTTCTCCGCCGACGTGGTCAAGATCAAAGCCGCCAATGCCGACGCGATCTTCGTCTATGTCAACGAAGAAGAGAGCGCCCGCTTCCTCCGCGAGGCCAAGAAGCAAGGCGTCAAGACGGCGCTGATCGGCGAGACCACCTTGCTTGGTCAGAAGGTCATCGATCTCGCCCAGGGCGCAGCCGAAGGCGTGCGCGGCCACGTCGGCCTTACGGTCGATGCGCCGATCCCTGCCGTGAAGGAGTTCGCCGAACGTTTCAAGAAGCGCTTCAACTATGTGTGCGATCACAACGGCATCAAGGGCTATACCGCCGTCTACTTTATCAAGCACGTCACCGAGAAAATCGGCAAGTTCGACAGCAAGCTGTTCGCCCAGACCCTGCACGGAATGACGATCACGCCGAAGGACGAGCCCGGCGTCCTGATGGAAGCGACGTTCGACAAGAACGGTGACATTGACCGGGAAAGCTTCCTGGGCGAGGTGGTGAACGGCAATCAAAAGATCGTGGAGATATTGCCCAAGCTCGGGAAATAGAACGCTTCTGTCAGTTTTTCGACCCGGCGCAAACCCGTCTGGTGGAACGATTCGATGAAATCGATCATTTGCGCGACTTGGTCATTCCGGGCTCGCCGCTTCGCGGCGCCCCGGAATGACACGGCATATGATTGGAATTTCGACATCGCTCAACTGGTAGACCGAAGCACTGAAACCAAACGCGGCCCTCCATGGCATCCTTCATCCAGCTCCTGGTATCCGGCCTTGCGACGGGGGCGATTTACGCCCTCGTCGCGGTCGGATTTACGTTGCTGTGGCAGACGTCGCAGACGATCAATTTCGCCCAGGGCGAATTCGTCATGCTGCCCGCGTTCTTCATCCTGGCGGCCATGAATGCCGGCGCGCCGTTCTGGCTGGCGGCGCTCATCGGCCTCGCGCTCGCCGTCGTTATTCTCGGGGCCCTGTTCAAGGTCGTCATCGTCGATCCCATGCTCAGATACGGCGTGTTGCCGCTCGTCATTTCGACGATCGCATTGTCGCTGTTCCTCAAGGAGAGCGTCAAAGATTTCTACAGCTCGCAAGCGCAGCCGTTTCCGGCCCTCGCGGCCGCAGCGGATATGCAATTTTTCGGCGCCGTGATTTCAACGCAAAGCCTCGTTGTTCTTGCGGTTGCCATCGTCACGATCGTCATGTTGCATGTGCTGCTCAACAAGACCCGGCTCGGCCGGGCGATGCAGGCGACCGCGCAAAATCCGACGCTGGCGCTCATTCTCGGCGTTCCGGTGCGTCGCATGGTGCTCTACACGTTTCTCATCAACGCCGCCCTCGTCGCCGTCGCGTCGATCCTGATCAGCCCGATCTATCTGGCGAAATTCACCAATGGCGAGACGCTGGGGATGGCGGCGTTCACCGCCGCCATCATCGGCGGCTTCAATCAGGTGCGCGGCGCGATTGTCGGCGGCGTGCTCCTCGGCGTCCTCGATAATCTTTCGGCGGCCTACCTTTCGTCCCAGTATCGGGGCGCGTTTCCGCTGCTGATCCTTGTCGCCGTCATCCTGCTGCGGCCCCAGGGCTTGCTCGGCCGCTTCGAGGAGCGCACCGTATGAACCGGCTCGGTGCGGCCGCGACCGCCATGGCGGCGGCTTTCGCCGTCGCCGCCCCGTTCTTTCTCAAGCCGTTCGGCATCTTCCTGATCTCGATGTGGGCGGTGCTGACCATCGCCGCGATGGGGCTCAACCTGACGCTCGGCTATGCCGGGCAGGTGTCGCTCGCGCAAGGGGCCTTTGTCGGCATCGGGGCCTATACGGTGGCGCTGCTGACGCAGGCCGGCTGCCCGTTCGCGCTGGCGTTCGCCGCGGCCGGGGGGCTGTGTTTCGCGGTCGGCTGGATGCTCGGCTATCCGGCGCTGCGCGTTTCGCATCATTACCTCGCCTTCGTCACGCTCGCGTTCACGACTTTGGTGTTCCTCGTGCTGCGCAACGAGCAATGGCTGACCAACGGCATTTACGGCATCAACGACATCACCCGTCCGGCATTCTTCGGCTGGTCGACCCGCGGAGCGCTCAATTTTTACTTTTTCTGCCTTGGCACGCTCGCCATACTGTCGCTGGCGACGTGGTGGATGCTGCGTTCGCCATGGGGCCGGGCATTCGTGGCGCTGCGCGAAAATCCGGTCCGCGCGATGTCGCTCGGCCTCGACACCCGGCGCTACACGTTGATGGCCTTCGCCATCGGCTCGAGTCTCGGCGGCTTCGCCGGCGCCCTCTACGCGCCGCTGGTCCAGTTCATCGAGCCGGGCTCGTTTGCGCTCGGCATGTCGTTCAATTTGCTGCTGATGGTGATCGTCGGCGGCGGCGGATATTTCTTCGGCCCGTTTGTCGGCGCGCTCGTCGCGGTGCTGCTGCCGGAATGGCTGCGGATTACGCAGGGGTATTACCTCATCGTCTATGCCGCGCTGGTCATGGCGATGATGGCATTCTGCCCGTCCGGTATTCTGGGATTGATCGATCGCACGTTGAAAGCGGCTTCGCGCAGCGGCCGGACCGCGCCCGCACCGGGCGCCGAGGAAATCGCGCAAGGGACCGTCCCAAGGATCGTCCCAAGGGTCGTCCCAAGGGTCGTCCCATGAGCGCGGTCCTTGAAGTTGCGAATTTGCGGAAATCCTTCGGTGGCATCACGGCCGTCGACGGCGTGTCGTTTACGGTGCGCGAAGGCGAGATTTTGGGGATCATCGGGCCGAATGGTTCGGGAAAGTCCACGCTGTTCAATTGCGTGCTGGGCCAGCTCGTGCCGAATGGCGGCGAGGTCCGCATCGATGGCAAGCCGACCACCGGGATGCGTCCCTGCGATCTCAATCGCCTCGGCGTGAGCCGGACCTTTCAGCTGTTGCAGGTGTTTGCGCAGCTTTCGGTGCGCGACAACCTCATCCTCGCCGGCCAGGAACATCAGGGGTCGATGGTCTCGCGGCTGGTCGGCCGCGCCGATGCCGGGCTTGGCGGAGCCGCCGATCGGATGATGGAGTTTTTCCAGCTTTCGCATCTCGCCGATGAACCGGCGGGCGCGCTGAGCTACGGGCAACAAAAGCTGCTCGACGCCGCGATGGCCTTCATGGCCGGGCCGCGGCTCGTTCTGCTCGACGAGCCGGCCGGCGGCGTCAACCTGACGATGCTCGCGCATTTGCGCGAGCGGCTTGCGGCCTATCATGCCGAGCGCAAAGCCACATTCGTCGTCATCGAGCACCAGATGGAATTCGTCATGGCGCTGTGCACGCGCGTGCTGGTGCTGGCAGAAGGCCGCATCATCGCCGCAGGCGCGCCGAACGATATTCGCCGCAACCCCATCGTAATCGACGCGTATCTCGGGCACTAAAGGATGAACGCTGCCGAACCGCTGCTCGTCCTCGATCGCGTTGTTGCCGGCTACGGCAAAATGACCATTCTCAATGGGACGACCGCGCGCGTGCGGCGCGGCGCCATCACGACCGTGATCGGACCGAACGGCGCCGGCAAATCCACCATGTTCAAGGCCATCTTCGGCCTGCTGCCGGTGCGTTCCGGCTCGGTTGCCTTCGACGGCCGCAACGTCACCAATTTCTCGCCGCGCCAGCTTCTCGACCTAGGCGTGGTCTATATCCCGCAAGGCCGCAACATCTTCCCCGAGTTGAGCGTGCGCCACAATCTTGAGCTCGGCGGCGTGGCCACGTCCGACCAGGCCGGCCTCGCCGTCCGCCTCGACGCGATCATGCGGCGGTTTGCGATGTTGAAGGAGAAGGCAGACGCGCAGGCCTCGACGCTGTCGGGCGGCCAGCAAAAAATCCTCGAAGTGGCGCGCGGGCTTCTGCTCGACCCGAAACTCATCCTGATCGACGAGCCGTCGATCGGCCTGTCGCCGCTCATGGTGCAGGAGGTGTTCGCAATCCTGAAAGACCTCCGCAACAACGGCGTCACCATTGTGCTCATCGAGCAGAATGCCAAGCAGGCCTTGCAGATTTCCGACTACGGGCTGGTGCTGGAACAAGGCCAGACCCGCATCGAAGACGCGGCGCCGAATATCCTCGCCGACCCGCGCATCGCGCAACTTTTTCTCGGCGGCGGCCTCGCCGCGCCGGAGCGCGTCTCGTAACGCTGGTCATTCCGGGGCGCCGGAGCGAAGCGGAGGCGAGCCCGGAATCCATACTCCCTGACCTGTGGTTATGGATTCCGGGCTCTCGGCCTGCGGCCGAGCCCCGGAATGACCGGACAAAGGTTTTGCCCGAACATGCCTCGTAGGTCTGAGGCGAAGCCTCGTTAGCCTTGCCCCGCGTGGCGCCGAGTGAGGCCTGAACTCATTTTTCGCATATTCCATGTTATGGTGATGCCATGTGCGGACGATTCACGCAGCGCTACACCTGGGACGAAATCGAAAACCTCTACGGCCTCATGGGCGCTGCCCGCAATCTCCAGGCCCACCACAACATCGCGCCGACCGATACCATCGACGTCGTGACGCCTGCCGGCGACGGCGCCAACCGCCTTGTGCCGATGCGGTGGGGACTCATTCCATCGTGGTGGAAGAAGACGATCAAGGAGGCGCCGGCCACCTTCAACGCCCGCGCCGAGACGGTCCTCGACAAACCCATGTTCCGCGATGTGTTCAAACGCCACAGATGCCTCATTCCGGCGTCAGGGTATTACGAATGGCTGAAGGTGCCTGACGGCAAGCAGCCCTATTATTTCAGCCCCGCCGATGGTGGCGTGCTCAGCATCGCCGGCCTGTGGGACAGATGGTCCAATCGCGCGACCGGCGAACCGGTAATATCTTGCACCATGGTCATCACGGACGCGAATGCCTTTGTCCGCCCCATTCACGATCGCATGCCGGTCCTCCTGGAGCCGGGCGATTTCGCAACCTGGCTCGGAGGCGCGGGCGGCATCGAATTGCTTCGACCGGCGGCGGATAACACGTTACGCATGTGGCCCGTGTCACGGCGTGTCAACCGCACCGGCAGCGGCGACGACGACCCGACGCTTCCTGATGAAGTGGCGGCATGACCCCCTCCCTACCCTCCCCCGCATGCGGGGGAGGGTAGGGAGGGGGCGAAACCGGAACGCCGATCGCCGGGCGTTGGAATGTGGACGACAATGGAACTGTTGACGGCAATTACCGAAATCATCCGCGACCTCCTCATCTTCGTTGCCGTGATGACGGCGTTGCTCATCGCCCTCATCGTGATCGTCTCGAAGATGCCCGACAGCAATCCGCTCAAGCGCCTGCTCGTCGCCCTGACTTACCGGGTCGGGGCGACCGCGGCGGCAGGCGCCGCCGCTATCCCGATCGAACCGATCCCCGGCCTCGATGCCTGTACGATTTTGTCGTCCCCCTTCTGCTGGTCTGGTACTGGTGGACATTCTTTCGGGACGCGGGCCGTACAACTGAGATGCACCCGCCGCCGCGGAATCAGGAGCAGATCAGCCGTGACGGCCCCTTAGGGCCCGTCCAGAAATAGTGCCTCAAGAACTGGGGGCCCTCTCCCTCAAAGGTAACAGGGGCAAAACTCGTGGCAGCCCCGCTTGGTCATGGCCGGGCAGCAGCCCGTCGAAGACGGGCGTAAACGCCCTTATGTCCCGGCCATCCCGATAATCAGGCACTGTGCCATCCTGATCGAGATCGCCGGGACAAGCCCGGCGATGACGCCACGAGCGGGGAGAGGTCGGGGTGAGGGGGGCTCTCCGCGAGTCTGAGCCTTGCGGCGCGCTCCAATGCGATTGCCGCGCATGCGGACGAAGGCATAAGAATACCTTCTGACGTTGGGCGCGGATTTTGGCAAAACGAACTAATTTCGGAATTCCTAACGAAATCAATGTCGCCCGGCTGCCGCGCTGCGGCGCTCCTGGATCACCGGACCGCTTTTCGGCTGGGTTCACCCCATCGGTCGGATGGGACGGGAACCGTTGCAACGCCGCCCGGTTCCGTTACGCCGCGCCTCCCCGCCCTCCTCCGCATGCGGGGATGGTCGGAAGGGGGCCGTCCTTCTGCATTGTAAAAAGGAACTGTTAGGCCGCGCCCGGGTTGCAGTTTCATCGCAATTGCTGAGCTTTTAGTGGAGTCCTTCATGACCGCACGGATATGGCGCTTACGTGCTCCGGCGTTTGTTGCCGTTCTTTGTCTCACCCTGTCGGGCTGCGGCTACAACATCATTCCGACCCAAGAGGAGCAGGCGAAGGCGAAGTGGGCGGACGTTCAAAACAATTACCAGCGCCGCGCCGACCTCATCCCCAATCTCGTCGCCACCGTGCAGGGCTATGCCAAGCAGGAAAAAAGCGTCCTCACCGAGGTGATCGAGGCCCGCGCCAAGGCCACACAGATCAAGCTTGACGCCTCGCAGCTCACCGATCCCGAAAAGGTGAAGCAGTTTCAGGAGGCGCAGGCTCAGCTGACCGGTGCGCTCGGCCGGCTCCTCGCCGTCAGCGAGAACTATCCCGATCTCAAATCGAACCAGAACTTCCTGGCGCTGCAGTCGCAGCTCGAGGGCACCGAGAACCGCATAACGGTGTCGCGCCGCGACTACATCGAAGCGGTGCGGACATACAATACGACCCTCAAGACATTCCCGGGTCTGCTGTGGGCTGCGACTCTGTTCCGCAACAACAAGCCGATGGCGGAGTTCACGGCCGGCGAAACTGCACAGACGCCGCCGCAAGTGAAGTTCTGACGCGCCCGCGCAATTGCCGTGCGAGGGCGCCCAGCGTGCGTTCCGATGAAATCGAATCATCTCTCCACCGTCATGCCCGCGCTTGTCGCGGGCATCCACGTCTTTCTTGCTGCAGCTCAGCGAGCAAGACATGGATGGCCGGGACAAGCCCGGCCATGACTCCGGAGAAGCGCTTCAACCCGACCGGAATCTCCTCTAAATGACCGCAGGCCGCGTCCCCTCTTTCTTGGCGCGAAGGCCGGCTCAGGCGCTCGTCGTTCTCGCTGTGCTGCTTTACGCGGCGCTTGCGGTCTGCGCCATTACGTTTCCTCCGCTCACCGATCGCGTCGTCGATGAGGCCCATATCCTCTCCGCCCGGGAGCGCGATGCGCTTTCCTCGAAACTTGCGGAACTCGAAGCCAAATCCGGCATCCAGCTCGTCGTTGCCACCGTGAACTCCCTCCAGGGGCAGGAGATAGAGCCTTATGCCAACGAGCTGTTCCGCACCTGGAAGCTCGGCGAGAAGGCGAAGAACAACGGCGTGTTGTTGCTGATCGCGCCAAACGAACGCCGCGTGCGCATCGAGGTCGGCTACGGTCTTGAGGGCACGCTGACCGATGCGCTGTCGAAGATCATCATCGCCAACGCGATTGCGCCGCGTTTTAAGGTCGGCGACTTTGACGGCGGGGTCTCGCGCGGCGTCGACGACATCGTCGCGGTGCTCACGACCGATGCTGCGGAATGGCAGCAGCGACCTTCGCTTCGCCTCGACCATCAGCCGCCCCCCGGTTGGCTGGACTGGCTCCTGATGGCGATTGCCATCGCCCTGCTGACGCTGTTCGTCGTATCGCCCGGGTTCCGCTGGTTCTTCCTCAACGTCATGCTCAATCTCCTCCTCAATTCCGGCGGCCCGCGCGGCGGCGCGTACCCGCGCGGCGGCGGGTTCCCGGGCGGCGGCGGGTTCGGCGGCGGCGGCGGCTCGTCGGGTGGGGGCGGAGCATCGGGGAGCTGGTAATGAGCATTTCAGCACAGGATCACGGGCGGATATCGGCCGCAATCCACGCCGCGGAGGCAAGGACCTCAGGCGAAATCGTCTGCGTTCTGGCGCTGGCGTCCTGCGACGCCACCGCGCTGCCGATCCTGATCGCGGCGCTGGCGGCGCTGGCGTTACCCTGGCTGCTGGTCGCCTTTACGGCGATGCCGGTTAACGTGATCCTGTTGCTGCAGCTCCTCGTATTCTTCGCGCTTGCTCTGCTGCTTTGTCTGCCGCGCGTGCGGATCGCGCTGGTGCCGCGCGCGGCACGCCGCGCCGTTGCCCATCGCGTCGCCATGGAGCAGTTCATGATCCGCGGCGTCGGGCATAAGAAAGATCGCACCGGCATCCTGATTTTCGTCTCGCTCGCGGAGCACTATGCGCGCATCATCGCCGACCAGGGCATCGCGACACGGGTGCCGCAATCGCAATGGCAGGGAGCTGTCGACGCACTCACCGCCGAAATGAGCGGCGGCCACATCGCCGATGGCTTCATCGCGGCGGTTGACCGGTGCGGAAAGGTGCTCGAGCAGCACTTTCCGCGGTCCGAATCGAGCCGCGACGAGCTGCCGGACCGAATCTACGTGATTTGAGGCCGGGTCCGTAGCCCGGATGGAGCCACCGGCCGGCCGAAGGCCGGACCCGGTGGCTCCATCCGGGCTACGAGCCTCGACAAACAGCGCAAAATTGCCAAGCCGCCGCCAACGTGACAGAACGCCACCATGCGCGAGCGCAATTCCGATCACCGCCAACCCGGCAGGCGCGCCCGGCGCGATGAGCGCAGACCTTTCGGCGACAAGCCCGGCCACCGTTCCGGCAAAGCCAAGGCCGCGCCCTGGCGCGGCACGCCGCGTGACCGCGACGGCGCCGCGGTTCTTTACGGCTGGCACACCGTCAAGGCCGCGCTGGAAAACCCGCAGCGCCGTTTCCATCGCTTGCTCGCGACCGAGAACGCGGTGCGGCGGTTAACCGAAGACAGGGTCACATTTCCGATCGCGCCCACGCTGGTACGCCCCGAGGACATTATGGCGATCGCCGGGGCAACGGCTGTGCACCAGGGCCTTTATGCCGAGGCCGATCCGCTGGAGTCGCCGGAGTTGGAGGACGTCGCCACCGACGGCATCGTGGTGGTGCTCGATCAGATCACCGACCCGCACAATTTCGGTGCGATCCTGCGCTCGGCGGCGGCTTTTGCCGTCACGGCGGTGGTGACGACGGAGCGCCACAGTCCGCAGGCGTCCGGCGTGCTCGCCAAGGCGGCGTCCGGCGCGCTCGAATACGTGCCGATCGTGACGGTGGTCAATCTTGCGCGTGCACTCGATGAGCTGCGCGAGCTCAATACGTTCCTGGTCGGCCTCGACAGCGGCGGCGATGCCGATCTCGCGGCCATGCCCCTGGCTGCCCCCCTCGCCCTGGTGATCGGCGCCGAAGGCAAAGGCCTGCGCCATCTGACCCGCGTCCGCTGCGACGCGATCGCACGGCTCGCGCTGCCGGGCCGGATCGCAAGTCTCAATGTGTCGAACGCCACCGCATTGGCGCTGTACGTCGCGAGCACCAAGCTCGCTGCGCCAGGGTGAGGCGTCCCCCTCCCTCCCCCGCTTGCCACCCGCTTGCCGGGGAGTGGTTTTGCAACGTACAAGGCATGCTGCCGCATCCCTCCGAAAGTCGTATTAGGCGGTGTCCAGCCGCGGTGTTAGTTTACTTAAACACCGCAATCCGGCGCACGATTCGGACGCGATGAATAACAAAGGGAGCACGCCGCAGATTTGGCTCTGACTCACGGCGTGCGGCACGAGGAGGAAAGACATGATTCAACCCCCAAAGGACTTCCGACGCGTGATCGTCGCCGCAGCGGTGGGAAACGTCATCGAATGGTACGACTTCTACATTTTCGGGAGCCTCGCTGCGGTCCTGTCGGTGAAGTTCTTCGAAAAGAGCCACCCGGTCGCGGCGCTGCTGAGCACGATTGCGCTGTTCACGGCGGGATTCCTGATCCGTCCGTTGGGGGCCTTCCTGTTCGGATGGCTGGGCGACCGGGTCGGCCGCAAGTACACGTTCCTCATTACCCTGTCGGGAATGGGGCTGGGTACGGGCGTGATCGGATTGCTCCCCACCTTCGAGCAGGTCGGTCTGGCCGCCGCCTTCCTGCTGTTCGGCCTGCGCATGATCCAGGGACTTTGCCTCGGCGGCGAATACGGCGGCGCCATCACTTACGTGGCCGAGCATGTGTCGGACGAACGCCGCGGCTTCTATACCGGTTGGCTGCAAACCTCTCCGACCCTCGGGATCGTGGTGTCGTTGGTCGTGGTCGCGGGTGCACGTGTGTATCTCGGCAATGACACATTCAACGACTGGGGATGGCGCGTCCCATTCCTGTTCTCCTTCCTGCTGGTGGCGATCGCTATCTACATCCGCCTGCAACTGCAGGAGACGCCAATCTTCGAGCAGATCAAGGCCAGGGGAGGGATGACCAAGAACCCGTGGAGAGAGGCCTTCCTCAGCTCCAATGTGAAGTTCGTGGGGATCGCCTGCATCGTGCTGATCGGGCAGGGAGTGGTCTGGTACAGCGGGCAATTCACGGCGCTGTACTTCCTGCAGCAAGTATCCAAGCTAGATCTGCTGACGTCGAGCGCCATCATCGGGATCGCGCTGCTCATCGCATCGCCAACCTTGATCCTGTTCGGCTGGTTGTCTGACCTGATTGGCCGCAAGCCGGTGATCCTGGGAGGCATGTTGCTCGCGGCGGTCACGTACTATCCCCTGTATTCGTGGCTCGGGCAGGTCACTCAGCCGGACAACATCAACTACCCGGTCGCGATTTTGATCATCTTCATCCTCGTGTCCTACGTCGGGATGGTCTATGGGCCGGTCGGAGCATTCCTGGCGGAATTTTTCCCCGGCCGGATCCGCTACACCTCGGTTTCGGTGCCGTATCATATCGGCAATGGCTGGGGCGGCGGGTTGGTGCCGTTCATCACCGCGGCGGGCTTCCAGTCGGGGACCCTCGGCAACGCCCTGATCTATCCGATCGCGGTTCCCGCGGTGTGCTTCGTGCTCGCCTTGTTCTTGATGCCGGAGACTCGCAAGATAAAGATCTGGGACACCGCAGAGGCTAAAGCAGCGTGATTGTAGCAGGGCAAACTCTGGGCAGCCCCACTTGGTCATGGCCGGGCAGCAGCCCGTCGAAGACGGGCGTAAACGCCCTTATGTCCCGGCCGTCCCGATAATCGGACACTGGGCCATCCCCCACCCTACCCTCCCCCGCTTGCGGGGGAGGGTAGGGTGGGGGCCGCGACAAGCCCGGCGATGACGCCACAGGTTTTGTCCCTGTCACGCCTGATTGCTTGAGAAACGGAGCAATCCGTTTCGACATCGTCAGAAAGGACCGCGCATGGATTGGAAGCTCGAGCTCGTCGTCGTCCCGGTCTCCGACGTCGACCGGGCTAAGGCCTTCTACACCGAGCAATTGGGCTTCAACGCCGATCATGACCACGTGGTGAGCGATGAACTGCGGTTCGTGCAGCTCACGCCGCCTGGTTCGGGCTGCTCGATCGCCCTTGGCAAGGGACTCATCGATACGGCCCCCGGATCGCTCAAGGGCGTGCAACTCGTCGTCGACGACATCGAGGTCGCTCACAATCAGCTCCGCGACCGCGGCGTCGCCGTGAGCGAAGTCCAGGACTTCCCGTGGGGCCGCTTCGTTTTCTTCAGTGATCCTGATGGCAACGCGTGGTCAGTCCAGCAGATCCCGCGCCGCGGACCCTGAACCTCACTCCACCGCTTCCACCAGCGCCAGGCCCTCGCCGCGCCAATGGCCTATTCCGGTGACGACCGCCTGCGTCAGCGCGCCGGTCGCGGCCCGCTCGCCAGGATCGCACGGCGGAAACAAGGCTCTCCGCTCGACCGCCATGGCGGCGAGCGCAATGTTCATCGCGAATTGCGGTTCGACGCCGTGGCCGATGCGGCTACCGGTGGCGCGCACCGCAAGTTCGGCATGGGTGTCGAGGAACGTGCGTTCTTCGGCGGTGGCGGGCGCGGCGCCGCTCGCCCCCGAAATTACGGCACAATCGGGGCGAACAGCAGGCAGCGTTGTCCACAGCTTGGCGAGCGTCGCCATAACGGCGCCGGGCTTGCGGTCCGAGCGCGCATTGAGGACGGCGGCGAGCCGGGCAAGCGGTTTCGCGCCGCGGGCACGCGCGTGCTCGCTCGCTTCGAGCACCAGGAATGCTCCCATCGCGCCGAGCGCGAATCCCGGCTGGACGGCACGACCCCACACCGGATGGAACGCCCCCTTGAGGGCGAAACCGCCAAACTCGTAAAGCATCAACATTTCCTTGCGTTCGGAGTTCTGAGCGCCGCCAACAAGGGCGATGTCGCTCTGGCCGGCCGCGATGCGGGCAAGCGCAATGCGCACCGCGTCGACGCCGGCGGACTCCTCGCCCATGAAGGTGCGCGAGGAGCCGGTAACGCCGTGCACGATCGAGATGTTGCCGGCGAGCAGGTTGGAGAGTTGTGCCAGAAACAGCGTCGGCCGCAGGTCGCTCATCAGGCGTTCGTTGAGGAAACGGTCATGTGCGCCGTCTTTGGCGCCGGCCTTGGGCAGATGAGACAGAATCGCGCCGTCGACCGCGAGGTCGCGCTCGCCGCCGCCGGCCGCAACGATCATGTCCATGCGGCCGAGGATGTCGGCATTAGCCTTGACGCCGGCGCTATCGAGGGCGAGCCCGGCCGCATAGACGCCGATGCGCTGCCACGGCTCCATCTGGCGCTGGTCGCCCTTCTTGGGGATTTGGGCATCGAAGCTCATGGGCGGGAGCGCATGCACGATGTAGGGCGGATAGCCGGCCGCATCGAAATTGATCTTGCCGTCAGCGAGCGCCCGCCAATGGGGCTCGGGCCCCTCGCCAAGACACGACAGGATGCCGACGCCGGTAATCCAGGTTTCCCGATTCATTGTTCTTGAGCTGGTTCAGCCACAGGCTGTCATCGGAAAGTCGATGGCGGCCGCCACCAGCCTCATGCCGGCGCGCAAGTTCGGATCCGGAAATGGGGTTAACCGGAACGTGAGTTCGCTGTCGGCGACTACCTTGCCGCCCACCTCAATGGCCGCCTTGGTTATGGTGAAGCCCGAGCCCTCGTGGAGAACACGTGCCGTGACCGTCAAAGCCTGACCGGGTGATACGAAGGTGCGCAATTTCGCCGCTCTCACCGAAGCCAGAAATGCCATCCGCTCGAATTTAGTCAGGCCGATGATCAGCCAGCCGGACGTCTGCGCCATTGACTCGATGAGGAGCACGCCAGGCATCAACGGGTGGCCCGGAAAGTGGCCCTCGAAAATCGTACTCGTCGGCGGGATTTTGGCATGCGCCTTGACCGTGCGGGCCTCGAGATCGAGCGCAACGATCCGGTCGATCAACTGGAAATATTCAAGCCGCATGCCGGGTGAGGATGATCAGGCCCCCTTCGCGGCGACCAAGCCGTCGATGCGGGCGCACAGGTTGTCAAGCACGAAGTATTGCTCGGTGGTGGCCTTGCCGTCGTTGACTTCCTGCGTCCATTGCTCGAGCGGAAGCTTGATTCCGAAGGCCTTGTCAATCGCAAAAGCGATGTCGAGAAAGTCGAGGCTATCGATGCCGAGATCGTTGATCGCGTGGCTCTCCGGCTTGATCGTGTCGCGGGGGATGTCGCATGTCTCGGCGATGATATTGGCGACCGCATCAAACGTTGAGGACATCGCATAACTTCCTGGGAAATCGAGAATTTTCTGTGGTGCGTGGGCCGCGCCGAGATGCCCGCACAAGCCCGCCGTGCCGCCCGCTTAAGGATCGCGGTTCCTAATAGCGAAGCGAATCGCCTAGCGCAATGCCAATGGCGGTCGAATGCCACAGGCCCTCAAGTCGCCCCAATGCTGCCGCAATTTCACGCGAATTGGCAGCCTCCCTCGGTACAGAGGGATCACCCGACATTGCCAAGCCGACGTCAGGTCAAAGGCTAACCTTTGGCCTGCTTCGCTATTGGCTGGCGGGACGACTAGTACAACAAACGAAAGGAAGTAGGTTTTGAGAAATCAAAACACGACGTATCGTCGTACCATCAAGGCCGCCGCTCTCACCGCAGCGCTCGGCTGCGTGCTCGCGACCAGCGTTGCAATCACGCCGTCGCTCGCGCGGCAGCACCCAGCACGGGCCGCGAAGGCCGACTTCGGGTCAGCGTTCTCGGGTATCGCCTCGGTCTACCACGACCGCATGACCGCCAGCGGCGAGCACATGAATCCCAACGCCATGACGGCGGCCCACAAGACCCTGCCGCTCGGCAGCATCGTCACCGTCCGCAACCACCACAACGGCCGCTCCATAACGGTGCGAATCAACGACCGCGGCCCCTATGTGCGCGGACGCGTGATCGATCTCAGCCCGGGGGCGG
>Ga0257161_1000104_pt1 | contig 21398 bp, 9 predicted proteins | sample NR01A_FD_185954 | JGI IMG/M metagenome (GOLD analysis project Ga0257161, IMG submission 185954) | Soil microbial communities from H.J. Andrews Experimental Forest, Oregon, United States - NR-01-A | ecosystem: Environmental > Terrestrial > Soil > Temperate forest > Bulk soil | place: USA: Oregon... | reverse complement strand
TTTGGCTCCAGGGCTTCGCAGATCAAGCCACTGCGGCTGCACACGATGTGGTCGCGGACGCCGTGTCGCAGGATCACATCCCCTCGGTCTGCTTTGCGCTGGCTATGGCTGCGTGCCCTGTCGCATTCTGGATCGGCGATCGTCACGCTAGCCGACGATATGTTGATGTATTGCTGGAGCATTCGAACAAGAGTTCCTTGTGCTTTTGGCGTAGCTGGGGTCGCAGTTTCGATATCGTTTGGGAGCGGCGACACTCAGCTGAGCGTGCCCCCGCGCCAGGCATTTTGCCCGGCGCTGCGGGGTTGACGACGTTACTCGTGGATCTACTAAGTACGCTTTCCGAAGAATTCGTGACCTCGGAGGCGATCGCCCGCGCCGAACAGGGCCTAAGCGTTTGGTGTGCGGCTGAAACGCTGCGTGCCAAAGCAGAGATCCTCTTGAAAGGCGCTGGGCCGGACAGGCCGGACAGAATGACATGCGTAGACGCGCTTTTCCGGAGGTCGCTGGAACTGGCACGGGCGCAGGGCGCGCGGGCCTGGGAGCTGAGAACAGCAACAAGCTGGGCCCGGTTTCCACCACGACCAAAAGCGCTCCTTGGAAGCCTATGAACTGTTGGCTCCGGTGCTGGACCGGTTCACCGATGGATTTGCCACGGCTGATTTTTTGGCGGCGTCCGCGCTCCGCGCGGAACTCCAGTCATAAAAGCGCATTGGTGCAGCCTTTGCAGGTCCGTTTTGCTGCCCGCGTCGTGCACGCACTCGCGCGGGCGGGCTAGACATGGTGGGGAGCCAAGGGGGCGCCCGAAGAGATTCGAACTCCTGACCCCCAGATTCGTAGTTTTGATCTCCGTCACCCGGCGGCGGGGACTGTCGCCCTTCCATCGGGGCGCTGCGTCCGATAGATCATGTCCACGAACCTATCCTCGCCAGCATTTGGCTGCCTACACGCACAGGAAAACGTGCGGGCCGCTGCTAAGCTAAGTCTGCCAACAGCGTGGGAGCGGCCGAACGCAACAGCCTGCTTTGTGCTTCCCATTCCAGGGCTGTGTCGAGGGTGACAAGAAACTGCACCTTTCCCCCTGAGAGGACGGAGATCAGTACGCCGTCGCGATAGGCAAGGCGATTGCCGGTTAGTGCTGGCAATTGACGCCGGGGTGTCAGAATTCCCGCGAGATTGAGCGGGTCCGCTCCCGAGAATGAGACCCACTGGTCGGAGACCCGCTGACGGCCTTTTCAGCCAGGAACATTGCGGGACTTTTTGCGGACTTTAGGTCCCGCAAAGTCCCGCAACGCCGCTTTTGATCACCTTACGTTCGCGTCCAGGGTAGGGCACGATTTTCGTATAACGCTGTAATCTATAAGGATTTTTCTGGCGACCCCGGCAGGAATCGAACCTGCGACCTTCAGCTTAGAAGGCTGTTGCTCTATCCGCTGAGCTACGGGGCCGTGATGAATTTCTGACTTCGCACTCTTAATCCCGCGCGGTCCGATTACCGTGTGCGCTCCAACGCAATTTGTCGCCACAATAACACGAAAGGAGCTCCCGCCGCGAGGCCGGGGCTCCTCATCAAAGTCAGGCCTTGTGCGCAGGCAATTTGGGCTTTCTGTCCGGGCAATATTGACGGCAGCTCAGGCTTCTCAAGGAGCGCCGAACTTGTAGGACACCACCGTGCGCCAGACGTGCTCATGCAGGTTGGTGGTCAGCGTCTGGGCGGCGCCACCCGCGACAACGGGATTGGCGAACGTATCGGTGACACTGCCAAGATCCACGTACAGATATTCGGTCCGCGTCGTCCAGTTCGGGCCGAGCAGGCCAAAAATATCCAACTTGTTCTCGATGCCGCCGCCAACCGCGAACCCGGACTTGCTGTGGGAGAACGATGGACTGATGGTGGTGCCGCCCGCAGTCTGCGTGAAGCTCTCCTTGACTTCTCCATAGGCGGCGCCGCCGGTGGCGTAGAACAGGGCCGGTCCGATCGCATAGCCAAGCCGGCCGCGTACAGTACCGAACCACGAGAGCTTCTGATCGATCGTTGTCGCATTGGTACCGTTGCAGACGTCCACGCATGTCAGGTAGCCGCTGCCGGTGCTTCCTTGGAAATCGGCGTCGACGCCAACAACCCAGCTTCCGAATTGCCAATTGTATCCTACGATGCCGCCGCCGTCGAAACCGCGCGGCGACAGGAAGAACGCTTCCGCGTTGGTCGCCGGGACGACAAACGTGCTGTCGTTGCGGCCTATCCCGTAACCGAAGGTGCCGCCCACAAAGAGGCCCGCCCAATTGTAAGTCGGCCCGATGCCCGCAGATTGATCCGGACCGAAATGGTAATTGACGCCGCCGCGAAATATCTGTTCTCGATTCTTCACACTTAATGTGCCGACTCCTGCGGGCACTGCGCTTGAGACCGATGAACTGCCAAGATCGACATAAAGGTATTCAGCCTTTGCGGTCCAATTCCCGCCAAGCGCTGCCTCGACTCCGGTGCCCCAGGTCCACCCGCTCTTCGTCGCGGAGGTGCTCGATGAACTCGGGATGCCCCCTAACGTGGTTGTGAGGCCGGTTTCCGTCCCGCCATAAGCCACGCCCGCGGTCACGTACGTCAGCACCGGGCCGGTTGCCAATCCCAGGCGCGCCCGGGTCGTGCCGAACCAGTTCAGCTTTTGATCGATCAGCGCGGACGTTCCGGCGATGCAGTGCAACAAACACGTACGCGTATCCGAGATGCCTGCTCCCTGAATGTCGGTTTCAACGCCCAGCACAACGCTATTGATCTGGTAATTGTAGCCCAACTGGCCGCCACCGAACCCGCCGCCCGGCATGGCGTTGAAGGTCTCTATGCCTGGCCCTGGAGCGCCCGGCCCAAACGTGAAATTGCCTTGGCCTTGCCCGACGCCGTAGCCCGCATTTGCGCCGATATACCAGCCAGTCCACGCGTACGGTGCCGCTATCGGGGCCTTATAAAGAGGCGCCTTGACGGCCATGTCGGCCGCCAGCGCGGGCGCGCCAAAGGCCAATGCCAGCGGTGCCACGGCGAGAGGCAAGTTCCAAATTTTTCGTGTCATTTCAATACCAGGTCAGAGTTCTGTTCGATTTGCCATCACGATATTTGCATAGCCGCGTAGCCCTGTCTGTTGCGATTGCGTCACAGTGCAGAACTTTATGGACGTCGGCGGTCTGTCCGGCAGGTCAATGGCGGTCGCATGCCGCGCTTCGGTGGCCGGTTGCTCGACCGCAAGATTTTGCGCTGGCACCCCCGGCTGCCGAACCCTGGTGGTGGTATCCGGCGACATATTGGCGGTATCGAATAATCGGTCCGGGGGCGCCAGGGCATCGCGGTGGTTGTTGTCCTATCAGCAGAAAAACGTCTCGAGCGATAGTGGCAGCCGCAGTGGTCACCTATGCGCCCACGACGCTGTTGCCCCATAGGCATGCGTTTATGAGAATGAAACTTGTGTATCGTGCGGGTTCGGGTACATTTAATCTAGGGGAGAGACAAAAATAAAAATTGCAGGTTCCGCGACTCAAAAAGCGGAGGCCGCCCAAGGAGATGAACGTGGGTCGCGGTCGACGCATTCTTCTGTATTGCGCCGTTGTGATCACGGCCGGAGGCGTTGGAGCGTGGTACCTGCACCAGGGACCGGAGCCGGTTCGGGCGGCGCGTTCGTCGGCGCCGGCAGCCATTCCGGTAACCGTCGCGACCGCCACAAAGCGCGACCTGCCGATCTATCTCACCGGCCTCGGTTCGGTGCAGGCCTCCTTCACCGTCGGCATCCGGCCGCAAGTCGACGGCAAGCTGGAAGCCGTGCTGTTCACCGAAGGCCAGCAAGTCAAGAAGGGCGATGTTTTGGCCAGGATCGATCCGCGCCTCTATCTGGCGGCGCTCGATCAGGCCAAAGCCAGGAGGATGCAGGACGAAGCACAGCTCATTTCGGCGCAGAAGGACCTCTCACGCTCGCGCACTCTGGTCGACAAAAGCTTCCAGACCCAACAGGTGGTCGACCAGCAACAGGGCAAGGTCGACCAATTGATCGCTTCGATCAACGCCGATGAGGCGGCGATCGAGACCGCGCAGGCACAACTCGACTATACATTGATCACCGCACCGAGCGACGGCCGCATGGGTGTGCGCAATATTGATCCCGGCAATATCGTGCGCGCCGCGGATTCGGCGGTCATCGCCACTTTGACGTTGACCAAGCCGGCCGCGGTGCTGTTCACCTTGTCGGCCCGCTCCCTCAATGATGTGCGCGACGCCATGGCGCGCGGCCCCGTGGAAGTGACCGCGTTCAGCCAGGACAATGCGCGCGAGTTGAGCAAAGGGACGCTTCTCCTGATCGACAGTTTCGTCGATCAGGCGAGCGCCACGATGCGTCTCAAAGCGGTGTTCGCCAACGAAGACGAGCGGCTGTGGCCGGGGGATTTCGTGAATGCGAGAGTTTCGCTCGAGGTCCGACGCGACATCGTAATCATTCCGTCGGTTGCGATCCAGCGGGGGCCGGACGGAATTTTCACCTGGGTCGTGACGCCGACGGATTTGGCTGAGGTTCGAACGATCACCTCCGGGCTGACCACGGGCGACCAGACCATTATCACAAGTGGCCTCGCGGAAGGCGAGCGCGTGGTCGTCGACGGCCAGTATAAGCTGCGCCCGAATTCGCACGTGACGGTGAATGCGCCGGCAGGGCCGGCGGTCGCCAAGCGGGGCCGCGCGTCATGAATGTCTCCGAACCCTTCATTCGGCGACCTGTCGCGACGTCGCTGCTGATGGCAGCGATCGGCTTCGTCGGCCTCGTCGCCTACCCATTCCTGCCCGTCGCTCCTTTGCCGCAGGTCGATTTTCCGACGATTAACGTCAGTGCGACATTGCACGGCGCCAGTGCCGAGACGATGGCGGCTTCGGTCGCGGCGCCGCTGGAGCGTCAGTTCGGACAAATTCCAGGGGTCACGCAGATGACCTCGGTGAGCACGCAGGACGCGACTTCGATCGTCATTCAATTTGACCTCAATCGCAATATCGATTCTGCCGCCCAGGACGTGCAGGCGGCGATCACGGTCGCCGGTAAGACATTGCCGCAGCAGATGACGACGCCGCCGAGCTACAAGAAGAGCAATCCCGCCGATTCCGCGATTTTGATCCTGGCAGCGCAGTCCGACACATTGCCGCTTTATGTCGTCGATGATTACGTCGACAATTTTCTTGCCCAGCAAATCTCCCAGGTGCCCGGCGTTGCCCAGGTCAGTATCGGCGGAGAACAAAAGGCTTCGATCCGGGTGCAAGTCGATCCGGGCAAGCTCGCATCGAGCGGTGTGACGCTTGAAGAGGTGCGCAATACCCTCGTCACGTCGACCACGATTGCGGCAAAGGGAACTGTTCATACCGCGAAGACGAGCTTCACGATTGCCGCCAACGATCAGATCATCGATGCGGAGTCCTTTAACGACATCGTTCTGGCCTATCGCAATGGCGGTCCGATCAGGGTGCGCGATGTCGGCCAAGCCATCGCCGCCGAAGCCGACCACACCGTCGCCGGCTACCAGAACAACAAGCCCGGCATCCTGTTGGACATATTCAAGCAGCCGGGCGCCAACGTGATCGACATCGTCGATCGGATCAAGGAAGCGCTGCCGCGCCTGACCGCCAACATCCCTCCGGCGATCGAGGTCACGACCCTGTTCGATCGGACGACCACAATCCGTGCCTCGGTGGAAGATGTCGAGTTTACGCTCGGTTTGACCATTGTGCTCGTGATTTTGATTATTTTGCTGTTCCTGCGCAATATCTGGGCGACGGTGATCCCCGGCGTTACGGTTCCGTTGGCGCTGTTAGGCTCGTTTGCATCGATGTATCTTCTCAATTTCAGTCTCGACAACATCTCGTTGATGGCGCTTACCATCTCGGTCGGGTTTGTGGTCGATGACGCCATCGTGGTGGTGGAGAATATTTACCGCCATATCGAAAACGGCGAGTCGCCGTTCGAAGCCGCGCTCAACGGTTCGCGCGAGATCGGCTTCACCGTGTTGTCAATTAGCATTTCGCTGGTCGCAGTTTTCATTCCGCTGCTGCTGATGGGCGGAATCATCGGCAGGCTGTTCCGCGAATTCGCCCTGACGGTCACGGCGTCAATCGCGGTGTCGGCGCTGGTCTCACTGACGCTTGCGCCGATGTTGTGTTCGCGGTTCATGCGGCCGGAATCCCATGACCCCGGCCCCATCTTTCGCGTCATCGAACGTGGCTTCGATGGCCTCCTGTCGTTTTATCGGCGCACCCTCGACGTCGCGTTGCGTCACCAGGCGGTTACGCTCGGCATCTTTTTCTTCACCATGGCCGTGACCGGCGTCATGATGTTTCAAATTCCCAAGGGATTTTTCCCGATCCAGGATATCGGCCTGATCAACGGAATATCCGAGGCTGCCCAAGGCATATCGCCCGAGGAGATGAAGCGGCTGCAAGTGGAGCTCGGCGAGGTGATCCTGCGCGATCCCGATGTGGCGGCATTCAGATCCTCAATGGGAACGACCGGCACCAGCGCGCAAACCGGAAACACCGGCCGTTTTAGTATCACCCTCAAGCCTCGCGAACAGCGCGAGCACAATGCCTCGCAGATCATCGACCGCCTGCGTCCGGAACTCGCCAAGGTCACTGGCGTGAACCTGTTTCTCCAACCGGCGCAAGATATCACCGTCGGCGGCCGGATTGCACGGGCGGCCTTCCAGTATACGTTGCAGGACCCGAACATCAGTGAGCTGGTCGAATGGTCGCAAAAAATGCTCGACAAGATGCGCACGCTGCCGGAGCTGGTCGACGTTGCGAGCGATCTGTTGGCGCGAGCCCCGCAGCTCCAGATCACCATTAATCGCGACCAGGCTGCCCGATTCGGGATTTCCGCGCAGGCAATCGACGATACCCTCAACGATGCCTATGGACAGCGCCAGATTACCCAGTATTTCACTCAGCTCAATACCTATTGGATCATTCTCGAAATTCTCCCCGAGTTGCAGGCGAGCCTTGAATCGCTTGATCGCATCTACGTCAAGTCGCCGCTGACCGGCGCGGCGGTGCCGCTGTCGGCGCTGGTCGATGTCGATTCGCAAAAGATCGGTCCGCTGTCCATCAATCATCAGGGGCAATTCCCGTCCGCGACGCTGACGTTCAACTTGCGGGCCGGAGTGGCGCTCGGTCAGGCAGTTGAAGCCATCAACAAGGCGGCGCAAGACATCGGCATGCCGAATGCGGTGCTGGGCTCGTTCCAGGGCAACGCCCAGGCGTTTCAATCATCCTTGAAGAGCGAGCCCGCCCTGATCGCGGCGGCGCTCGTGGTCGTCTACATCATTTTGGGCATGCTGTATGAGAGCTTCATCCATCCGCTGACAATTCTTTCGACGTTGCCTTCGGCCGGCATCGGAGCGTTGCTCGCCCTGCAACTCGGGCACATGGACCTTTCGGTGATCGGCATCATCGGCATCATTCTGTTGATCGGCATCGTCAAGAAGAACGGTATCATGCTGGTGGACTTCGCCATCGTGGCTGAACGCGAACGCAACCTGCCGCCGCTTGCAGCGATACGCGAAGCCTGCCTGTTGCGGTTCCGTCCGATCCTGATGACGACGGCAGCGGCGATGTTGGCCGGGCTGCCGATGATGTTCGGCCACGGTACCGGTTCGGAAATGCGCCATCCTCTCGGTTATTCCATGGTCGGCGGATTGGCGCTCAGTCAGATTTTGACACTTTACACGACCCCAGTGGTCTATCTTTACCTTGCCCGGCTCCAGGCCTGGGTGCAGGGCAGGACGATCCAGCATGCGCCGCGAGCCGAGGAAGTCCATGCCATCGCGGCGGAGTGAGGCCGCGCTGGGACCGCGGGCGTCCCGCCCGCTCTTTCCGGCTGCGCTCCCGGTTGCGGCTTTGTATGAGGCGGGCGGGACGCCCGCGGTCCCGGCGGCAATCTCGGCCGCTATTCGTGGGGCGCGAAGCCGAACTGCCGTGCGAAGCGTTGCGCATAGACCGGCCATACCTCCGGATTGACCTTTCGCAGCACCGGTTTGCCGTCGAGTGCATCGAGCACTTGTTCGGCAGCGATTTTACCCATGTTGAATCGCGTTTCCCGGGTCACTCCGGCCGTATGGGGGCTGACCAGGACATTGTCGAATTTCAGCAAGGGGTGTTCGCAAGGCGGCGGCTCGGTCGCCCACACGTCAAGACCGGCGCCAGCCAGCTGCTTGCGACGCAGAGCGTCGACCAGCGCCGCCTCGTCATGAATGTGGCCGCGCGCTGTGCTGATGAGATAGGCGCCCGGGCGCATCTGGGCGAACTGCTCGGTGCCGACCATCCCGCAGGTGTCCGCCGTGAGCGGACAGTTGATCGACACGTAGTCGCTGCGGCGCATGAGCTCGCCGAGTTCCACCTTTTCGGCGCCGCGCTCGGCGCAGACCGCGGCCGTGAGATAGGGATCGTAGGCGAGCACCTGCATGGCTAACAGGCCGTTGCACAGTTGCGCAATGCGGCTGCCGACATTGCCGAGGCCGATGATGCCGATGGTCTTGCCGAACACGTCGTTGCCCATATAGGCGACACGATCTATGAGGCGCTCACGACGCATCACCTGGTTGGTTTCCGGGATTCGCTTCGAGAGCGCGATCAGCATACCGAGCGCATGCTCGGCAACCGCCTCGCGATTGCCGCCCGCCTGGTTCACCACAAGGATGCCGGCATCGGTGCAGGCTTTGACGTCGACCGTGTCGTAGCCGACGCCGCTCGTCGAAACCACGAGCACGCCAGGCATGCGGGTGATCAGCGTCGCATCGACGTGAAATTTCCGCGCAATCTCGTCTCGTGCCGAGCCGACCTGGTAGACATGGGCTGCGGCAAGGATCGGCCGTGCCACATCGTCTCCGCTTTCGTTTTCGAGCCGGTCGAGCCGCACGTCGCCACGACGCCCTAGAATCTCCGAATAAACCGGATCGGCAAGGTACTTCACGTAGAAAACGCGTTTTGTATTCACGGACACGGGGTTCGGGCCTTTCTATCGTCGCGGTCGTGATGGATTTGTGATGCGCGGTGCGTGTTCTAGCTGATTTTTCCTGTGTTGTGACAGTGATAGCCGGCAATTCAATCAAGCGCGGCCATGGGCTCGACACGATCTCCCATTCAAGTGATAAGCGGTGGATCGGAATCCCGGCCTTGCCGGGCAAGGAGGTCTTCCAATGTTGACGCAGCTGCGCTCCGGCCTCACGGCGGCGCTCGTGATTCTCTCGTCATATTCCGCCTGCGCCGCCGATAGGTCCTATCATAGAGACGATCTCGCCGAAGCTGCCATCCGCCTTGAAGGCCAGATCAAGACGGATGCGGGGCCGGTGACGAAACCGTTGGCGATGTTACGCCGCGAGGCCGATGCGGCATTCGCCCGCGCCGATCAGCGGGCCGGCGTACAAGTGCTCGGGCAGATCGTGGCGGTGGCGCCCGGCGAAGCCGCCAATTGGCTGCGACTGGCGAGGGCTATTCTGCGGATCATGCCGGTCGACATCAAGCCGCTTGACGCCCGCGAACGCGCCACGCTGCTCGAACGCGCCACCACAGCCGCCTATATCGCCTATCAGCGCGCGGGCAGTCGCGGCGAGGAGGCTGATGCGCTCGTCGTCCTCGGGCGCAGCTTTGCGGAACGCACCTTGTGGCGCCCGGCGCTCGATACCATGCGCTTGTCGCTCGAGTTGCGCGAGGTCGCGGACGTGCGCGCCCAATATGAAAAGATGCGCGACGATCACGGTTTCCGGCTCCTCGATTATTCGGTTGATTCCGATAGCGCCTCGCCCCGCGTTTGCTTCCAGTTTTCCGAGGAGCTGCCGGGCAAGCGAACCGATTTTTCGCCATTCATCAACGTTGCCGGCCAGGACAAGCCGGCGTTGTCGGCGGATGACAGGCAGCTTTGCGTCGAAGGGCTTGAACATGGCGAACGCTATGCCATCACAATGCGCGCTGGCTTGCCCTCGACCGTCAAGGAAACGCTCGCCAAGACCGCGGACTTTTCCGTCTATGTGCGCGACCGCAGCCCGTTCGTGCGTTTCACCAGCAAAGCCTATGTGCTGCCTCGCACCGGACAGCGCGGCATTCCGGTGGTGAGTGTCAACACTGCGAGCGTCGCCATCAAGGTTTACCGGATTGGCGACCGAAATCTGCTCGAGACCGTGGTGGGCGAGAATTTCCAGCGCAGCCTTAGCCGCTTCGAACTGCAACAGCTGGCCGATGAACGCGGCGTTTCGGTGTGGAGCGGCGAACTCAAGGTCGAGAGTCCACGCAATGCCGAGGTGACCACTGCTTTCCCGGTCGATGAGGCGATCGGCAACCTTGCTCCCGGCGTCTACGTGATGTCGGCGGAGGCCGCGGGGCCGAAGGCGGATGACTACGTGGACCTTGCCACCCAATGGTTCATCGTTTCCGATCTCGGGATCACGGCCTTTTCGGGCAACGACGGCATCCACGTCTTCGTGAATTCGCTCGCGACCGCAGCCGCCGGTATCCAGACCGACATTCGACTGATCGCTCGCAACAACGAGGTGATGGCGACTCGGCGCACCGATGCCTCCGGCCACGCGCTGTTCGAGCCTGGTCTCGCGCGCGGAGAGGGCGGACTTTCGCCGGCCCTGTTGGTTGCGTCCGATGCGCGCGGCGACTACGGTTTCTTGAGCCTCAAAGCACCGGCATTCGATTTCAGCGACCGCGGCGTCACGGGTCGAGTTGTGCCGGCGGGTCTCGACGCCTTCGTCTTCACCGAGCGCGGCGTCTACCGAACCGGCGAAACAGTGCACGTCACTGCGCTGCTACGCGATTCGCTCGGCATGGCGGCGCTCAATGTGCCGCTGACCTTGGTGGTCGAGCGCCCTGACGGTGTCGAATATCGCCGTGCCGTGGTAGCCGATCAGGGCATCGGGGGGCGCAATCTTGACGTCCCCATCGCGCCGACTGCATCGACCGGCACTTGGCGCGTACGCGTCTTCAGCGATCCCAAGCGTCCGGCCATCGGGGAGGCAAGCTTCATGGTCGAGGATTACGTTCCCGACCGGATGGAGTTCGATCTCGCCAGCAAGACTACGGCGATTGTCAAAGGCAAGGCGTTCGAGGTGACGGTTGAGGGCCGCTTCCTTTACGGCGCACCCGCGAGCGACCTGGACATCAGCGGCAACGTGAAGGTGCAGGCCACCTCTGGCCGGCCCGGATTTGCCGGCTATCAATTCGGCAATGCAGATGACGACGAGGCCAAGGGTGCGGTCGAGCAGCCTTTGGAGGACCTCCCGCAGACCGACGCGGTCGGCAAGGCAAAATTCGAAGTGACGATCGACAAATTGCCGCAGACGACCCGTCCCATGGAGGCACAGGTGACGGTCAGCATGGCGGAGGCTGGCGGGCGCGCCATCGAGCGCAAGCTGACTCTCCCGGTGACGCCGGCTGCCGCCATGATCGGGGTCAAACCCCTGTTCGCTGGAGCTTCGCTTGGCGAAAATGCGGATGCGACTTTCGACGTGACGGTGGTTGCGGCGGACGGCACTGCGGTTTCACGCGCGGGCCTACACTACGAACTTCTCAAGATCGAGCGCCGCTATCAATGGTATCGGCAGGACGGCAGCTGGAACTACGAGCCCATCAAGCAGACCAAGCGAGTCGCCGACGGCACTCTCGATGTCGCCGCCGATCAGCCGGGGCGCATTTCGGTTCCGGTGACGTGGGGTCGCTACCGCCTTGAGGTGTCGAGCCCGGACGGCGGGACCGCGGCGACGGCCATTGGATTCGATTCCGGCTTTTATGCTGAGTCGAGCGCCGATACGCCCGATCTGCTCGAGACAGCGCTCGACAAGCCCGAATACAGCCCCGGTGAGACCATGATGGTCGCCGTGACGGCGCGGGCTGCCGGAAAGGTGATGCTCAATATCGTCGCGGACCGAATGGTCGCGACTCTCAATCAAAGTGTACAGCCGGGCCTCAACCAGATCCGCGTTCCGGTCGGACGCGATTGGGGCAATGGCGGCTACGTGGTGGCAACGCTGTTGCGGCCGCTCGACGTGGCGGCCCAGCGCATGCCCGGCCGAGCCGTCGGGGTGCAATGGTTTTCGGTCGATCGGAAGGCGAAGACCCTTGCGGTCAATCTTGAGCTTCCGACACTATCGCGGCCGAGCCAAACGTTGCGCGTGCCAGTCAAAATCGACGGCCTTGCCGGGCAGGAGGCGAGGCTGGTGGTAGCGGCGGTCGACGTTGGAATCCTCAACCTCACCCACTACAAGCCGCCGGCCCCCGACGACTACTTCCTGGGCCAGCGCCGCCTGACTGCGGAAGTGCGCGATCTCTACGGCCAACTCATCGACGGCATGCAGGCGACGCGTGGCCAGATCCGCTCAGGCGGCGACGGCGCCGGCGCGGAGCTGCAAGGCAGCCCGCCGACCCAGCCTCCCGTCACGCTCTACTCAGGCATTGTTGCCGTCAACCGCGACGGCACTGCTGAAGTTGCTTTCGAGATTCCGGAGTTCGCCGGCACCGTGCGGGTTATGGCGGTGGCTTGGTCGCGCGACAAGGTCGGCCGCGCGGTGGGCGACGTGACGGTGCGCGATCCGGTGGTCGCCACCGCGACGCTGCCGCGCTTCATCCTGGTCGGCGATCGCAGCACCATGCAGCTCGAACTCGACAATGTGGAAGGGCCGGCCGGCGACTATCGGATTGCGCTCGAGACCGACGGGCCGGTGCGTCTCGGCACCGGTGTGCCGCAGACGGTGCAACTGCGTGCCAAGCAACGCAACCGATTCGCGGTTCCGCTGACTGCATCGGCGGCCGGTATCGCCAATATCAAGATACGGATTGCGGGCCCGGCGAATTTCGCGCTCGATCGCAATTACATGCTGGCCGCAAAGCCCGCAACCCAGGTGCTGACGCGACGAACGGTGCGAACCATCGCGGCCGGCGAGAGCCTGACGCTGTCGGGCGATCTGGTCTCCGACCTCGTGGCCGAGACCGGCAGCGTCGCGCTGTCGGTCGGACCGTCGACGGCGCTCGACGTCGCGACGCTGCTCAAGGCGCTCGACCGCTATCCGTTTGGATGCTCGGAGCAGATCACGAGTCGCGCACTGCCGCTGCTTTACGTCAACGAGCTGGCGGTCGAATCCCATCTCGCGCTCGACACCGCGGTCGATCAGCGCATCCGCGACGCGATCGAACGGTTGCTTGCCCGTCAAGGCTCAAATGGTTCGTTCGGCCTTTGGTCGGTCGGCGGCGACGATGCGTGGCTCGATAGCTACGTCACCGACTTCCTGACGCGCGCGCGCGAGCGCGGATTTGCGGTGCCGGACGCCGGCTTCAAACTCGCGACCGACCGACTGCGCAATTTTGTTGCTAACGCACCGGAGCCCGGCAAGGACGGCGGCCGCGATCTCGCCTATGCGCTTTATGTGCTGGCACGCAATGGCGCGGTCCCGGTCGGCGATCTGCGCTACATCGCCGATGTCAAGCTCGGCGACGTTGCTACCCCGATCGCCAAGGCGCAGATCGCTGCGGCGCTCGGCCTGCTTGGCGACCGTGTGCGGGCGGAGCGGGTTTACGCCGCCGCGCTCGACGCGTTGGCGCCACCGCCGCGATTCGAATTCGGACGCCAGGATTACGGCTCGACGCTGCGCGATGCGGCGGCAGTCGTCATGCTGGTAGCGGAAGGCAACGCACCGCAGCCGACCATCACGACCGCGGTGCAGAAGGTCGAAGCCGCGCGCGATGCGGCGTTCTACACGTCCACCCAGGAGAATGCCTGGATGGTCTTGGCCGCTCGTGCCATCGGCAAACAGGCCCGCCTCTCGCTTGATGTCGGCGGTGAGATGCGTCAGAGTCCGCTTTATCGCACGGTGCGGGCGGGTGAATTGCAGACCACCCCGCTCAAGGTGACCAACACCGGTGACGCGCCGTTTAGGGCCGTCGTATCGGTCAACGGCGCGCCGGTGACGCCCGAGCCCGCGACCGACAAGGGCTTCAAGATCGAACGGCTCTACTACACGCTCGATGGCAAGCCGGCCGACCCCTCCAGGGCGCGGCAGAACCAGCGCTACGCGGTGGTTCTCAAGGTGACCGAGCCGACGTCGCAATATGGCCGCGTCATCGTCGCCGACTACTTGCCGGCGGGATTCGAGATCGACAATCCGCGGCTGGTATCATCGGGCGACGCCGGAACGCTGGGCTGGATCCAGGATGCCTCCGAGCCGGTCTACTCAGAATTCCGCGATGACCATTTTGGCGCGGCTTTCGATCGCGACAACAAGTCGCCGGCGGTATTCACCGTCGCCTATGTGGTGCGTGCGGTGTCGCCCGGCACTTACGTGCTGCCTCAGGCCTTTGTGGAGGATATGTATCGACCCGACCGTTACGGCCGTACCGGCACCGGAACGGTCGCCGTCGCGGCCGCACGTTGATGGTGGATGTGAGTGACCGGCGATGAACTGCTCGCTATCTCCCGATGCGTCATCTTCCCCCTCCCCCAATCGAAATCGGCTGTTGCCGAATTCGATCACTCTATTAACGGGCCGAAACCCGCATATACGCGGTTTCGGCTGGGGGAGGGTCGGGGTGGGGGGGCGGGCGGTTGCGGCACGGACGTGCCCCACGGCGCGACCTCCATCCAAGAAGAAGGGCAGCCCTCGCCCTCCCCACAAGGGGAAGGGGAGAAGAGACCGCTGCTCGCGACTGTCGCTACCGCTGTTGCGGCGGCGATGCTCGCTGTGGCGGGCGCGGTCGCGCTTTCGATTGCCGCGCTTGGTCCGGCGCCGCTCGGCGAGAGCCTTGAATTCTCCACGACAGTGGTCGACCGCGAAGGCCGACTGTTGCGCCCCTATGCGACGAGCGAGGGACGCTGGCGCCTGCCGGCGCGGGCGGACAGCGTCGATCCCCGCTATCTGGAGTTGCTGATCGCATATGAGGATAAGCGGTTTCGCACGCATTCCGGCGTCGATCCACTTGCTTTGCTGCGCGCCGGCGCGCAGGTCCTGACCCATGGCCGCATCCTTTCGGGCGGCTCGACTCTCACCATGCAGGTCGCGCGGCTCTTGGAGCCGCGTGCGGAGCGCTCGCTCGTCGCGAAGTTGCGCCAGGTCGTTCGCGCGGTGGAGATCGAGCGGCAAATCACCAAAGACGAAGTGCTCACGCTTTATCTGAATCTCGCCCCCTATGGCGGCAACCTCGAAGGCATTCGCGCTGCATCGCTCTCCTACTTCGGCAAGGAGCCGAAGCGGCTCACGCTCGGCGAAGCGGCCTTGCTGGTCGCCTTGCCGCAATCGCCGGAAGCGCGTCGCCCGGATCGTTCGGTGACGGCGGCCACACGCGCGCGCGACCGCGTGCTCGACCGTGTCGCCAATGCCGGCATCTTCGACGCTGCCGAAATTTTGCGCGCCAAGGCCGAGCCAGTGCCGGCGGCGCGCAAGCCGATGCCGACGCTGGCGCCGCACGCCGCGGACGATGCGGTTGCGGCATTGCCGGGCCGATCGCTGGTGCGGCTTACCATCGACGCGCCATGGCAGGCGAGCCTTGAGGGATTGGCGCGCGAGCGGGCGCGTGCGCTCGGGCCGAACATTTCGGTCGCGATCCTTGCCGTCGACCATGGCACCGGTGAGGTGCTGGCGCGGGTCGGTTCCGCCGATTATTTCGACGCCGAGCGCGCTGGCCAAGTCGATATGACGATGGCGATACGTTCGCCCGGCTCGACCCTCAAGCCATTCATCTACGGGCTCGGATTTGAAGACGGCGTCATCCATCCGGAGACCACGATCGAGGATCGCCCGGTGCGCTACGGCGCCTATGCGCCGGAAAACTTCGATCTCACGTTCCAGGGCACCGTGTCAGTGCGCAAAGCGCTGCAGATGTCGCTCAACGTACCGGCGGTCGCGGTGCTTGACCGTGTCGGCGCTGGACGGTTCACGGCGCGATTGCGCCAGGCGGGCGGGGCGCTGGTGCTGCCGAACGGCGAGGTCCCCGGGCTCGCCATGGGTCTCGGCGGCGTCGGGGTGCGGCTGGCCGATCTCGTAAGGCTTTATGCTGGCTTGGCGCGGCTCGGCAGCACGGTCCCGCTGATCGAACAGCCCGCGGAGATATCACCCGCGGGCGCCGATGCCCGGGGGGACGCGCGACGGCTCATGGAGCCGGTGGCGGCCTCGCATGTGGGCAGCGTTTTGCTCGGCACGCCACCGCCCGAAAATGCGCCGGGCGGCCGCATCGCCTTCAAGACCGGGACGAGCTACGGCTATCGCGATGCTTGGTCGGTCGGCTTCGATGGCAAGCGCACCATCGGGGTGTGGGTCGGCCGGCCCGACGGCGCGCCGGTGCCGGGGCTCGTCGGACGTGCCGCGGCTGCACCGATCCTGTTCGACGCTTTTGCGCGCTCCGGCAAGCTGCCCGTTCCGTTGCCGGCGGCGCCACGCGGTACTCTGTTTGCGAGCAACGCCAAACTGCCGCCGCCGCTGCGGCAGTTTCGGCCAAACGGCTTCTCAAGCGGTTGGGCGGACGCGGGTGCCGAGCCGCCGTTACGCATCTTGTTTCCGCCCAATGGCGCACGGCTCGAACTCGTCGCCGGCGAGCACGGCGGCATCGATCCGATGCCGCTGAAGATCTCGGGTGGCATGGCACCGCTGACCGTGCTGGTCAACGGCATTCCGCTTGGCGGCGCCAGTACCAAGCGGACGATATTTTTCACGCCCGACGGACCGGGGTTTGCTCGGCTCACCGTGATGGACGCCAAGGGCTCGGCCGACAGCGTGACAGTACGGTTACAGTAAGGTGATGCAGGCGCATCATGCTTCGTGAGCGTCCGGCGCCATTGACGCCGTCGGCACCCTTTGCGGGGCAGGTATCAGCGAGCCGGCCAGTGGCGGCGGCTTCTATTTCGTATTGACGGCGTTCTTGATGGCCATCGTGGAAAGCTGAATTACCAGTTCTCTCAGGCGCTTAGTTTCCTCTCGGAGCAGTTGCAATTCGTCCGATTGGGAATAAGACTTGGAACATTCCGAAACACTATCCGGCCATTGGTGAGATGGTTTGGCGTCAGCCATCGTGGTCCCCTACACGAATCACTTGGGACCAACTTCAGTTCGAATTGAGCAGTTCGTTGGGCATGAATGTGTCGGCTTTTCACATCTCGTGTTGTGGAAGTTTGGCCTCGCCAGCCCCAGAACTCCGTTGGTAGAATTCGTCTGCCATGCACCCGAAGAATCGTACCAAGCTCGCCAATCGCGTCATCAAAGCTGCGGAGGCTGCGCTCGCGGCACAGCATTACGCTGCTCCCGTCGATGTGCTGGTCGGCCTCGGATGGCTCGATGGCGGAACAGTGAAGCGCTGGCGGCAGGGGCAGGTCGACTACCTCGAGCGCGTCGTGCAAACCAATCTGTCGCGCATTTCCGAAGCCATGAAGCTGTTCCGGTCATGGGCAACCACAAAGGGGTTGTCCCCGAGTGAGACCCACTACGTCGCGCGGACGCCACGGCGACAGGCGCTGCGCTTCAGCAAGAGCGGAAACCCGACGATTGAAAAACTGTACCGCACCCATTGGGTTTCGCCCGAGCTTTCGGAGAAAAAGCGTGAACGCTTGGCGGAGAAAGTGAGCCGCGCACCGGAACTGGTGGTTATCCAGCCTTTGAACCGCGAGTGGACGTGTCATAAATGCGGCGGCAGCGGCGATCTTCTCATCATGGAAAGCCCTGGTCCGGTGTGCTTGCGGTGCGCCGGTCTGGACGACCTCGCGTTCCTGCCCGCCGGCGATGCGTTGCTCACGCGCCGAGTCAAGGCGAACAGTGCCAGATTTGCTGTCGTCGTACGTTTCAGCAAAAGCCGGCATCGCTATGAACGACAAGGCCTATTGGTTGAACCGCATGCATTGGCGCAAGCCCAGCGTGCGCTCGGCGCCCAGGCCGCGGGTCCGGTCATCATCTCGGACGGCGAGCCAAGGCGCGCGTCCATCGAAGGCGAAAGCGTTCACGACGAGCGCTGATGCGGCCAGGAAGGCGGTTTTCGCTGCCGGTATCGAACTTCGAATGTCGTCCGTGCGCCGGCCGCGGTGTTGCGGCGTTGCATCATTCGGAAATTTTCCATGTCTTGCCGTCGGTTAGCGGAGTTTGCCGCAGCCGCGAAGCTTGTTTGCGTGGCGCCTGCGCTCTAAGGTGAGGTGGGGACCGCGCTACTTGCTGCGAACGAGGTTGCGAAAAGCCCGAGCGCGTCGGAACAGCGGTATGGCCGTCATCGTCGAGCCGAAGGCACGACAGGGATTGAAGAATTGGAGGCTCGCGGCCCTGATGGGTTTTGCGACCTCCTCCCATTTGCGTGCCGTCGCCGTGCTGGCTGTCCTATCGCTCGCATCGTTCCTGCCGGGCTTTTTCCAGATTCCGCCGGTCGATCGCGACGAGGCGCGGTTCGCACAAGCCAGCAAGCAGATGATTGAGACCGGCGACTATGTCGACATCCGCTTTCAGGACGAGACCCGCTACAAGAAGCCTGCCGGCATCTATTGGTTGCAGGCGGCAGTGGTCGAAATCGCGGAAGCCTTGGGCGTGCCGCGTTCCCGAACGCAGATCGGGCTTTATCGGATTCCTTCGCTGATCGGTGCCACCGGGGCCGTGCTGCTGACCTATTGGGCCGCGCTTGCCTTCGTATCGCGCCGGGCAGCGCTGATGGCGGGCGCCATGATGGCGACCTCGATTCTTCTCGGCGTCGAAGCGCGGCTCGCCAAGACGGATGCAATGTTACTGCTGACCGCGGTGGCGGCATTGGGTGCAATGGCGCGCGCCTATCTGGTGGAGCAGGGCGATCGTGCGACCGATGTGCCCCCTTTGATCATCGCCGCGATCTTCTGGAGCGCGATCGCGGCCGGAATTCTGGTCAAGGGACCGATGATCCTGATGTTCGTGGGGTTCGCCACCATCGCGCTTGTGGTGGCGGATCGTTCCGCACATTGGTTGTGGCGGCTGAAACCGGTAATCGGCGCGCCCTGGGCGCTCGCACTGGTGATGCCATGGTTTGTTGCCATCTTGATTCGCAGCGACGGTAGCTTCTTTACCGACGCCCTCGGCCAGGACATGTTGGCCAAGGTGACGGGCGGACAGGAAACCCATGGCTTGCCGCCGGGCTTTTATTACGCGGCGTTTTGGGAAACGTTCTTTCCGGGCGCCATGCTGGCCGCTCTGGCGGCACCGGCAGTGTGGCGTGCGCGCACCGAACCCGGTTGCAAAGTTCTGCTCGCCTGGATCGTACCGTCCTGGATCGCATTCGAACTGGTGCCGACCAAGCTGCCGCATTACGTTCTGCCGCTCTATCCGGCGCTCGCGATCCTCATCGCGGGTGTCGTCGACAGCCACTCGCTCTCGCACAATCGCTGGCTGGTGCGCGGAACGATTTGGTGGTTCATCCTGATGATGGCGGTGGCGTTGCTTCTGATTGCGCTGCAAATCGTCGTCGGCCAAAGGCTTGGCCTGTTGACGTGGTTGTTCGCGGCGGCAGCCGTGATCTTTTCGCTGTTCGCTTGGCTGCTCTATCAGGTCGACGGCGCCGAAGCGTCGCTCATTCGAGCCATGGCGGCCTCACTCATGCTCTCCTTCGCGGCTTATGGGGTGACCTTTCCGGGCTTGCGCGGCCTATTTCCATCCGTGGGTCTCGCGAATTACATGCACAGCGCCAACTGCACCGATCCGGTCGCGGTAACGGCCGGTTTTCACGAGCCGAGCCTCGTTTTCCTCGCTGGCACCAACACCAACCTGGGTGTGGGCTCCGGGGCAGCGGATTTTCTGCTCGGTGGACCGTGTCGGTTCGCGTTCGTCGAAGGCCATCAAGAGCGCGCGTTCGTGCAGCGCGCCGATGCCATTGGCCTTCGCTACACGATGGGGCCGCGCATCGAGGGCTTCAACATCAACGGCGGCCAGGCGGTCAACATTGCCACTTACCGTTCAGAGCGTGGCCCATGACGGCGTCCGGCGGGGCGAATACGCATGACCTGGGTGCCGTTGCGGCGCGCGCCGCGGTGTTTTTTGAAAATATTCGTGATGGCCTTCGCACCGTGGTGCGCCGGCAGCGGAGACTTGCGACGAACTTCGTTCCCGCATGGCGAGGCCTGAAAATCCACGGCGCGATCGCGATGTGTGCGGTAGTGCTCTCGATGCTGTTTCTCGACACGCCCCTGCATAAGTTCGCCGCCGGGCTGCCACCTTGGCTGGTCGACGTCGCCTATGAAATCACCGATTTTGGTCGCTCCGGATGGATTTTGGCGCCAGTCGGCACACTGATCGTCCTGATTGCTTTCCTCGCACCGCCGGCGCTCGACTACATGTCACGTGCGGTACTCGCTATCGCGGTCGCACGGCTCAGCTATGTGTTCGTCGCGGTCGGCTTGCCGGGACTTGTGAGCACGGTGGTTAAGCGATTGATCGGTCGAGTGCGGCCGTCCGCCATTGGACCGTTCGCTTACGAGCCGTTTTCGTGGCGGCCCGAATATGCGAGCTTTCCGTCCGGCCATGCCACGACCGCATTCGCGGCGTTGGTAGCGTTCGGCATCATCTTTCCTCGCCTCCGCCCCGTGCTATGGATCTATGCGGTGCTGATCGCGGCAAGCCGGGTGATGGTCTCCGCGCACTATCCGAGCGATGTAATCGCCGGTGCGGCGTTCGGGGCGTTCGGCGCCTTGTTGGTGCGCGATTGGTTTGCGGCACGCCGGCTTGGGTTTTTTGTCGGCTCCGACGGCGCCATTCACACTATGCCGGGCCCGTCGCAACGGCGGATCAAACAGGTTGCCGGCACGCTCGTTGCCTCATAAAAACGCGCGTGCGCGCGGGGATAGTCTGTCGGGCGGGTCACTCTTCGAACCTGTTCATTTCGTTGAATTTCCCGCCGGAGACGGAATTCGCAACAGCGGAATATCCCGGACAGCAGAAGCGGACTTCTTGATGACTGAGGACAGTCGATTCCCGTCCGGTGCCGCTGCGCCACGCATCTCGGTCGTGGTGCCGGTACGTAACGAAGCCGGCAATATCGTGCCGCTGATCAAGGAAATCGTGCGGGCGCTGGAGACGTTTGCGCCAATCGAAATCATTTACGTCAATGACGGATCGAGCGACGACACCGAGGTCGAGTTGAGGTCTTTGATGAAAACGCACGATTTCCTGCGCCAGATCCGGCACGAGGTTTCGTGCGGTCAATCGGCGGCTGTACGCAGCGGCGTCGCTGCGGCCCGCGCCGCCATCGTGGCGACGCTCGATGGAGACGGTCAGAACGATCCAGCCTTTCTCCCTGCCCTGGTGGCAGCGCTGGAGCGCAGCCCAATGGTGGGGCTTGTGGCCGGTCAGCGTGTCGGCCGCAAGGCCACCGGCTTCAAACGGCTGCAATCGTGGATCGCAAATGCGGCGCGCAAGGCCATTTT
>Ga0257161_1000103_pt1 | contig 21581 bp, 15 predicted proteins | sample NR01A_FD_185954 | JGI IMG/M metagenome (GOLD analysis project Ga0257161, IMG submission 185954) | Soil microbial communities from H.J. Andrews Experimental Forest, Oregon, United States - NR-01-A | ecosystem: Environmental > Terrestrial > Soil > Temperate forest > Bulk soil | place: USA: Oregon... | reverse complement strand
GCAATTATTGCGGCGCTCGGTTTTGTGTTGTTTGCATCGCCGTCAAGCTCCGCACAAGAAATCGACATGACGTCGTTAAAATGCACCGACTTCGTCAAAAGCAATCAAGAGACCGCAAAGAACATCATGCTTTGGCTGAGCGGATATTTTACATATGAAGATGATCCGCCAATTATCAGTCTTTCAAAGATAGGCAATAAAGAGAACCAACTCAAACAGTATTGCGCTGATAATCCACTTTTACCTTTGTTGGAAGCTTCTGAAATATTTATGGACAAGAAGTACAACAAGGAGAAATAGCGGTGTTCTAACCGCCTCCCGCATCATCATGGCGGTCGCAGGCTCTCGGGCTGCTGTCACGATGGTTTTCAGGTGCACGGAAACGCACCGACCAGAGAAGGCGGACTGGCCGTACGCGTGATCCATCCGCCTATGATCCTGAATGCACGGGCGTCCACGGGTTGCGTGACGGCGGCTGTGCTGATTGCCTCACAAGGTCGTTGGCTGGGCTCCACGCTGCGGCATCGCGCCGCAACCGGAAACGCTGCACCGTAGTTGAGACCTGGGACCGTCGCCGCGGCGATGAGCGCCCAGCGTCCCGACTTCTGATGCTTTGGGGCGCGTGGTGGAACGTCACAGAATTTAAACTGGTACGACTTCCAACCATTTCCCGCCAAAATTGCAGTCAATTCTCAACGTCCGTTTGTCTGAACCAGGGGCCCTAAATGGATACCGACGTTCTGGTCGTCGGGGCCGGCCCGACCGGGCTGATGCTCGCCAATCAACTCGCTCGGCGGGGCGTGCGTGTGCTGGTCATAGACCGGCATGCTGGGCCGTCGCTTCAGACGAGGGCACTGGGCGTGCAGGCGCGCACCTTGGAGATCTACGCCAAGCTCGGCATCGTCGGTCGAGCGCTCAAACTCGGCAAGCGCGGCAGGGGCGCAAACCTTTGGGCGCAAGGGCGCAAGATGGCGCGCGTGCCTTTCGGCGACGTCGGACATGCCGCGACTCCCTATCCGTTCATTCTCATCCTCGGTCAGGACGACAACGAACGAATCATGGGCGACAAGCTCCGTGACTTGGGCGTGTCGGTGCAGTGGAGTACCGAGCTGGTGGGCCTCGAGCAGGAACCCGATAGGGTCGCGATAACGCTCAAGCTGCCCGGCGGCGCCGACCGCAAGCTGTTCGCCGCGTGGGTTGCGGGATGCGATGGCGCGCACAGCGCGGTGCGTGAGTTGAACGGGATTTCGTTTCCAGGCGCTCCCTACGAGCACGTGTTCTTCGTCGTCGACGTAGAGATGACCGGGAGCATGGTTCAAGGCGAGGTGAATATCTACCTGTGGCAGGAGGGCTTTCATCTTCTGTTTCCCATGCGGGGCAAGGATCACTGGCGGATCGTCGGGATTCTGCCGCCGACCCTGCGTGACCGGGACGATGTAAAATTCGAGGCCGTAATCCCCTCCTTGCGCAAGGAAGCGGGAGCATGGTTGTCCTTCAAGTCATGTTCCTGGTTTTCCACCTACCGCATCCATCACCGACGCGCCTCGCGCTTCCGCGATCGCCGCTGCTTTCTGCTCGGCGACGCCGCGCACATTCATAGCCCGGTTGGCGCACAAGGCATGAACACCGGCCTGCAGGATGCATATAACCTCGCATGGAAGCTCGCGCTCGTTGTCAAGGATCAAGCGGAAGTGGCATTGCTCGATTCATACGAGGAAGAGCGCATCCCGGTGGCGCGGCGATTGCTGAACACGACCGACCGGGCATTCAGGCTCGCGGTATCCGACAGCCGGCTTGCCGGCTTGCTTCGCACCAAGGTGCTCGCCAGGATCGCGGCGTTTGCGATGAGCCGCGAACGGATACGGACGGCCGCGTTTCGCGTTGTCTCCCAGATCGGCATAAACTACCGGAAAAGCTCCTTGTCGAAATCCCTGGAGGTGCTACCTGACGGCGCGCCGCGCAGCGGCGATCGCTTCCCGTGGCTACGGCTCAAATTCCAGGCGAACGGCAGCGTCGAGGATCTATTCGAGAAAATCGACGACACGCAGTTCAACCTGATCGTGATCGGACAGCCTGTGCCCTCAGAAGGAGCGCCAGACCTCGGTGACTTGCTGCGCATCCACGTGATTCCGGTTGATCCAATCAATGACGCGGAATTTGCCCGCACGCAAATTCCCAAGCCCTCTTTCTATCTCCTGCGTCCCGACGGCCATATCGGACTTTGTGGGGTTTGCTTGGAAGTTGCTGCGGTCAAACGTTATCTCTCCAAGCGATTGCGCCTCGGCGCGTCGTAGCCCGGATGGAGAGACCGCATCTTTGCGGTCGCGCAATCCGGGGCGGTGCTTCGATGGCGAAGGTCCGTCCAGCGCTGCGAGGCTGTACCCGGATTGTGCAAACGCGAAGAGCGTTTGCACAATCCGGGCTACACGCCCGCCTGCGCCCTACGCCCCCACCACGCCCTTGCTCAGAAACTGCTCCAGCCAGTGGATATGGTAATTGCCGTCGACGAAATCGGCGTCGCGCACCAGGGCACGGAACAGCGGCAGCGTGGTCTCGACGCCGTCGACCACGAATTCGTCGAGGGAGCGGCGTAGCCGCATCAGGCATTCGGTGCGCGTCTTGCCATGCACGATGAGCTTGCCGAGCAGCGAATCGTAGTGCGACGGGATCGCATAGCCCTGGTAGGCCGCCGAATCGATCCGCACTCCCATGCCGCCCGGCGGATGATAATGGACGATCTTGCCGGGGGAGGGGCGGAACGATACCGGATTCTCCGCGTTGATGCGGCACTCGATGGCATGGCCGTGGAATTTCACATCATGCTGCGCGATGGCCAGTTCGTCGCCGCTCGCGATGCGGATCTGCTCCAGGACAAGGTCGATGTCGGTGATCATCTCGGTCACCGGATGCTCGACCTGGATACGGGTGTTCATCTCAATGAAATAGAATCGGCCCTCCTCATACAGGAATTCGACGGTACCGACGCCGAGATAGTTCAGGTCCCGCATCGCCTTCGCGACGGTTTCCCCGATGGCGTCGCGCTCCTCGGCATTGAGGGCCGGAGAGGGGCTTTCCTCCAGCACCTTCTGATGGCGGCGCTGGAGCGAGCAGTCGCGTTCGCCGAGATGAATGGCGTGGCCGCGGCCGTCGCCGAGCACCTGAATTTCGATGTGGCGCGGCGTTTCGAGATACTTCTCCAGATAGACCGCGTCATCGCCAAACGCCGCCTTGGCTTCCGCGCGCGCCGTCGCGAGCGACACCGCAAGATCGGCCTCGCCGCGAGCGACTTTCATGCCGCGCCCGCCGCCGCCGGAGGCCGCCTTAACCAGCACGGGAAAGCCGATCTTGCGGGCGACGGCAAGCGCTTCGGCATCGGAAGTAACGCGGCCCTTCGATCCCGGCACCACCGGAATGCCGAGTCGTTGCGCAGTGCGCTTGGCCTCGATCTTGTTGCCCATCAAGCGGATATGCTCGGGCTTGGGACCGATGAATTGCACGCCGTGCTCGATCAGGATTTCGGCAAAGCGGGCATTCTCGGAGAGGAAGCCATAGCCCGGATGCACGGCGTCGGCGCCGGTGATCTCGCATGCGGTGACCAGCGCCGGAACGTTGAGATAGCTGTCGCGTGAAGGCGGCGGCCCGATGCAAACGCTTTCGTCGGCCAGCCGCACGTGCATGGCGTCGGCGTCCGCCGTGGAGTGGACCGCGACGGTTGGAATGCCGAGATCCTTACAGGCGCGCAATATGCGTAGCGCGATCTCGCCCCGATTGGCGATCAGGATCTTTTCAAACATGGCCGCGATCCGCAATCACTCGATGATCATCAGCGGTTCGCCGAATTCCACCGGCTGTGCGTCTTCGAACAGGATCTGAACGACCGTGCCGGCTTTGGGCGCAGGAATTTGGTTGAGAGTCTTCATCGCCTCGACGATCAGGAGCGTATCGCCGGCCTTGACCACCGAGCCGATGTCGCAGAACGGCTTGGCGCCGGGCTCGGGCGCCCGATAGGCGGTGCCGACCATCGGGGATGCCACGACGCCGGGATGCTGGGACGGATCGAGCCCACCGGGCATGGCAACCGAAATCGCACGGGCCGCTTCTAGGGCAGGAGGCGCATAGGCGACTGCGGGCTGGCGGGCAACCCGGACCCTCAATCCGCGCTGCTCGATTTCGATCTCGGTAAGCCGGGTTTCGTCGAGAAGGCGCGCGAGCGAGCGCACCACATCCTCGTCTACGACGGCATCGGATTTCTTCTTGTCGTCTCCCGCCACCGGCTCAGCTCCGTCTGGCCTTGGTCATTGCTGCAAGGCCGTCGATCGCAAGCCCATAGCGGTCGATGCCGAATCCGAACGTGTCATCCCCGGAAGCACTTTTACGCCAATTCGAACAGCGCTCAAATTTCTTTGTCTGCGCCGTGGCATGCGCGTCAACTTGGCCGAAAGTGCGCTGGTGCTCGAAGGCGCCGCGAAGGCGGCATGCATCGGTAATCGACAACCGCCATTAGCGCAAGGTCACCCGACCGGGTGCTCTAACACACAGCCCCGCCGCAACGTGCGGTGCTCACCTTGGTGCGCAAGGCATCAAGGCCGACCGCTCCGATCACGACGTCGGTGCCGACGATATAGCTGGGCGTGCCATTGAGCCCAAGCGTTTCGGCGAGCTTAAGGCTTTCCTCGATCGAAACCTTGACCTCGTCGCTCGCCATATCGGTGTCGATCCGCTTCATGTCCATGCCGACTTCCTTGGCGACCGCAAGCGCGCGGGCCTTGTCAGCCTGACCGCGCCCGCCCAGCAGCTTTTGATGGAAATCGAGGTATTTCTTGCCGCTCTTGTCCTGCATGCGCACCGCGACCGCGACCTTGGCGGCTTCGACCGATCCGGGGCCGAGCACGGGAAATTCCTTGAGAATAATTTTGAGCTTGGGGTCGTCCTTCAAGAGCTCCAACATGTCGGCCATGGCGCGCTTGCAGAAGCCACAATTGTAGTCGAAGAACTCGACCATTGTGACGTCGCCCTTGGGGTTGCCGAGCACGACGTGCCGGGTTGAGTTGAACAGCGTCTCGGCGTTGTCGGCGACGGCGTTCTTGGCCTTTTCGAGGTCGGCGGCGGCTTGACGCTTGTCGAGTTCCGCGATCGCCTCCTGCAGCACCTCCGGGTGGCTCACGAGATAGTCCTTGATGATGCGTTCGATCTCGCTCTTCTGCGGGGCGGAAAATTCCTGCGCCGCGGCCGGCAGCGCCAGCATCAGCAGCGCGGCCGCGCCGGCGCCGGTTAATCTCTTCATCATCGGGGTCATGCTCGGTCCCTCGTTGGCCATCATTGGTATCACGGTATCATGCGGCGTGGCTGCGGCGGCTTGTAGCTCGCAATGTCGTCCGCCTTGACCCATCCGGGTGATCCTATGGGAAAACGTCCCTTGGCGCGACTCGCCAGTTGCCGGGCGGTAGGCAAATTTCCGCGATTGAAAGCCGCCTGAGCGGAGGCAAGGTCCGCGTCGGCAAGGTCACCTTTGCGGCCATAGCCCATGGCCAGGTGCTCGTAAGCATCGGCTATCTCCGGGTCGTTCGCGAGCGCCTTGCGCAGGTTGGATATCGCCTCGTCGATCAAAGCCGGTTGATTGGCGCCGATCAGCGCCTGACCAAGTAGCACATGGATGAGGGTTGGGTCCGGTGCGAGCGAGATTGCGTGGCGCAAAGGTGCAATTGCATCGTGCGGACGGCCCGAATCCACCAGAGCTTGGCCCTTGAGCTCGAGGAAATAGGGATTGTTGGGCTGTGTCTGGATCAGTGAATCGATTTGTCCCAAGGCGGCGCGCAAATCGGAATGACGATAGCCGGATATCGCGCGGGCATAACGCGCCGGGAGGCTGGTGTTGCTCAGGGGATAACGCCGCAAGAGGGTGTCGGGCTGGTCAAGGTAGCCGAACAGCTTGGCCCGGACGACATCATGGCGCTGCTGCTGCTCGGGTGAATCCTTCTTGTCCCAAAACGGATTAGCTCGTGCCACCTCGGCTAGCGCCGCGATGCGCTCGGCCGCCATGGGGTGCGACTGTACATAAGGGTCGACGTAGCGCGAGGCGAACAATTGCTGGTCCGCAAACCGCTTGAAGGTGTCATACATGCCCTTCGCAGACTGGCCGGATTGGGTCAGGAAGTTGACCCCGGCGCGATCGGCCTGTTCCTCCTGCTGGCGCTGATAGGCAAGCAGCGAGCGCATGATCATGGTTTGCGGGCCCACGATCGCAGCCATCGGATTGCCCCCGACATTGCCGCGGCTGGTTGCCGATGCGGCGACAGCGCCGAGTCCAAGCAGCATGGCCAGAATGGCGGCAGTCTGCGCGTTCGCAAGCTCGCCGCGCAGTTTGCTGAGGTGACCGCCTGCGATATGGCCGGTCTCGTGGGCGAGCACGCCGACGATCTGATTCGGGGTTTCGGCGTCCATCAGCGCGCCCGCATTGACGAAAATACGTTTGGCGTCGATCACGAAGGCATTGAAGCTGCGATCGTTGATGATGACGACGCGTATATTGCGCTGACCGAGGCCTGCCGCGCGCAGGATCGGGTGGGTATAGTCGCGCAGCAACTGCTCGATCTCGGCATCGCGAATCAACGGCAGCGCTTGCGCGGCATCCTTCTCCTGCGCATGTGCCGGCAAGGCTGGCAAGTGCGCGGTGGCGACCGCAAATGCGGTCGCCACCGCAATGCCGCGCCGCGCCCGGCTCCCCCTCCCTTCCCTTCCCCCGCTTGCGGGGGAGGGTGGGGAGGGAGCCCTATGGCAAAAAGTATTCACCGTCATCGAAAAATCGGCCTTGCTCGTTTCGGTCTTATCAAGCTACGGGACTTTGCCAAGCGAGGACGCGCTTGTGCGTAGTCAACATGGGCGCCGAACATGGCGGTACCAATCCGGCAAATGCGGCGACAGCGGGGCGGCTGCCCCCTCAGCCGAACCCGGGTGTACCCGGGGTTCGGCCAATTGATTAAGTTGCCGAAGTCGGAAACATCCGACTTCGGCAAACACCATGGCCCTCATGCTGGATAGCGCCAAACGCCTCGAAAATGCAAATCGGCGGCCGTCGGCTTCGGCACGCAGCGACGTGCCGGCGTTCATGGTCATGGATGTGGTTGCGGCGGCAGCGCGTCTCGAAGCCGCCGGCCGGCGCGTGATTCACATGGAAATCGGCCAGCCGGCAGCCGCCGCGCCAGCGCCCGCAATTGCGGCGGCCCGGGCCGCGCTTGCCACCGGGCGGATCGGCTACACGCAATCGCTCGGCATTCCGTCGCTGCGGCGACGCATTGCGCACCACTACGCCGAACGACACGGCGCCGAGATCGACCCCGAACGCGTTGTGCTCACGACCGGTTCCTCGGCCGGATTCATGCTGGCGTTCCTGGCGATGTTCGAGCCGGGCGATCGGATCGCGATCGCGAGCCCGAGCTATCCGCCGTATCGCAATGTGCTGACGGCGCTCGGCTGCGAAGCGGTGCCGATCGAGGTGACGGCGTCCACGCGATTCGCACTGGCGCCCGCGGCGCTGGTGGCGGCCCACGACCAACGGCCGCTCAAGGGGGTGCTGGTGGCGAGCCCCGCCAATCCGACCGGCACCATGATGACGGCCGCCGCGCTCGCCGCCCTCATCGGGGTCGCGGAAGGCGAGGGGATCGCCGTTATCTCGGACGAAATCTATCACGGCCTCGATTATGCTTTCCCGGCGCAGACGGCGCTCAGTGTTTCCGCCAACGCGGTCGTCATCAACTCCTTCTCAAAATATTTCTGCATGACCGGCTGGCGCATTGGCTGGATGGTGGTGCCGGAAACGCTGATTCGTCCGATCGAGCGATTGCAGCAGAATCTCGCAATCTCGGTGCCGACGCTCTCGCAGGTGGCGGCCGAGGCTGCATTCGATGGTCGCGACGAGATGGAGGCAGTCAAGCACGGCTACGAGGTCAACCGGCGCATGCTCATGGAGGGCCTGCCGCGCGCCGGTTTCGATCAATTTCTGCCCGTCGACGGCGCCTTCTATCTCTACGCCGACGTGTCGCGCTTTTGCAGCGACAGCCTCGATTTCGCCCGCCGCATGCTGGAGGAAGCGGGTGTCGCCGCAACCCCTGGCGCGGATTTCGATCCGGTGCACGGACGGCGTTTCATCCGCTTCTGCTATGCGGGCGCTACGGCGGATGTCGGAGAAGCGGTGGAACGGTTGGGGGCGTGGCTGAAGCGGGGGTGACTCAAAACTCCACATCGAGCTCCGTCATCTCGTCCGGCTCGTTCCTGGCGGCCTCGATCCATTCGCCCATATGGGGCATCGCCATGATGGACCGGCAATAGGCGGCGCACACCGGGTCGAGCTTCACGCAATATGTGAGGAAACGAATGCAAACCGGCGCGTACATGGCATCGGCAAGGCATGGCTTTGCACCGAACAGGTACGGCCCCTTGGAGGCCGCGAGGCAATCGCGCCAGATCGTTACGATGCGCTCGATATCGGCTTGGGCGCCGGCAAAGACCTTGAATGCCGGATAGTGACCCTTGATGTTCATCGGCAAGGCCGAGCGAAGATTGATGAAGCCGGAATGCATTTCGGCCGAGACCGCACGGCAGAGTGCGCGCGCGGCCGTGTCCTGGGGCAGCAGGCCGGCATCGGGAAATAGCTCGTTGAGATACTCGGCGATGGCCAGCGTGTCCCACACCTTGACGGATCCGTTGGTCAGCGACGGCACCAGGAAGGAGGGGGACAGCAGCAGCAACTCGGCCCGCGTGGACGGGTCGTCTGCGGCGGCGATCTGCTCCTCGAAATCGAGCCCGGCCATCTTGCATAGCAACCAGCCGCGCAGCGACCACGAGCCGTAATTTTTGCTCGCTATCATCAGCTTGGGCTTTTCCATCCTCGCCATCCCTTAAGCTCGAGTTGTGCGGGCCGACTCGCGGATCGAAGTATATGCGATATATTTCAATATGTTATGGAGATTTCCGCAACAGGATATTGGATGCCGTCGTAGTCGGACCAGCAAGTCATGCAAGCTATGCCGGCCATTTCTTGACGATGCGCAAATTCTTGTCGCACTGCAACAAAAATTAATCTAGCCTTTCATTCAGAAAGTAATGGATGGGTGGCAGCGTGTCCTCGCATCCAAGGGGTGCAAATGCTCTACCAGGCCTATCAGGCACATGCCGACTTCATGGTCCCGGTGCGAACTTTGGCGTCCCTGGCTGCCAGCGCGATAGGCCCCCAATTTACCGGAAATGTCGGATCCATTCGCAACCTCACGGCCGCCTATGAATTGATCGCGCGTGCCGGGCTCACTCATGATCGGCCGCCATTCGATATCGACACCGTCACGGTCGGAAACCGCGAGGTCGCGGTGCGCGAGGAGGTGGCCCAAGTAACGCCGTTCGGGACGCTCCTGCATTTCAAGAAGGACGTCGACGCGGCGCAGCCGCGCGTGCTGCTGGTCGCGCCCCTGTCGGGACATTTCGCGACGCTGCTGCGCGCCACCGTGAACACCATGCTGGCCGATCATGACGTCTACATCACCGATTGGCACAACGCGCGCGACGTTGCGCTCTCCCACGGCCAGTTCGGCTTCGACGACTATATCCAGCACCTCATCGACTTTCTTGAGACCATCGGACCCGGCGCCCATATCGTGGCGGTATGCCAACCATGCGTCGCCGCGCTCGTCGCCACTGCCGTGATGGCGCAATCGCAACATCCGGCGCAGCCGCGCAGCATAACCCTGATGGCGGGGCCGATCGATTGCCGCGTCCATCCCACCAAGGTCAACGAGCTCGCCAACTCGAAGCCGATTTCATGGTTCGAGCAGAACCTGATCGCGACCGTGCCGACGCGTTTTCCGGGCGCATTTCGTCGGGTCTATCCTGGCTTTGTGCAGCTTGCGGCCTTCATGAGCATGAACATCGATCGGCACGTCAAGGCCCACAAGGAGCTCTACGAGAACCTCCGCGATGGCGAGATCGAGAAGGCCGAGGCCACCAAAGCCTTCTACGATGAATATTTTGCCGTGCTGGACCTTACGGCGGAGTTCTATCTCGAAACCGTCCGGCTGGTGTTCCAGGAGCACGCGCTGCCGCTCGGGAATCTGAAATGGCGCGGCGAGCGGGTGGAACCGCGCGCCATCCGCCGCACCATGCTGCTCACCGTCGAGGGCGAGCGCGACGACATCTGCGCGGTTGGCCAAACCATGGCGGCGCACGATCTGTGCAGTGGACTACGGCCTTATCTGCGGCGCCATCACATGCAGGTCGGCGTCGGCCACTATGGCGTATTCAGCGGCCAGCGGTGGACCAGCCAGATCTACCCCATCTTGCGCAACGTCATTCTCTCCAGCGAGTGATGTCCGGCGGGGTGATATCCTGCCGGCGATGAACCGGAGGGCGCCGCTCGTGCAATGGACTGCATTCCCTATCGCGACCGAGCCGCCACGCGCGGTGCCGATCCTGCTCGCCGCCGTCGCCGGCTGTGTGGATGCCTGCACGTTCCTCGGGCTGTTCGGGTTCTTCGTCGCCCAGGTGACCGGCAGCTATGTGCTTGCCGGCGCCCACTGGGTCGCCGGATGGCCGGGGGCGGCGGCGGTGCTCGCGGTGCCGGTGTTCTTCGCCGGTGGCGTCGCGGCAACGCTCGCCGCCATCGCGGGGCAGGCGGTTGCGCGCGGCCCGCTGGCGGCGGCGCTCGCGCTCGAAACGATGCTGCTGATCGGTTTTATCGCGACGTTTGCGGCCGGCAGCCCGTTCGGGGCGCCGGAAACGGCGTTTACGGTCGCCGCGTCCATGTTCGGCCTCGCCGCCATGGGCGTGCAGAGCGCGCTGGTGCGGTTGCTGATGCGCGGGGTGGCTTCGACCAATGTAATGACCACCAACACCAGCCAGATCGCCATCGACGCCACGCAACTGGCATGGGCATGGCTGTGTCGGGACGACGAGTCGGCCGAGACGATTCGTCAGCGCGAGGTTTGCCGCCAGCGGCTGTACAGCGGGCTGCCGCTGCCGCTCGGGTTCCTGGGCGGAACCGCGGTGGGCGCGGTCGCGTTCACGACGGCCGGGTATTTGGTGCTGCTGGCGCCGGTGGTCGTCGTCGGCGGGCTCACACTGTGGGCCGCGCGATGGCCTGGCACGATGCGGACGCCGGACCGCCCGTGATGCGCGAACTTCGATAACACGGAAAATAACACGGGATTTGCGCGTTTGCGGGCCGTTTCGCTATCCGCCGCGACGGTTCGTTTTTGCGCCGCGCTTGACGGCGAAGTCCAGCCCTCCGTGGCGATCGAATAGCGTCGGCTCGACCTCCGTCCGTGCGCCCTCGATGGCGAGCAGTCGGCGCTTGGTGACGGCGCCGCCGGGCGCCGAGAAGCCGCCGGTCTTGCCGCCGGCCGCCACCACGCGATGGCACGGAACAATGATGGGGCAGGGGTTCCGGCCCATCGCCTCGCCGACGCCGCGCGCGTCCGGCTCGCCGAGCTGCGCCGCGATGGCCCCGTAGGTGAGGGTCGCGCCGGGCCCGATGGTACGGGCCACCGCGTAGACGCAGCGGTCGAATTCCGGCACGCCTTCGAGGTCGAGCACGATGTCAGTGAGATCGCGGCGCTCGCCGGCAATCAACGCCACGATGCCGCCGATCGCCCGCGCGACTTGGTCCGGCGGGGCGGCCTCGCGTGCGCCCGGGTAGCGCCGCCCGAGCCGCGCCCGCATTGCCGCATCGTCGCGTTCAGGCAGCAGCGCGCCGACGACGCCGCGCTCGCTCCACACGACAGCGCAGCGGCCGATGGCGGTGTCGAACAGGGTGAAGCCTTGGGGTGTCATCAGGGGCCGTCCGTTTCGGCGCGCATTCCGCCAAGATGGCCTCAACGCCTAACTTCCGCAACGTGGCGTTGCCAAGCTTCTGCGCATGAAAAGCTCATGCGCAGAATCAGTGATACCGCACCGGCCTTGCGTCAGCCTTTGTCTCCGAGCATGCGCTTCGCCCACCAGCCGGCGCGGCGTGGCGTGGCGGGATCGGGGGTTGCGTCGGGTGGCTGTACGGGCAAAGGCGGTGTTGTCGTTTCGACCTCGCCACCGGGAGCAGCGATCGCCGGTGCGGGTTGAGACGCCGCGGCGGCGTTGCCGACCGGGAACGGCGCCGGCTCGCGCACGGTCGAGCGCCGTCGCGGCAATTCAGGTTTCGACGGCGCGACCGGCTCGTCCGCCATCGCGGGCGCGGGCTCTGGCGGTGCTTCACGGTGGCGGTCGGAATGGTCGGGAGCCACAAGCTCCGGCTCGCGTGACCGCTGGTGCCGCACCGGTTCGATCGGCGGTCCGCCAAAATCGGCGACCGCATGGGCAACGTCCTCGTCGATCGCCGGAACGCCATTCTCCGGTGGGCTTATCCCGGCGTCATCTTCCTCGCGGCGATTGCGCCGACCGCCACGCCGACCGCGCCGGCGGCGGCGGCGCGCGTCGCCATTGCCATTACCATGATCGGTCCTGGCGGCGCCGGCCGCGTCCTCATCGCCGGGTTCGGCGTCCGCGTCGCCTTCGGCCGGCCCGTCCGCCGGAATGCTCTCGTCTTCGCTAGCGGCCATGTGGGATGGCGGTTGATCGTGCAAGAGCGCATGCGGTTCGGCCCGCGTGACTTCGTCTTCCGACGCTCCTTCCGGGCCCAAGCCTTCCTCTTGTGTGTCGCCGCGACGTCCGCGCCGCCGCCGCCGCCGTCGTCGGCGGCCTGCTTCGCCATTTTCGGCACGCTCCTCGGAGGCCTTGGCAGCTTCACCCGGGTCGCCGACATCCGCGTCGACGATCTCGTTGTCATCGTCCTCTTCGGATTCAGCCTCCTCGATCGGTTCCTCGACCTCTTTGGCGTCGTCAGCGGAGATCGGGACGGTGGTTGCGGTCGCCTGCGCGGCGAGCGCCCGAGCCTGATCGAGGGTGTGCACCTGCTCACCCTTCTCGATGACGAACGGCAGTTGGCCGCTGATCGTGGCATCGGCCGCAATCGTGACGGCGATCTGGAAGCGGTGCTCCAGGTCGTGCAGATGGGCGCGCTTGTGATTGAGAACGTAGAGCGCGATCTCGGAGCGGGTGCGACCGACGATATTGTGCGTGGCGCCGCGCTGGAGCGTCTCCTCGATCATGCGCAGCAGTTGCAGGGCGACCGACGATACCGAGCGCACATGGCCGGTTCCGCCGCAATGCGGGCATTTGTCGGTCGAGCTCTCCAGCACGCTGGTGCGGATGCGCTGGCGCGACATCTCCATCAGGCCGAAGTGGGAGATGCGGCCGACCTGGATTCGGGCACGGTCGTTCTTGAGACAATCCTTGAGCCGCCGTTCGACTGCGCGGTTGTTGCGCTTTTCGTCCATATCGATGAAATCGATGACGATCAGCCCGGCAAGATCGCGTAGACGCAGCTGGCGGGCAATCTCCTCGGAAGCTTCGAGATTGGTCTTGAGCGCCGTGTCCTCGATGTGGTGCTCACGGGTCGCGCGCCCCGAATTGACGTCGATCGCGACCAGCGCCTCGGTCTGGTTGAGCACGATGTAGCCGCCCGACCGCAATTGGACGACCGGCGAGAACATGGCGTCGAGCTGACTCTCGATCCCGTATTTCGCCAGGATCGGCTGACTGTCGTGGTAAGGTTTTACGTTCTTGGCATGGCTCGGCATCAGCATGCGCATGAAAGCGCGGGCATCGCGATAAGCTTCGTCGCCCGCAACCATGACCTCGTCGATGTCCTTATTGTAGAGGTCGCGGATCGACCGCTTGACCAGTGAGCCTTCCTCGTAGACGAGGGTTGGCGCGGTCGAATTCAACGTGAGGTCGCGTACCGTTTCCCAGGCACGCAGCAGATATTCGAAATCGCGCTTGATCTCCGTCTTGGTGCGCGCGGCGCCGGCCGTGCGCAGGATCACGCCCATGCCCTCCGGCACCTCCAGTTCCTGCGCGATGTCCTTGAGCCGCCTGCGGTCCAACACGTTGGTGATCTTGCGGCTGATGCCGCCGCCGCGAGCGGTGTTCGGCATCAGCACCGAGTAGCGGCCCGCGAGCGACAGATAGGTTGTCAGCGCCGCGCCCTTGGTGCCGCGCTCCTCCTTGACCACCTGCACCAGCATGATCTGACGGCGCTTGATCACTTCCTGAATCTTGTACTGGCGCCGGTGGCGCGGCGCCCGGTCCGGCACTTCTTCCATGGCGTCATCGCCGCCGACCGATTCGACGATTTCCTCTTCCTCGCTCTCACCCTCGGGGACGTCGCTTCGGCCGTTGCCATCCTCGTCATCGCGCTTGGCCTCGGCAGCCTCAAGGTCGTCGCCGACGGTGTCGCTGGCGTCGTCGTGCCCTTCGTGCCCAGTCGTCTCATGAACCGGCGAGTCGTCTTGCTCCGACGCGGCCGCATGGTCGTCGAATCCGCTCGCTTCAGCCGCCGGGTGATTTTGTTCGGCATGCGCGGTGGCGGCCGCGTGCACCCCAGCGTCTGGGTGCGCCCCGGCGTGGTCTTCACCTGTTGTTGAATCGGCGTGTTCAGCATCGAGCCGGCGGTCGCCGATCTCTGGCTCGTAGCCTTCGTCCAGGTGGGGGTCGGATGGAGCGTCCGAGGCTTCGCTCGGTGGCGCTTCAAGGCTGCTCTCGACGACGTCGTTATCGATCGGCTCGCTCGCAACCGTCTCAGTGTGGCGTTCGGCTGCGCGGTGGCGAGGCGGCCGGCGCCGCATGCCGGCGCGGCGATCAGCTTCGGCTTCCGCGTCGCGGTGGGCGCGCTCTTCCTCGTCGATCAACGCTTGCCGATCAGCGACCGGTATCTGGTAGTAGTCCGGATGGATTTCGCTGAACGCCAGGAAGCCATGGCGGTTGCCGCCATAGTCCACGAAGGCAGCCTGCAACGATGGCTCGACCCGCGTCACCTTGGCAAGATAGATATTGCCTCTCAGTTGGCGGCGGCTTGCCGATTCGAAATCGAATTCCTCAACGCGGTTGCCGCGCAGTACGACCACCCGGGTCTCTTCCGGGTGGGTCGCGTCGATAAGCATCTTGTTCGCCATTGATATGTCTCTTGACGGCGCGGGGGATAGCGCTCGCCCGGCGTCCATGAACTTCGGTCCATGAAGTGGCGGGGTGCAACGCAATGCGCGGCGCGCCTCTTAGGGGGAAGATCGCCGGACGCCACGCCCGACCGGACAAGCGAGCGCTTCCTTGGGCCTTCCAGCCATACGAGGAGCTTTCGTTGCCAATGATCGCCAGCATGGCGCATCCGACCCTTAAAAGCGGAGCGGCAACGCGGAACAGCGTCGCCTTCAGGTATCAGCTGAAGATCCACGTGAACGGCCGCATGGCCGAGGATCGCAGTCCTGTCCTCCCTCAAATCGACAGCGGACGTTGCCGACCCGGCTCCCGACCCGCTGCGGATGGATTGATGGGCAGGCTTGTAAACGCCAATGGGCGGCATGCCCAAATGCGACAGGACCAGGACCTTCGAACCTTCAGTGATTCCTTTCTAAGCGGCATATTTAGGCATGGCAAGCTGCAACTGTAATGCCCATACCCCTCGGACGGCCAAATGTATGTGGTAACATATAACCGATACATTGCACTTATGGCGTGGCCACAGCAGTTTCCGGATGGTTCGTTCAAGATCGATTAACTATGGGCTTCTATTGGGGTACAAGAAACGCCGGGGACAATTGGGCCGGAGACCAAGTGGTAGTTCGCATCCTCGCACGCGCATCGGCTGAGCGGATGTCCAATTCGGACCCGGCGGTGGCACCGGCCGGGTGTGGTGCGGCGCACATCGCAACGCGCTCAGCCGCCATGCGGCGGCCAAGCCTGACCGGTGGCTTTGCGGTCTGCGTGATTGCACTGGCGATCGCACTCGAGCTGGCGTGGCCGCTGCGGGCTCGCTCGCAGATGCCGCTTCCGCTCCCCGCCCCGCCGGCCGCTGAGGCGCCGCCGATCGCGACCGACGCCCGTTTGGCTGGCGACGACAAGCAGACCCGGTTGGTGGTGGACATTTCGCGTAAGATCGACATGAGGGCATTCACGCTCGCCGACCCCTACCGGGTTGTGATCGATATCCCGCAGGTCAATTTCCAGCTTCCGCCCAATACCGGAGAGCAGGGGCGGGGCGTCATCAAAGCGTTCCGCTATGGGCTAGTGATGTCGGGCGGGTCGCGAATCGTCATCGATCTGACCGGCCCCGTGAGGGTTACGAAGGCTTTCGTGCTCGATCCCGCGGACGGTCAGCCGGCCCGAATGGTCCTCGACCTGATGGCGGTCGATCGCGAGACATTCCTGCGCGCTGCCGCGATCGACAATCACCTGCCGCGGCCGCCCGATCAGCCGCCGGCGCACCCTGACCGTGAGGAGCATACGACCGATCCTCGGCCGGTGGTGGTGCTGGATCCAGGCCATGGCGGAATCGATCCCGGGACGCGCGCGCCGAGCGGCGAGCTGGAAAAGAACCTCGTGCTCGAATTCACCTCGATGCTCCGCAGCAAATTGGAGAGCACTGGCAAGTATCGGGTGATGATGACACGCGCCGACGATACCTTCGTGGAGCTCTCCGAGCGGGTACGGTTCGCCCGCCAACGGCAGGCGCAGCTTTTGATCTCGATCCATTGCGATGCTTTGGCGCGGGGCGACGGCGAAGCGGAAGGCGCCACCGTCTACACCCTGTCCGACAAGGCCTCCGATGCGGAGGCCCAGCGGCTGGCGGACGCCGAGAACCGGGCGGACGTCATCGGGGGCGTCGATCTTGCGGCCGAACCCGATGACATCGCGGACATTCTCATCGATCTTGCGCAACGCGAAACGAGATCCTTTTCGACCAATTTCGCCCGCAACCTGGTGCACGAATTGCACACTGCGGCGCGGCTGCACAAACGTCCGCAGCGATCGGCCGGCTTCCGGGTTCTCAAGGCGCCCGATGTGCCCTCGGTGCTGATCGAACTCGGCTACGTATCGAACGCACGTGACTTGAAACAGCTGGTTTCCGAAAGTTGGCGGTCGCGTGCAGGCGACGCCATCGTGCACGCCGTCCAGACTTATTTCACCACGCGGCTTGCCGGCGGCACCGCGGCACGTGGCCAATGAGGGGCGACTTACGCTGCGACGATTTGCGAATTGGGAATCGCGGATGTATCTTGCAGGGGATCCGTTGGTTCTTGCCAAAGTTTGATCATAAATCCGGGCCACGAAGCAGACGTTGTGACAGGGGCTGCGAGTGTTTGCGTATCGGGGGTAGGGCATTGGGGTGACCCCTGAAAGGGTGTTCGGGCTGAGCTTGGCGGCGGGGAGCCGGCGCGGCCGACTTTGTAGACTTAGCCGGTGCAGCCGGCGTTGTGGAAGTTGCCGGCGTGGCCGGCTTTGCGGCCCGACATGGGTCATCAAAATAGGCCGGCGATGCGACTTCTGATCAGGTTTTTCGGCTTCCTGTTCGCGGCGGGGTCGCTCGCGTTCCTGGTCGCGGTCGGAGCTGTTTCCGGGTTGCTTTATCATTATTCCAGGGACTTGCCGGACTATTCTCAGCTTCAGGACTATGAGCCGCCGGTGATGACGCGAGTGCACGCGGCCGACGGTGAACTGCTCGCCGAATACGCCAAGGAGCGCAGGCTCTACCTCCCGATCCAGGCGGTACCGAAGCTCGTCACCAACGCCTTCATTTCCGCCGAGGACAAGAATTTCTACGAGCATGCCGGCCTTGATTTCAACGGTATCGCCCGTGCCGGCTGGCTTTATCTGCAGAACCTCGGAACCAACCGCAGGCCGCAGGGCGCCTCCACCATCACCCAGCAGGTCGCCAAGAACTTCCTTCTCACCAATGAGGTATCCTTTACGCGCAAGATCAAGGAAGCGCTGCTGGCGCTGAAGATCGAGCGCACCTACACCAAGGACAAAATCCTCGAGCTCTATCTCAACGAAATCTATCTCGGTTTCGGCGCCTATGGGGTCGCGGCGGCGGCACTGCTTTATTTCGACAAGTCGGTCAACGAGCTGACCGTGGCGGAAGCCGCTTATCTGGCGGCGTTGCCAAAGGCGCCGACCACGTTGCACCCGTTCCGCCAGCGCGAACGCGCCACCGAGCGGCGCAATTACGTCATCGACCGTCTTATCGAGAACGGCTACGTCGCCGCCCAGGTGGGCGAGAAGGCCAAGAAGGAGCCGCTCACCGTCGCCCAGCGCCGCGGGACCGGCTCCCATATCATCGCAGCCGATTTCTTTGCCGAGGATGTGCGCCGCGAAATCTATGACAAATTCGGCGAGAAGGGGCTTTATGAGGGCGGCCTGTCGGTGCGCACCACGCTCGATCCCAAAATGCAGGTGATCGCCCATAAGGCGCTGACCGACGGACTGGTCCACTTTGACGAGGCGCAGGGCTACCGCGGGGCAATGCACAAGATCGACATCGGCGGCGATTGGGGCGTCAAACTTGCGGACGTGCGTGCTTTCGCGGATGTCGCGCCCTGGCGGCTCGCCGTGGTGCTGGAGACCAACGAGCAGTCGGCCCGCATCGGCTTCCAGCCGGCGCGCGAGTCGGGCGGCGCAGTGGCGCGCGATCGGCAGATCGGCACCATTTCGCTGGAAGGCGTCAAATGGGCGCGCGCGTCGAGCGCCAAGAATCCATTGAAAGTCAACCAGGTTCTTTTGCCCGGCGATGTCATCTATGTGGAGCCGCTCAGCAAGGACAGCGGCCAGTACAAGTTGCGTCAGATCCCCGAGGTTTCCGGCGGCATGGTGGTGATGGATCCGTTGACCGGGCGCGTGCTCGCGCTGGTGGGCGGTTTCTCCTTCGACCAGAGCCAGTTCGATCGCGCCACCCAGGCGATGCGCCAGCCGGGTTCCTCGTTCAAGCCGTTCGTCTACTCTGCCGCGCTCGACAATGGCTACACGCCGTCCTCGATCGTGGTGGATGCGCCCATCGAGATCGATCAGGGCCCCGGCATCGGCGTGTGGCGGCCGGAAAACTATTCCAACGGCAAATATGCCGGCCCCGCAACCTTGCGGTTCGGCATCGAGCAGTCGCGCAATCTGATGACGGTGCGTCTGGCGCAGGATATCGGCATGCCGCTGATCGGCGAATACTCAAAGCGCTTCGGCATCTACGACAGCCTGCCCAACTATCTGTCTTATTCGCTGGGCGCGGGTGAGACGACGGTGCTGCGGATGGTCACCGCTTATGCGATGATCGCCAATGGCGGGCGACGGGTGACGGCGACCATGATCGATCGCATCCAGGATCGCTATGGCCGCACCATCTATCGGCACGACCAGCGCGAATGTCGCGGTTGCGATGCCAAGAAATGGGAAAACCAGCCCGAGCCAGGGCTGATCGACCGGCGCGAGCGGGTGCTCGATCCGATGACCGCCTATCAGATCACCGAAATCATGGAAGGCGTGATCCAGCGCGGCACCGCCACGGTGATCAGGGAGGTCGGCAAGCCGATCGCCGGCAAGACCGGCACCACCAACGACGAGAAAGACGCCTGGTTCGTCGGCTTCACGCCCGATCTCGCGGTCGGCGTCTATATGGGATACGACAAGCCGCGTCACCTCGGTCGCAACGCCACCGGCGGCCATCTCTCGGCACCGATCGCCAAGGACTTCTTCAAGGCGGCGCTGGCGGACAAGCCTGCGATGCCGTTCCGCGTGCCGCCCGGCATCAAGCTCATCCGCGTGGACGTCAAGACCGGCCAGCGCGCCGGGCCGGGAACCACGAGCGCCATCCTGGAAGCCTTCAAGCCCGGAACCGCACCGCCCGAAAACGACGCCGTCGCAACCATGGGCGGCACCGAGGCCATCGGCATAAGCCCGGAGGCCGATGGCGCCGTGCGCCGCGGCGGGTTGTATTGAGCGGCTTGCGCTTGCGCAGTGGCGGCGGGGGCGTTACATCCGATATCTGTATCCTCTCTTCAGCCGGTGACATCATGCGCGCGGAAATTGTGACCATCGTGGGCGAGATCAAGCAGTCCCTTGGGCTGCTGAGGAGGCATCTTTGACTTCGACAAGGCGCGCGCCCGCCTCGCCGAGCTGAACCACCTCGCCGAAGACCCTAACCTCTGGAACGACCCTCAGCGCGCCAGCCGGCTGATGCAGGAGCGCACCTCGCTTGAGGATTCGCTGTCCGCGCTCGGCCGCATCGAGCGCGAGGTCGAGGATCATGTCGGCATGATCGAGCTCGGCGAAGCCGAGAACGATGCCGGCGTGGTCGCCGAGGCCGAAACGGCATTGAAAAAGCTCAAGGCCGAGGTGGCGCGGCGTGAACTGGAGGCGCTGCTGTCCGGGGAGGCCGATGGCTTCGACACCTTCCTCGAAGTCCATGCCGGCGCCGGCGGCACCGAGAGCCAGGACTGGGCCAACATGCTGCTGCGCATGTACACGCGCTGGGCCGAGCAGCACGGCTACAAGATCGAATATCTGGAGGAAACGTCCGGCGAAGAGGCCGGCCTCAAGTCGGCCACCATCCAGATCAAGGGCCACAACGCCTATGGCTGGCTCAAGAGCGAGGACGGGGTGCATCGGCTGGTGCGCATCTCGCCGTTCGATTCCAATGCCCGCCGGCACACCTCATTCGCCAGCGTCACGGTCTATCCGGTGATCGACGACCGCATTGTCATCGACATCAAGGAGGGCGACGTGCGCACCGACACCATGCGGTCGGGCGGGGCGGGCGGCCAGCACGTCAACAAGACCGAGTCGGCGGTACGCCTCACCCACATCCCGACCGGAATCGCGGTGGTGTGCCAGGCCGAGCGCTCCCAGCACAAGAACCGCGCCCAGGCCTGGACCATGCTGCGCGCCAAGCTCTACGAGCGTGAGATCAAGCGGCGCGAGGCGCAGGCGATCGCCGAACAGGCCGCCAAGACCGACATCGGCTGGGGCCACCAGATCCGCTCCTATGTGCTGCAGCCCTACCAGATGGTCAAGGACCTGCGCACCGGCGTCAGCACCTCCAACACCGGCGCCGTGCTCGACGGCGACCTCGATGAATTCATGGCGGCAGCGCTCGCTCAGAAGGCGTTCGGGGAAGAGCCGAAGCAGGTGGAGGACGTGGACGGTTTGGCGGCGCGCCCGGAGCCCGAGGACCTGTGACGCGGGATCGTGCCGCCGAGCAGGTGGAGGACGTGGAGCAAGGGGGCAGGTCAGTAGCCCGGATGGAGGGGCCGCCGCTTCGCGGCCCCGTAATCCGAGGTCGCCGGCTCCTCCTGATCGGCGAATTCCCTGTGGCAGGGAATTTGGCAGGGAGTTTTTTTGCAATTTCCGGCCAATGCTGCGATGGCTGGCGTCAATTCGTGCAGTGGTTCCAGCGGGAAGCGCGTAAATCCTGGACTTTCCCGCGCCAGCTGGACAGGGAATTCATTTCGCGCGCGCAGGGAATATATCCAGGCCGGGGAGGGAATTCGTCCGCCGGGGCAGGGAACTCGGGTCTTTGGTCTCTGTGTATTGTGCGGTCAAGCTTCTTCAAGATGCCGCAACGCGGCTGTATTCAACGGTCCAGCCCAAGTTCTTTGCGTACCTGTTCGCTGGTGAGACGCGGACCGCCTTCCGCAATGGCCTGTTCGGCCAAGTACCGATCTTCCAAGTCCTCTATATTGCCCTCGATA
>Ga0257161_1000102_pt1 | contig 21831 bp, 16 predicted proteins | sample NR01A_FD_185954 | JGI IMG/M metagenome (GOLD analysis project Ga0257161, IMG submission 185954) | Soil microbial communities from H.J. Andrews Experimental Forest, Oregon, United States - NR-01-A | ecosystem: Environmental > Terrestrial > Soil > Temperate forest > Bulk soil | place: USA: Oregon... | reverse complement strand
CGGACGTTCGCTGGCCGGCGACAGCGTCATGGGGCGCTCCGCGCGGCGCCGGGATTCGATGGCGGCGCAAAGGCAAATCCCATGGTGCGCGCATAGCGATGTAAGCCCGCGTCCTGGGCGGTAAGGCACATGGCGAGCTTCTTGCCCTCGTTGTGGACGGAGTGGACTTCGCCGGGCGGCGTGATGGCCGTCATCCACGGCGCCCAGTCGCGCCGCATGCCGCCGACCATCGAGTAGACGCCCTCACCTTGGATCACGAGCGCGACGGCGACCGAGTTGTGCCGGTGGGGGCGCTGGCTCTGGCCGGCGGGCAGCGAACTCAAGTCGGCGCTCAAGGTCGGAAGGATCGTGCGATTATTGATCTGCGCATCGGAGGAGAACACGATGGCGAAGCCCGCCGCGGCGCTGCCCATGGCAGCCTCGTAGATGCGATCGAGTTGGCGGCGGATTTCGCCGGCCGGATAGTGCACCATCCTGGTCGGCGCGACCCCGGGCTCAACCGCCTTGATCTCCTCGAAGGCGAGCTGAGGTTCGTTGGACACGAGCCACAGTACGGCGCCGTCCGGTCCGGCGCGGTGACGATGCATGTCGCCGCCCGGCAAGAGGAAGATGTCGCCAGAGGCCCACGCGAGTGTCTCATCGTCGCCAGCGGTCGTGCCCGAGCCGGCGATCACGTACCACAGCGATCCGCTGGCGACGAACCGCGTCGTCAGCTGTTCGCCGTTGCGAATGCGCGCATAGCGCACCAGCATGAAGGGCGTTGTCGCCGGATATGAACAGCAGAGCGCCTCGGAGAGGTCGCACGCAATGAGGCCGGTCGGCGTTGCGGGATCGAGCGCAAGCGCCGGTTCGCGCGTGAAATAGGTCGTAGGCACTGCGCTGAGCTGGCGCGTGAAGGCATTGCCGGAATTGAAGTAGCGCGCCCGTGCCGCGGCCGGCGTCGTTGCATCCGCCGGCAACTGCACCGGCATCTGGTCCATGGTCATCGCCCGATCGGATGTGGTCACGTCCAGCCAGCCTTCTTGGTGCCGATTGTGCGCGCCGGGGCGAGCGCTCGCAATGCCGAAGCGCGGCCGGTCGCGCCCGCGATCAGGAACCCCTGGTCGGTCCCGGCTGCGAGATAGCGCATGCCGCGCTCGATCATGCGCCCGAACGCGGTGATGTCGTTAAAGCCGCCCGCGCCCGGCGTCTTGCCGTGGCGGCGGCAGGCCTCGATCACGCGGGCGCAGGCGTCGATGATCTCCGGATCGTCGTAGCGGGCCGGCTTGCCGATCTCGACGCTGAGATCGGTGCAGCCGACCAGCAACACGTCGACGCCGGCGGTGGCCGCGATGGGGTCGGCGTTGGCGAGACCGCGCACGCTTTCGATCTGTACGACCACCATGGTGGCGTCGGCGAGTTCGCGCACCGCATCGCCGAGCGCTATCGGCCGCATGCCGAAATGCGGGAAGGTGGCCGCGACGCCGCGATCGCCAGCGGGGGCGAAGCGGCAATGCCGCACGATCGCGGCCGCCTCCTCGGCACTTTCGACCCGCGGCGCCACAATGCCGAGCGTCCCCACCATCAGGGCACGGCCGATCGAGGCGGGGCTGAAATCCGCGACGCGCGCGAGCGGCGCGATCCCGGCTTCGATGCCGGCGACCGCGGCTGGCCCGGCGTCGCGGTAGTCGATGCCGGTCTGCTCGAAATCGAGCATCATCACGTCGAAGCCGGCAGCCGCAAGGATCCTTGAGGTATCGGGTCCGAACGCATGGCGCACGCCGGCCGACAGGCAAATCTCGCCGCGCTTCAGGCGCTCCAGGGCCGGGTTTGTCAGGATCGCCATCGCGGTGCGGGCCGAATCACAGGAAGGCGGTGTTCGGCGTCAGCCCCAACATGAACTGGCCGACCAGCTCGAAATGCGACGCGCGGCCGTGCAGGTGCTGGGTGACCGTATGGATGTCGCGGAAGCGCCGCTCGAATGGCTGCAAGGCGAACACGGCCGTGGCGCCGGCCGCGCCGTAGCAACCGTCGACCACACTCTTGGCCTCCAGGATCGCATGCGAGGCGGCGAGCCGGATGGCGATACGCTGGGCAAGGTTGACCTCGCCCGCCAGCGCACAGCGCCAGCTCTTCTCGAAGGTGTCGAACAGGAACATGCGCGCCGATTGCAGCTTCGCCTCCGAACGCGCGATCACCCCCTGGACGGCCGGCATGCCCGCCATGAGACCGGTCGTGCCGCGCGGCGTCTTCTGGGTTGCAAGATCGATCAGCGCATCGAGCATGCTGCGCGCGATCCCGAGCGCGATCGCCGCAAACCCGCCGCCCCAAAGGCTGTTCGGCGGATAGAGATAGAGCGGCCGGCGGCCTGCGAGCGTCGCGAGGTCGGCGGGATTGAACGAATAGCGCGCCGGCACGAACAGGTCGGACACGCTGTAGGCATCGCTGCCGGTGCCCTTGAGGCCAAGCACGTTCCATACCGGCTGCAGCGGCGCGACCGGCGCCGGGAACAGAACCGTGCGGGCCATCGGCTTGCCTTCGCCATCCCGGCGCGGCGTCCCATCGGCATCGTGCTCGAAGGACGGGGCGCCGAGCCAGGCCGCATGGTGCCCACCGCTTGCGAATGACCAGTTGCCGGTGACCCGATAGCCGCCATCGACCGGCACGGCGCGCGCATCAGCCCCGTAGCCCATGGCGAGCACAGCCTCGGAGTCGGCAAAGATCTCGTGGCCGACATCGGGGGCGAGCAGCACCGAGAACATCGCGCAGACGCCCGTCTGCGCGAGGCACCACGCGGTGCTGGCGTCGGCCTTGGCGATCTCCTCCAGCACGTGGAGGAAGATCATCGGCTCGACCTCCTCGCCGCCGAGCGCCGCCGGCAACAGCAGCCTGAACAGCCGCGCCTCGTGCAGCGCTGCCGCCAGTTCCGGCGGCAGTTTGCCGATGCGCTCGATCTCATCAGCGGCCGCGCCCACATGCGGCACGATCTGACGCGCCGCCCGGAGCGGCGCTGTCGCGGCGATACTCGCGGCCGCCTGGTCGTTGGTCATGTTATTTCCCCGGCTTCCACGTGACGAGCGAAGGGTCCATCGAGGCAAGCAGCCGCGGGTCGATGATGTCCTCGGGTGCCACCGCGATCGGGATGCGCTTGATGCTGAGCGCCCAGTCGCTGAGATACGAGATGCTCAGCCCCATCGGTACCGTGAGCGCGGCGCTGTATTCGTTGACATTCATGATAGCTGCAAGCGCATCGCCATCAATGCGGACCTGCTTCTGCACCTGCTCCATGGCCTTCGCGCGGTCAGTCGCGATCAGCTGGGTGGCGCGATTGAAGGCGCGGATCAGCGCCTTGAGGGTGTTCGGCTTGTCCTTGATCCAGCTGTCCTGCGCCATCACCATGGAGTTGAGATAGAGCAGGCGATTTTCCGGGCCGAGCGCCTCGTGTGTGCCTGTGACCCAGCTGTCGCGCCCGGTCGCGTACATAGTGCCGCCGAGCGACACCAGCCGATAGAGGTTGGGCTGGAAGCTCAACAGCCCGACGACGTCGCCCTTGGTGGCAGCGACCACGCCCTCGGAGGGCTGCATGTTGACGAGCGTCACCTTGGCGAATTCGAAACCGAAAAGCCTGGCGAGCTTCGCCAGGATAAGCACCTGCGGATTGCCGTTGGTGTAGGCGAGTTTCTTGCCCTCGAGCTCCTTCGGGCTCGACAGCTTCACACCCGGCGCCAGCACGAAGCCCTGGGTGCCGCCGATATCGGCAAGTCCCGCGATGGCATGAATCGGCATTTTCTGGGCGGCGAGCAGCGTCGCGCCGAATGTCGACGCGCATCCCACCGGCACCGCGCCCGATCCCAGGAGTTGCACCACGTCATCGCCCGACTGCACCCACTTGGGCGTAACCCGCAGGCCCTCATCCTTGAAGTAGCCGAGCGCATCCGCAATCGCGAGCTGGGCGCCGATCTGGGTATCGCGCGTCGCCACGACGTCGACCGTGGTCTGTTCGAGTTTTGTGGCCTGTTCGAGTTTTTCTTCAGCGCGTTTTTCTTGGGCGCGCGCAGCGCTGCTGGCCACACCGAGTGTCGCCGCCGCTATCGCGGCGAGCGCCAAGCCACAGCATGCAACCAGCCTGAGCTCCGCCTGATCCCTGAATGGGCTCACATTCGCCTCCCTGCAAAATCCAATCAACGGCCGATCGATCAATCGGCGCGCCTCGATTCTGCATTTTCAGTGCCAGGATGAGGTCATCCACGGCTGGGCTTTCGCGGCCCATCGCCGCAGAGTACGTCATTCGGCGGGCCGACACACGAGTAAAGCTGCCCAACAGACGGGCCGGCGCCGCGGTTGCGGCGCCTGGGCTTCATCGATTGACCCCTGTCCGCGGGATTTCCTATGGTGACTTAGCGAACCGGGACGGCGGGCCGCGTGGATACAATCGACATTCATTTCCATGTGCTGCCCGGGCTTTTCATCGACCGGGTGCGGGCCCATGACTTTGCGGGTTTCGTAGAAATCGTGCAGCCGAAGGATATTGAAGAACTCGCCTACCGGCCGCCGGCGGGCGTGACGGTCGAACATGGCCCGCCGTTGCGGCCGGCGCTGTTCGATGACCGGCTGATCCTCGCCGAAATGGATCGCCGCCGGCTGGCAGCCGCCGCAATCAGTCCGCCGCCGCAGCTCTTCGCCCATTGGACTCCGCCGGACATCGGCGAGCGCATTGCGCAGACCGTCAATGACGGATTGGCCGAAATGGCGAGCGCTCATCCGGATCGGTTTCTCCCGCTCGCCTCGCTGCCGCTGCAGGACCCCACGCGGGCGGCGCGCGAGCTTGAGCGCGCCGTGACCAGGCTTGGCCTGCGCGGCGCCGCGCTGGGCAGCCATGTTGGCGGCGTCGACCTCGATGTCGCCGGCATCGAGCCGGTGTTCGCGTCCGCCCAGCGCCTCGATGTGCCGCTATTCCTGCATCCGCAGAATTCCGGCGATATTTCGAGGCTGGCCGATCATCACCTCTGGAATCTTGTCGGGTTTCCGATGGAGACCGCGATTGCGGCTGCGCGGTTGATCATGGCCGAGGTGTTCGAACGCTTCCCGCGGCTGACGATCGTGCTCGCCCATGGCGGCGGCTATCTCCCTTACGGCATCGGCCGCCTCGACCACGGTCACAAGGTGCGGTCCGAATTGCGCGCGACATTGCGTAAGCCGCCGAGCGCCTACCTCGCCAACATCTATTGCGACAGCATTACTCACGATGCCCGGTCATTGCGCTTTCTCATCGATCGCGTCGGTGCCGATCACGTGGTGCTCGGCACCGACCATCCGTTCGACATGGGGACCGACACGCCGGTCGAAGCGGTGGAGGGACTTGGGCTGCCGGCAAGCGAGCAGACGGCGGTGCTGGGCGGCACGCTGGCCCGGCTCCTCCACGTCGGATAGGCGCACTGCCCTGGCACGGAATCCACTTTGGGCGAGTGCCGCTACATTCGGACCATTCGAACCTCGATCGGCGGACCGCTCTTGATGGTCTGATAGACCACGCAGTAGCGCTCCGTAAGCTTGAGCAGTTGTTCGAGCCTCTCCGGAGCAGCGTCGGTCTCAACGTCGAACGACAGCCTGATCCGAGCAAAGCCGACCGGTGCATCCTTGGCGACCCCGAGCGTGCCGCGGAAATCGAGATCCCCCTCGGCGGACACCACGCCGCGCTTTAGCGGGATATCAAGCGCCGTCGCCACCGCCTTAAGGGTGACGCCGGCACAGGCGACCAGCGCTTCCAGCAGCATATCTCCCGAACACAATTCGAGCCCCGAGCCGCCGGCAGCGGGATGGAGGCCGGCGACCGCCAGGGCCCGGCCGGTCTCGACCTTGCAGGCAATGTCCGTAGCGTCGAGGGCGCCCTTCGCCTTGAGGGTCACGAGGGCCGCCTCAGGCGCGCTCTTGTAACGCTCCTTGATCGGGGCCTGCATTGCGCGGAGTGCGGCTGCGTCCATTTAAGGTGTCTCCAACGTTTCGGGGTTCGAGTCGCTAAATCACTATTGGTCGTTATATGAAGGCCAAAGATACCGGAATCATTCGATGGAGGCGCGATGCAATCTTCACGGCCCCTCAATGCCGCCGACGGCGTGCTGCGCCTCGTCGGCCATACGCCGCTCATCGAAATCACCCGCCTCGATCGCGGATGTTGCCGGCTGTTCGTCAAGCTGGAAGGCCAAAATCCCGGCGGCTCGATCAAGGATCGTCCGGCGTTGTCGATGGTCACCGCGTTCGAGCGCGATGGATCGCTCCGCCCGGGCGGCACATTGGTGGAGGCGACCGCGGGCAATACCGGGCTCGGTCTTGCCCTGGTAGCGGCGCTGAGAGGCTACCGCCTCATCCTCGTCATCCCGGACAAGATGAGCCGCGAGAAGATACTTCATCTCAAGGCCATGGGCGCCGAGGTGGTGATGACGCGCTCTGACGTCGGCAAAGGTCATCCTGACTATTATCAGGACCTTGCTCAGCGCATCGCGTCCGGGATTCCCGGCGCGGTCTATGTCAATCAGTTCAGCAATCCGGCGAACCCGCTGGCTCACGAGACCAGCACCGCGCCGGAAATCTGGAACCAGATGGATGGCGATATCGATGCGGTGATCTGCGGCGTCGGCTCGGGCGGGACCCTGACGGGATTGAGCCGATTCTTGGCCCGCGTCTCGCCGAAGACGGAGTTTGTGCTGGCTGACCCGGAAGGCTCGATTCTTCTTGACGTGGTCGAGGGACGCCGGCCTCGCAAGCCCGGGAGCTGGCTGGTGGAAGGGATAGGTGAGGATTTCGTGCCGCCCAATGCCGATCTCTCCCGGGTGCGCCGCGGTTATGCGATCCCGGATCGGGAGGCGTTCCTGGTCGCGCGCATGCTGTTGCGGCGCGAGGGGATCCTTGCCGGCTCGTCCTCCGGCACACTGCTCGCCGCGGCGCTGCGCTATTGCGCCGAGCAGCGCGAGCCGAAGCGGGTCGTTACCTTGCTGCCGGACAGCGGCAACAAATATCTGTCGAAAATGTTCAACGACAGCTGGATGGCTGACCACGGCCTGATGGACCGGCCCCATCATGGCGACTTGCGCGATGTGATCTCGCGGCGCCATGACGAGGGCGCGGCGGTGATCGTCCGGCCGGACGACACGTTGAACACCGCATATGCGCGCATGAAGCTCTATGACGTCTCGCAGCTGCCCGTGCTGGAGGCGGACCGTGTGGTCGGCGTGATCGACGAATCCGACCTGCTGTTAGCGGTCTTTGATGCCGCGTCCCGTTTCGCCGATCCGGTGGGCAGCGCCATGAGCACGCGCGTCGAGACTGTTGCGGTCACGGCTTCCTTGGGCGATCTCTTGCCGGTGTTCGAGCGGGGCCATGTGGTGGTCGTGCTCGACGGGGTCCGCTTTCTCGGCCTGATCACCCGCATCGATCTGGTCAACCACTTGCGCCGCAAGGTGGACTACGCATGAGCAAAGCCAATCGCCAGCATGGCCCCAACACGCGCGCCATCCATGGTGGGCAAAAAGTCGACCCATCGACCGGCGCCGTCATTCCGCCGATCTACGCGACGTCGACATTCGTGCAGTCCTCGCCCGGGGTGCACCAGGGTTTCGAGTACGCGCGCTCGCAGAACCCGACGCGGGCGGCCTTCGAGGCCGCGCTGGCGGACGCTGAAGGCGGGGCTGCGGCCTTTGCCTTTGCGTCTGGACTGGCCGCTGAAGCGACCGTGCTCGACCTGCTTGAGCACGGCAGCCATGTGGTCGCTTCCGAGGACGTCTATGGGGGCAGCTGGCGCCTGTTCCACCGCGTGCGCAGCCATTCGGCGAAGCTGTCGGTGACCCATGTGGACACGGCGAATGGCGAGGCCGTGGAAGCCGCCGTGACGCCGCGAACGGCGCTCATCTGGGCCGAAACGCCCGGCAACCCGCTGCTCCGGCTGTCCGATCTCGGCGCCATCGCGGCCATCGGCCGGCGGCTCCGCGTCCTGACGGTGGTGGACAACACATTCGCCTCGCCGGCGATACAGCGGCCGTTCGATCATGGCATCGATATGGTTGTCCATTCGGTGACCAAGTACATCGGCGGCCACTCCGACATCATCGGCGGGGCCGTCGTGGTGCGCCACGATCCTGAACTTGTCGCGCGATTAGGCTTCCTGCAAAACGCGACAGGCGCCATTCTCGATCCGTTCTCCAGCTTTCTCGGGTTGCGAGGCATCAAGACGCTGCCGCTGCGCATGGAGCGTCACGCCGCCAATGCGCTCGCCGTTGCGACGTGGCTCGAGAGCCATCCGGCGGTTGACCGCGTGATCTATCCGGGCCTGCCGAGCCATCCGCAACATCACCTGGCACAGCGCCAGATGAAGAACGGCGGCGGCATGGTCTCGGTGCTCATCAGGGGAACCGAGGCGCAGGCGGTGGCCGTGCTGGAAAGCTTCAAGCTGTTTGCCTTGGCCGAAAGCCTCGGCGGGGTCGAGAGTCTGGTCGGTCATCCCTGGACCATGAGCCACGGCTCGGTGCCCGAGGAGCGCCGCAAGGCTCTTGGCATCACGCCCAATCTGCTGCGGCTGTCGGTCGGTATCGAAGACGTTGAGGACCTCATCGATGACCTCGATCAGGCGTTGGCCGTTCTTTGAGCGCGGCCGGCTCTAGTACCTCTGCACAGAGGTCTTGACGGTTTGACGGAGCGACGTTGCCGAGTCCCCAACATCTAGCCTCGGTGAGAATCAGTCCGCCTTGGATGGACCGCTTGGGGCCAGCAGCGGAAATGCAAGCTGTAAGAAATTTATGCAGTCGCTTTGTCGCTGCTCAAGATTTCAAGGCCGTATCTGCGAACAGTGATTGTGTCGCCAATTTCGAAGGACATGAGATCCTCACCGACCTCCAAAGGCCCGCGATAGGTCTGCCGAGTTTCGGCCACAAGCTCGGCGACCGAGGCGCGAGGGACCCGCGGGCTCGCGAGGAATACGAGATGGGTGTAGGCCGCGAGCTTCGGCTTCGTTTGTTCGAACACCATTCCGGCTTCGCGCGCCGTGGTGTGGTGAGCCATGATTCGCCGGATGTGAGCGTCCGACAGCAGCTCGGGCCGGGCGATCGCCACCTCATGAACGAGAAGGTCGGCGCCGGTTGCGTATTTGATCACATTTTGATTGTACCGCGTGTCGCCTGAGATCACGGCGACGCGGCCTGCGTATTCGATGCGATAGCCGTAGGCCGGCTTGATGACATCGCCGTGGTCGACCTCAAATGCAATGACTTTCAGACCATCCTTTTCGTAGACGACGCCGTCGCGCTCGTATTCTTCGGCCACGGTCGCGATCCCGTCCGGGGGGAGCTTCTCATCAGCCATGCGTATCCTGATGTCGTCGGCGTAAGCCTCTTCGAGCTTTGCGATCAGCCGTTTGGTTCCCCGCGGGCCGATGACGCGGAAAGGCGTCTGCCTGGTGCCGAAGTAGGATTCGAGCCATCCGGTCAGCCATACGTCGGGAACGCCTGATATGTGGTCGGAATGGAAGTGTGTGAGCAGGAGCGCATCGAGGCGCCCGATCGGAATATTGAGCTGATGAAGGCGGATGGTCGCGCCGCGTCCCGCATCGATGAGAAGCTTTTGGTCACCGGCTTCGATGAGCGTGCTCGGGCCGAAACGATCGATGCTCGGGATCGGCGTGCCGGTCCCGAGCAACGTTACCTTGAAGTCGCAGGCATCGTTCATTGTTGCATCTTGATCCCGGAGTCCTTCACCACCTTGCCCCAATAGGCGACCTGGGACTTCACGAGATTGCCGAACTCGGCCGAAGTTCCGCCGGCGGGTTCGGCTCCGAGATTGGCGAGGGATTCGCGCACCTTCGGCGCGGCAAGGGCCTTGTTGATGGCCTGGTTCAGCCGCGCGACGACGTCATTCGGCGTCCCGCTCTTCACCGAAAAGCCGACCCAGTCTTCCAGCACGAGGTCTGGAAAACCCTCTTCCACGATCGCGGGAACGTCCTTGAGGATCGGCAGGCGCCGCGGTCCCGTGACCGCCAGTCCCCGCAACTTGGCCGAATTGATGAGTTCGACAACCGGCAACACGGTGATGAATTGATATTGATTGATGCCGTTGAGCAGATCGCCGATGGCTTGCGGCATCTGCTGATAGGGCACGTGGGTAGCGCGAACGCCGGTCCGCAGCTTGAACATTTCACCGATGAGGTGCGCCGGGGTGCCGAAGCCACCGGAGGAAAAGGTGAGCTTGTCGGGCTCCCTCTTCAGCAGGGCGACGAGTTCGGCGACGGATTTCGCCGGAACGGAGGGATTCACCACCAGGACGTTGTACGAAACCGATGCTTTGACGACCGGCGCGAGATCCCTTTCAAGGTCGAAACTTACGTTCGGCAGCAAGGCTGGCGCGGCCATCATCGGCACGCCGGTGACGAGGAGCGAATATCCGTCCGCGTTCTGCTTGAGAATGTCGGCGACGCCAATGGACTGGATCGCACCGGGCCGATTCTCGACCACGACCCGCCAGCCCTCGCTTTCGGAGAGCTCGGCCGCAATGACGCGGCTGATAATGTCGGGTGGCGTGCTGGAGCCGGTCGGCACCACGATCCTGATGGTCTTCGACGGGAACGGCTGGGCGGCGGCTTCGAGGGCGTTGGCTACTGCGCACAGCGAGAGCAGCGATATCCCAATTCGGGAAAAATCACGAAACGAGTGTAAGGTGATCATTTCACTCTCCTCGGCGAGGATGACGGATTGACTGCGTCCTGTCGCTGTTAATGATGATGATGGGCTGCCGAAGCGTGCATGGCCATAAGAAAATCAACACATTCCGCACCGCGGAATGTGTGATTCCGCGGCGCGGAATGTTGAGTTCCGTCATGCGGAATGTAAATATACGGCGATTTCGGTGGGAGACTCGGGCCAAATGGAAAAATCGTCAACAATCAGAGGTCTGGAACGTGGGCTCCAAGTGCTCCAATTGCTGCAATCCGATCCCATTTTGTCGCTGCATGAACTTCACCTCACGACCAGAATATCAAAGCAAAGTCTGCTTCGAATCTTGGCCACTCTGGAACAATCAGGATTAGTATCGCGACGCTTGGGCGATGGACGCTATCGCGTCAGTGCCAGTCTGACCCGCATGCCGCGAAGGCGTGCGCGTTACGATCGTATTGCTGAGGCGGCAGCGCCTGTCCTGGATAGGCTCTGTCACCAAATATCCTGGCCGTCTGACTTGCTGGTGCCTGCAGGCGATCACATGGAAATAGCGGAGACCAGCCAAACGCATAGTCCTTTCTTAATTAAGGTGAGTGGAATTGGCCAGCCGGTGAATTGGTTGCTCAGCGCCGTAGGGCGAGTGTATCTCGCGTCTTGTTCACGGAAGGAGCGGGAAGAAATTCTGCAAAAACTCGCCAAGTCCGAAAAACCCGAGGATCGACTCGCGCGCGACACCAAGCGGCTCGACAAGATTCTGGGGGAGACTCGTCAGAGGGGATATGGGATCCGTGACCGCGGCTTCGGCGGGGGGGCCTACGGAAACGCGCCGGTAAACGATGGATTGGCAGCGATTGCTGTGCCCCTGCTGGATCGCACACGCGTACACGGCTCGATCAACATTCTTTGGATCAAGACAGCCTTTACGATAGAGGAATTTGCCGCTCGCCACTTGGCAGAACTCCAGACAGCAGCATCCGAGATCGTCGGCTCGCTGCAGAATGCTCCGCGTCGCCAGCGAACGCAGAAGATTTCGAGGCAATGGCGTTGACGGTCCACAACTGGTCGGGTTTGGGTCAAAACCGGCTGTGCGCCCCGGCGTCTTATTCCGGCTGTAGTTGGAGGGCTCCCACTTGCCGGCCTTGGCGCAGGCCTCGATTGCCTTGTGGGTGAACGCGTCCAGCGACATGCGCGTGTCCGGCGAGAGCTTGCTGATCTCCGGGTCGACCTTCCAGATGTCGCTGAGTTTGCTGAGCGGGCCCTTCCCGGAGAGGCCCGGATGGCGTTCGGCCTGGCCGTTCAGGGGATAGGCCTTTCCGTCGGCGGAGATGAACAGCGCAAAGGTGGGGGCGCACGCCACCCTCACCTCCGGCACGGTGAAAGGCCACTGGGGCCCGACGTCCTTCGACGCGATCGTGATCGCGTCCTCGCTGCACCCGGCCAAGGCGAGAAGTATTGCCACGCCGACAGTTCCGACGCCGGCCGTTCCCCGATTGATGCTCATCCCTCCGGTCTCCCTCGCAGCCTGTCCGAATAGTCCCAAATAGCCGGCTCTCGAGGAATGAAATTCTCAAATGTGGGCCAGAGGTACGGGTCCCACCTTAACGTGGGACGGTTTGTGGTTGACGCTTCCGAAGCCAACTGGTCTGATCAACATCAAGCCGCTTCGAACGAAAACGCGGCCGGCTGCGCCACAATGTGCGCAGGATGGTGGAAACGCTGCAGGCAGTGTCGGACCGAAACGCCTTTGCCGGGGAATGCTCGGAGGCAGGTCGCGCGCTGTGGGTTTATGAATCAGAAGACATAAACGCGTTGGGCCACAGACTTTTGATGGCTCAACAACGTTAGGCGGTCCTGGATGGTGCGCCCCGCAAAACGTCAGCCGTGGGGCTAGGCTTCGCGACACGCTTGCGGGCGCGCGGCGTGCAAGGATGAGGAGGGAAGCCGGCAAGGCTTCGCCATAGCGAAAGGCTTCTCGACACCGAAAAGGGTCGTCCACGGTGAAAGAGGGTTGGCTCCATGCGTAAGATCGGCTCCTTGAGTCTGACGGTCGGCGCCAGCATCGTTGCGGTGACCGCCGGCATCTTCCTCGTGTATGCCCGCGACAAGAGCCAAGTCGTCGGCAAGGCGGCCACCGAAGCGGCCGACGCGGGCAGCGTCCCCATCCCGGACCGTCCCGACTGGAACTGGGACGTGCGCCCGATCCTGTCGCAGAACTGCTTCTCGTGCCACGGTCAAGGCCTGCAGAAGGCGGGCCTGCGTCTCGACATCGACAAAGCCGCCTACGACCCGATCCCCGAGGACAAGAACAAGCGCGCCATCGTGCCGGGCAACCCAGGCAAGAGCGAGCTCTACAAGCGCATCATCGCCACCAACGCCGACTACAGGATGCCGCCCAAGGAGGCCCACAAGACCCTGTCGGCCCGCGACGTGGCGGTGATCGAGCGCTGGATCACGCAAGGCGCGCTCTACAAGCCGCACTGGGCCTACCTCCCGCCCACCATCATCAAGCCCGAGAACACGAAGTGGGACAGCCAGGCGGTCAATGAGATCGACCGCCACGTCTACGCCAGGCTCGCCAAGGAGGGCCTGTCGCCCGCGCCTGAGGCCGACCGCGAGACCCTGATCAACCGCGTCGCCCTGGACCTGACCGGCCTGCCGCCGGCCCTTGAGGAAGTCGACGCGTTCGTGAACGACAAGGACCCGAACGCCTACGAGAAGCTGGTCGACCGCCTGCTCGGGTCGGTGGAATACGCCGAGCGCCAGACCAACATCTGGCTGGACGTGGCCCGCTACGCCGACAGCCGCGGCGGCCTCAACGACAACGAACGTCCGATCTCCTATCCCTACCGCGACTGGGTGATCAGCGCGTTTAAGCGCAACATGCCCTACGACACGTTCGTCACCTGGCAGCTCGCCGGCGACCAACTCCAGAACCCGACCCGCGAGCAGCTCCTGGCGACCGCCTTCTTGAAGGCTGGCCGTCAGGACTCCGAAGGGGGCTCGATCGACGAAGAATTCCGCGTGAACTACGTGCATGAGCGCACGGAGCTGATCGGCAAGGACTTCCTGGGCTTGACCGTGGGCTGCGCCAAGTGTCACGACCACAAGTACGACGTGATCGCCCAGGCCGACTACTATTCGCTCGCCGGCTTCTTCAACCAGATGGACGAGCGCGGGTTGGCCTCCTTTAGCCGTGGCACGCCGAGGGGCGCGACCCTGGAATGGCCGACCACCGTGCAATCCGAGAAGCTCGCTTCGGCCCGCGCCGTTACCGTGGCCAAGGAAGCGGCCTATCAGAACGCACTGCGCGCCGCCCTTGGGAAGACCTTAGCCGCGGTCGCCGCCGTGCCGGACGCCGGGCGCGCCGACTTCATCGACGCCTCGATCAAGGCCGACACCCAGGCCTACTATCCGCTGGATAACGGCTACACCGGCGATTTCGCGTCCCTGTACCTGGAGGTACAAGAGCTGCCCCTGGGCGTTCCGGCGGAAGACGAGAAGAACCCCTTCGATGGCATGACCCGCGCCCAGGCGGCGGCCGTCCTGCAGAAGAAGATCCTGGCCGACGTTCGGGCCGGCAAGCCGACCCCGATGGTCGAAGGCGCGCGCGCCGCGGCCGCCGGCGCCCCGAACCGGCCAGGCTCCGCGCCGCCGGACATGCCCGGCGCCGCCAAGGAGCCCGCCGACGGCAAGCCTCGCCTCGCGGGCGCCAAGCCCGCGGACCCGGCTGGCAAGGGAGGCGTCGACGAGACCGCCGTTCGTGAGGACGGCACCGGCGTGGCGGCCGAACCGGGCCTGACAAGGGCTTCCCTCAGCGATAAGCCCGGCAAGCCGGCCGCTCCGGAGGCCAAGGGCCCGGGCGAGACCGCCGCCGTCGGCTCCAGGAGGAGGGATGCGTCGCCCTTCGGCCGTCGCGCCAGCATGGCGGGCGACCTCGCGGCCATGAAGGCCGACCCGGGCCTGCCGCGCCTCGCCGCCCGCGAAGTCGACTGGGCCATGGAGCAGCTCATCGCCTTGGGCTACACCGACGACCGCCTGGGCGACCCGCAACGCATCTCCAAGCGCCAGCTGCAGCAATGGGTCCACCCCGAGGCGCTGCAATGGACCGACTCCGGCCTCGGCGACGGCAAGAAGGCGTTCGTCAGCAACGTGAAGTTCGTGCCGGGCCACAAGGGTCAGGGCATCGAGCTGCGCGACTCGGTGTTCTCCGCCGACAAGTCGGTCGGCATGTTCGAGCGCACCCAGCCCTACAGCCTGGACTTCTGGCTGAAGCTCAGGACCGAACCCTATGTCGACACCACGAGGCCCAACGGCCCGTCGGCGTCGGTCCTCTACAACAACGGCAGCATCGAAGGCCAGGGCTATGAGCTCAGCATGGCCAACGGCAAGCTCACCTACAGCATCACGCACAACGCTCCGACCGAGATGCTGCAGGTCGCCACCAGGGAGAACATCCCGACCGGCCGCTGGGTGCACGTCACCTCGACCTACGACGGCAACTCCAAGGCCGAGGGCATGCACCTCTATGTCGACGGCAAGGAATGGCCGGTCGAGATCGAGCACAATCAGCTCACCCGCTCGTCCTTCCCGCGGGCCGTCAACAGCCAGTTCGGCAGCTATTTCGGCCTCGCCGGCGGCGTCAACTTCAACCGCCCGGAACTGGTGGACGGGGCGCTCGACGAGCTGCGCGTCATCACCCGCGCGCTGACGCCCCTCGAAGTGGCCTATCTGCAGGACCCGAAAGCGGCGCTGGCCGTGCCGCCGCAGCAAGCCCGCACCGACATGGCCCTGATCGCCGCCGCGAAGGACCCTGCGGTCCAGAAGGCGTGGCAGGAGCTGACCGATGCGCGGCTCAGCGAGCAACGGATCGAAACGCCGGTCCACCGCATCATGATCGCCGGCGACCAGCAGATCCCGCGCAAGAGCTACGTGCTGGACCGCGGCGTCTACAATTCTTACCTCCAGGAAGTGAAGCCGCAGGGGATCCCGCGGGTGTTCGCGTGGAACGACAAGCTGCCGCGCAACCGCCTCGGCCTCGCCGCGTGGCTGTTCGACCCGAAGCATCCGCTGACGGCCCGCGTCTACATCAACCGCATGTGGCAGGGCCACTTCGGCAGCGGCATCGTGCAGACGGTGGATGATTTCGGGACGCAGGGCACAACCCCGACGCACCCGGAGGTACTTGATTACCTCGCTGTCGCGTTCGTCCGCTCGGGCTGGGACATCAAACACATGCACAAGCTGATGGTGATGTCCGCCACCTATCGGCAGAACTCCAACATCAGCCGCGAGAACCTGGAGAAAGACCCGCGCAACTTCCTTCTGGAACGCGGCCCGCGCTTGCGCATGGTGGCGGAGACCATCCGCGACAACGCCTTGATGGTCTCGGGCCTCTTGGTCAAGAAGGTCGGCGGCGATGCCGTGTTCCCCTACGCCCCCGACGCCATCTGGGACGGCGTCGCCCAGGGCGCGGTGGTCTATCCGACCAATGTGCCGGCCGAGCAGAACTACCGTCGCTCAATGTACACCTTCGTCAAGCGCAACGCCCCGGTCGCGAACCTGGTGCCGTTCGACATGCCTGACCGCCGCGACGCCCAGGTGACCCGGCCAAACTCCAACACGCCGCTGCAAGGCCTGGTGATGTTGAACGACAGCCAGTTTATGGAGGCCTACCGCAAGCTGGCGGAGCGGGCGATCAAGTCGTCCGCCGACCAGGATCAGCAGCTGATCACCATGTGGCGCCTCGCGGTCCGCCGCCATCCCGACGCCGTCGAACTCGCGACCATCAAGGGCTACCGGGCGTCGGAAGTGGCCCTGATGCGGAAGTCGCCCGACGAAGTGAGGAAGCTCATCGCCATCGGCGCGGCGCCGGCCGATCCCGCGGTCGACCCGGTCGAGCTCGCGGCCCTGACCGTCGTCACCGCCAGCGTGATGAACACGCCTGAGGCTTACACGGTGCGCTAGGAGGGCGATTCGATGAAGCCGATCATATGCGCGGCTTGGTCATTCCGGGGCGCCACCGAAGGTGGCGAGCCCGGAATCCATAGCCGTCGGCCGGTGGTTATGGATTCCGGGCTCGCCGCTTCGCGGCGCCCCGGAATGACCGGCATATGATTCGAATCCCGAAATCGCTCAACTAGGAGGGACGAGCGCCGCGCCAGGAGGGATGACATGAGCAAGAAGATCGAGATCGATCCCAGCGCACTCGCCAACCTCACGCGCCGTGCGGTGCTTGGCTCCAGCATGGGGCTGGGGGCCATCGCGGCGGCCAAGCTCCTCGGCGGCGGCAGGTCCCTGGCCAAAGACGCAGCCCCGGCCGGCGAATCCGGTCCCAACCTGGGCAAGCTGACCACCGGTCATTTCCCGGCCAGGGCCAAGCGGGTGATCGACATCCACATGAAGGGCGCGGTGTCCCAGGTGGATACCTTCGACTACAAGCCCGAGGTCATCAAACGCCACGGGGAAGAGATCCCGCCGTCGGTGAAAGGGCGCGGCAAGATCTCGTCCATGTCCAACGGTCAGACCTCGTTTCCGCTGATGGGTCCGCTCGCGCCGTTTCGGCAGTACGGCAAGTCAGGGCGCTGGGTGTCCGACCTGATGCCCCACATCGGCTCGATCGCCGACGACCTGACCTTCATCCACTCGATCTGGACGCCGCAGGTCAACCACGACCCGGCGGACATCCTGCTGCACACCGGCTTCCAGCTGCCGGGCCGTCCGGCGGCGGGGGCGTGGGTCAACTACGCGCTCGGCACCGACAACGCCAACCTGCCGTCGTATGTCGTGATGAAGTCGCAGTTCCAGGCTGCGGGCGTGGGCGCCACCCAGGCGACCTGGTCGGCGGGCTTTTTGCCCTCCAACCACCAGGGCGTGGAGTTCCGCTCGGGCAATGAGCCCGTACTTTACGTGAGCAACCCCGACGGCATGAGCCGCGACGAACGCCGCGCTCAGATGGATGTCATCGACCAGCTATCCCACTATCAGTACCAGATGAGCGGCGACCCGGAGATCTTGTCCAAGATCGCGCAGTACGAGATGGCCTACCGCATGCAGGACTCGGTGCCGGACGTCACCGACCTGCGCGACGAGCCGGACTACATCCTCAACATGTACGGCCCGCAGGTTCACCAGCCGGGCACCTTCGCCCGCAACTGCCTGCTCACCCGCCGCCTGATCGAGCGGGGCGTGAAGTACGTGCATCTGGTCCAGGTCGGCTGGGATCACCACAACGGCATCGCCCGGCGTCATCCGCCCGATTGCTGGGCCGTCGATCAGCCCTCCGCCGCTCTGGTCATGGACCTCAAGCAGCGCGGCTTGCTGGACGATACCCTGGTCACATGGAAGGGCGAGTTCGGCCGGACGGTCTACGCCCAGGGCGGGATCAACCCCAACGCAGGGCGCGACCACCACGGCGGCAATTTCACCATGTGGATGGCGGGCGGCGGGACCAGGCCGGGGATCGCCTACGGCAAGACCGACGACTTCAGTTACAACATCATCGAGGACCCGGTCGAGATCCACGACATGAACGCCACCATGCTCTACCTCTTAGGTCTCGACCACAAGCAGCTGACCTTCCACTACCAGGGCCGCGATTTCCGCCTGACGGACACCGGCGGCAAGGTGATCCAGGGGATTATCGCTTAGTGTCATAAGCTGAAGCAGATCTTGATCGCCTTGAATCATCAAACGGCGTCGTCGCCGGGCTTGTCCCGGCGACCCCGAGCGGGCGGGCACTGAGCGAAAATAATCGGGGTGGCCGGGACAAGCCCGGCCACGACGCGAGAGACTTGCCAACGTTCTGAAAACTGTTGGGGGAGGCTGAAGGTTTGATGCAGTTCATCTGGTTTCTCGGGCGTTTCCACGTCCTGATCCTGCACTTGCCGCTGGGCATTCTGACGCTCGCGGTGGCGCTGGAGATTCTCGTCCGGTTCCGGCCGTTCAGGTTTCTGGAGAGCGCGGTGGCGCCCGCCTGGATTGCCGGGGCGATCAGCGCGCTGGCCACGGTGGCGCTGGGATTCATGCATGCCACCGAGGACAGCTTCGAGGACATGGATGCGGTGGAAGCCCACGGCTGGGCAGGGGTGACGCTGGCGGCGGTCACCTGCGTGATCGCTATCCTGCGTACGCGCCTGCCCTCGGTGGCGATATGGCCCCGGTGGACCGGGCCCGAGACGATTGGAGCGCGGCTTTACAAGGAGGTGCAGCCGGCCTTTGCCCGGGGCGCGGCTCTGGATCGGGGCTATCACAAGCTCTGGGGCGTTCCGGTGGCGGCAATCCTGGGCCTGATGTTCCTGACCGGCCACCTGGGCGGCAACCTGACCCACGGCGACACCTATCTGCTGCAGTACGCCCCCGGCCCCATCCGGGTGCTGGCCGGTCTGCCGGCCGATGCCGGGCCTCGGCCCAAGCCCGCGGACCTGGCGTCCGCGGACATCTATCTGGACGTGGTGCAGCCGGCCTTGGAGCGGCGCTGCTCGGGCTGCCACAACAACTCCAAGAGGTCCGGCGGCCTGTCGATGGCGAGCAACGAGACCCTGATGAAGGGCGGCTCCAAGGGCGCGGTGATCGCCCCCGGCAATCCCGCCGCCTCCGACCTGTTCCACCGGGTCAACCTGATGCCGACGAGTTCCGACTTCATGCCCAAGGACGGCAAGACCCCGCTCAACAAGAACGAGATCGCCGCCATCGGCTGGTGGATATCGCAAGGCGCCCCCAAGAGCGCGACCGTGGGCAGCCTGACGCTGACCGCGGAGGCCTCCTCGGCCATCCAGGCGGTGATCGGGGCCGCCGGCGGGGCGGGCGAGGAGGAGGCGGCCGCGGCGGGCCCGGACGAGGCGCCCCTGCCGCAGGTCGCCGAGGCCGACAAGGCGGCGGTGGCCAAGGTGGTGGCGGAGGGCTTCATTGTCAGGAAGGTGGCCAAGGGCTCCAACCTGGTGGACGTCGACTATGTCTCGACCAATCCGGTGACCCCCGAGATGATCACCGACCTCGCCAGCTTCGGGCCCAACATCCTGCGCCTCAACCTCAGGCACGCCGGCGTCACCGACGCACAGGTCAGCACCATCGCCGGCTTCCCCAACCTGCGACGCCTGCGCCTGGAGGAGAACGCCATCACCGATGCGGCGGCCACGGACATCGCCGGCCTGAAGAACCTGACCTACCTCAACCTGACCAACACCAAGGTGACGGACGCAGGCCTCGAGCGACTCTCGACCCTGCCCAAGCTGTCGCGCATCTACGTGTGGGGAACCACCATCACCCCCGCAGCCGTGGACAAGGTCAGGGCCGCGTGCAAGGACGTCACCGTCTACGCCGGACTTACTGCCAAGGACATTCCGGTCGAAACCAAGATCATGACACCCGCGAATTGATCGCGGGCCGGGGGCGACCGTAGGGCGCAATAAGCGCGGCGCATTGCGCTAGCGTCAGGAGAGCAGGAGGGGGGGATGATCGTCAACACGAGCTGAAACCTCTCACCGCGATCCAGAGGGTTCGACTCCCTCCTGGCAAAGGCCGAGCCCGCAACGGCGCGCGCCGTTTCGATGAATAGCTGCGCGACCAGACTGACCATCCGATTTTTCAAACTTTAGTGTTACCTAATGTGGCTGCGTAAAGCGATTTGGCCAGAGGTAAATTTTGCACAGTGAGCAATTTTGAGCAGCCGGGTCGCCGGGGCATTGCCACAATGATCGGGAACGCGAGACCGAGAGCCACGCAGGGCTTGAGTTGACTTCAATACTCACCCGATTGATTTGGATCGGTGCGGCCGGGCTCGTCGGAGCATTAATATTTTTCTTGAATATCCAAGAGGTTTTCGGGACCAAGTCTGCCGAGTAAACATAACCCAAATGGATAGGGAGTGGATGATGCATAAATTCGTTTTTACGGTCGCTGCGGCGGCGGGACTCGTTGCGTGCGGAACGCTAATCGGTGGTGGCGTCGAAGCGGCGCCAATCAGTGCGCCCCACGCGATTCGAACCGCAGTCGACGGTCTCGACATGATCGAAAACGTCCAGTTCATTTTCGGCGGGAGGCGATACTGCTGGTATGATGATGGATGGCAAGGCTCGGGCTGGTACTGGTGCGGTTATCGTTGGCGCAGCGGCTTAGGCTGGGGCGGCGGTGAGGGCTGGCACGACTGGCGTGATGGACAGCGCGGTGGACGCGAATTCGACGGCAGACGTCGTAGCGGTGGCGAAATTCAAGTCGACGGACGTCGTGGCGACGTCCGGATTCAAAGCGGCGGCGGCCAACGTGGTGGTGTGCAGTTCCAAGGTGGCGGCGGACAGCGGGGCGGCGCGCAGTTCCAAGGTGGTGGTGGCCAACGTGGTGGTGCGCAGCAAGTTGGTAGCGGACAGCGGGGCAGTGCCACGCCTATTGCCGGTCAAAAGCACTGAGCACTGACGCGACCGAAAAAATAGTGCTGGCAGATTGCGCCCGCGTCGGGATTCTGCCGATGGCATGGGAAAGCCGAACATACGGGTGGCCGCTGTGGCTACCGTTTCGACCTGCTATTGCGTATGAGCTTGCTGATTCCCGCGAACGGCAAACGCGATCTTCTTCATGGGGTGTTCCTTTCCTCGACACTGCAAATACGGGCGCCTGGAAGTACGGGCGCTCAGCTTTTGAAGCACACGATGTGATCGAACAGACAACAAATGTACTATTGGAGGAACATCACGATGCGAACGATCTTGTTGGCGATGCTGGTAGCGGCCGCGATCGGGCTGGCCGGGACATCAGGCGGGTCGGCGGTGCCGGTCAATGGCGCGGTTATCGGCGACCTCGCAAAGGCGACCGATTTGGTCGCGCAGGTCCAGGGGGGCCATTGGCGCTGGGGCAGCCGTGGGGGTCATTGGCGCTGGGGCAGCCGCGGGGGCCATTGGCGCTGGGGCAGCCGCGGGGGGCGGCGGTATTGAGATAGCGAGGCTGGCGGCGACAATTGGCGGAGAGACGGGCCGGCCCGCGCAAAGCGGCCGGACCTCGTTTTTGTGCCGAGGGAGAAAACGTGCCCACGCCAGAAGAACAGGCAGCCCCTAGAGAAGCTGATCTCCGTGAAGCCGGAACGCACCTCCTAAGGGCTCAAGAACTCGGCAACCGGATGCAACGGCCCAATACGTTCGCAGATAATCTTCAAGCTAGCGAGCACCGGTAC
>Ga0257161_1000101_pt1 | contig 21874 bp, 16 predicted proteins | sample NR01A_FD_185954 | JGI IMG/M metagenome (GOLD analysis project Ga0257161, IMG submission 185954) | Soil microbial communities from H.J. Andrews Experimental Forest, Oregon, United States - NR-01-A | ecosystem: Environmental > Terrestrial > Soil > Temperate forest > Bulk soil | place: USA: Oregon... | reverse complement strand
AATGTGATTCACCTCGGCGAGCGCGAGTGCTCGATTCAGCGCCGCAATCAGAAAGTGATCGAGGAGTCGCCGTCCCCGCTCATCGACGCCGCGACGCGTGAGCGGATGGGGGCCCAGGCGGTCGCGCTCGCCAAGGCGGTCGGCTACGATTCCGCCGGCACCGTGGAGTTCGTGGCCGGACAGGACAAGAGCTTTTATTTCCTCGAAATGAACACCCGCCTCCAGGTCGAACACCCGGTTACCGAGCTCGTCACTGGGATCGATCTGGTGGAGCAGATGATCCGGGTCGCGGCCGGCGAAAGGCTCTTGATCGCGCAAGATCACGTGAAGCTTCGCGGCTCGGCAATCGAGTCCCGTATCTATGCGGAGGATCCGTATCGCAATTTCCTGCCCTCGACCGGACGCCTCGTCAAATATCGTCCGCCGGCGGAAGGCGTTGCGGACGGTGTGACGGTGCGCAACGACACCGGCGTCTTCGAGGGCGGCGAAATCTCGATCTACTATGATCCGATGATCGCCAAGCTCATCACCCATGCGCCAACGCGCGAAGCCGCGATCTCCGCGCAGGCGCGCGCCCTCGACGCCTTCTACATCGACGGCATCCGCCACAACATTCCGTTTCTTGCCGCCCTGATGCAACATCCGCGCTGGCAGGCCGGCCGATTGTCTACTGGCTTCATCGCGGAGGAATTTCCCGACGGCTTTTCGTCGCGCGCCCCGGCAGGCGCGACCACGCAAGCCATCGCGGCGGTCGCAGCCGCGGTCGACCATGTGCTCGGCGAGCGTAAGCGGCGGATTTCCGGGCAGATGGTGGGGCGGCCGGTGGTGCGCGAGCGGCTGCGCTCGGTATGGCTCGACCGCGCTGAGATCCGCCTCGAGGTTGCGCGCCAAGGAGGCGGCATCGGCGTGCGGCTTCTCGGCGAGACTGAGCAGGGGCCGGGATCCGGGCCGGTGATATTGCTGTCGTCGTCCTGGAAGCCTGGCGAGCCGGTGTGGCACGGCACCATCGATGGCGCGCCCGTCGCCGTGCAGGTGCGTCCCGTCCTCAACGGTTTTTGCCTGTTTCATCGCGGCATTGACGCCAAGGCCTTCGTCTATACGGAGAGCGAGTCCGCGGCCGCCCGGCTGATGCCTGCCAAGGTTCCGGCCGACACCAGCAAGAAGCTGTTGTGCCCGATGCCGGGCCTTGTCGTCTCGATCGCCGTCACGGTGGGGCAGGAGGTCAAGGCGGGGGAGACGCTTGCGATCGTCGAAGCGATGAAAATGGAGAACGTGCTGCGCGCCGAACGCGACGGCGTCGTCAAGGCGATCTTTGCCAAGAAGGGCGACAGCCTTGCGGTTGACGCGGTGATCCTGGAGTTTGAGTAGCGCCCTTGCGCCAAGCACGTAGCCCGGATGGAGCGACCGCTCTTGGCGGTCGCGTAATCCGGGGCCGGCCGCCCCGCTTCTACGGGGGGTGCCGAGCGGCAAGGCTGTTCCCGGATCTCGCCTTCGTTCCGTCCGGGCTACGCGCGCCGTTACCCCACTTCAATGACGGAGGTGCTCAACCTTGACAAGACCGCGACCCGGTGCGCCCCTCACCGCGCATGATTGCCGGCAACAGCATCGAGGGGAGCGGATGTCAGGACGATCGCGCGATGGAGCGCTACTTAAAATCGTCGGCCCGTTGTTTGGCACTGCTCTCGGCTCCTTGCTCGGGTGGTTACCTGGCGGGATTGGGAGTGCCATCGGATCGCCTGTAGCGATCCTACTTGGTGTCATTGGCGGCATGTCTGGCCTGACGTTTTCGTTCATGTTTCGACGATATGTCGGTGTGCTTGGATCCGGCGGCGGTCGGAAAGGTTATCTCGCGCGCGATAGGTATGACCGGTTACGGGAGAGCCTTTCCGGAGGCAATCTGGCTTCGCGTCTTTGTTCTGATTGGCTCGCAAGATTTCTTGATGAGGTCGACCGCTTCTTCGGCGATGCCAGCATGGCGGATCGAACGCTGTTTGCGCATGCGTTTGGACTGGAGACTCCGGTTCCGCTGTGGACCGCGTCCGCTTTCGATCGCTGTCTGTCGCTCGCCCTGATCTACCCGATCGCAGCCATTTTCGTCATCTGGCTGGTGTCCGGTCATGTCGGACCGGCAGAGATTCCACTGGGGTTGCAGGCCTATACCGCGGCCTGGCAGCGCGAGCTTGCCGCGGGGTTAATCGGATTTTCAGTTCCTTTATTTCACCGATCCTTGATGTTTATCCTGTGGCAAGTTGCTATTGCGGTCAGCTTGGTCGCGGGCGTTGTCGCGGGCGTGGTCGCTGTCGCTTTCGCAGTCGCGTTCAGTCGCGCCATCGCTGGCGCTGGCGCCATTGCTATCGCTTTCGCTGGCGCTGTCACTTTCGCTGTCGCTTTCGCTGACGCTGGCGCTTTCGCTGTCGCTGGCGTTGTCGCTGGTGCTTTCGTTGTCGCTGGCGCGGTCACGATATCGAACGACCTTGCTGTCCAAAATCACCGGCAAGGCATTTTTCTTTTGCTATTTCTTTTCGCAGCGATTATCGCCTGCCTCGGCGCGGCAGCTTTACTATCGCATTTTGAAACCTGGGTATTAATTGGCCCCCTCTTGCTGTTCCTGGGGCTGCTTACGCTGCTCAACGCCCCCTTCGACTGGATTTCTCTCGGCATGACGCGCGCGTTACTGCGGCGCGGACTCGAACTTGGCGGATGGTGGCCATATCTCTTGGCACTAGCCGACGGGCTCGCAGCCGCTGCCATCGTCGTGCCGCTCTCAATCGCGATGGTGATCGGAGTACAGGCGTTCGATCATTTGGCTGAGTTTGGCGGTGGCCCGGATAAGCGAGTTCTCCCTCTCGCTCCGCTGTTGGATGGAATTGCAGCAAACCCGTGGGCGCCCACGTATTGGTGGGTCTACGCGCTCTTGCTCTCGACCATGATTCCGAGCCTGGTCGGCCTCATGATCGGCGGCGCATCCTTGTTTCGCGGGATTCCGGGCCTGGCCGCCCTGCTTCTGCGCGTCATCCCAGCCGACAAGGCGGCGATGTCAATGTTCGCTCGCGCTTGGCTGGCGCTGGTACTCACATGTCAAGTTTTCGCGGGGGCGTTTCTTGGCATCGCGGCTCAGGCGTTTCTGGCGATCGGCGTCATCTTATACGTCCTGCCTTGGATGGGCTTTGGACTGCTCGACACCGCCCGCGAAGTAGCTGCTTTCGATCTGCCGATGCGCCTGTTGCGGCTGTGGTGAGGCAGTTTACCGTAGGCCCATCCCAGACTAGCCGCTGACCCACGCCATCATTGCCAGTTGTGGCTTGCCCTGCGCGGTAATTCAATCTCCCATTGAATTGCGCTAAGCTACTTCCCGGCGGGCGGGGGCACATGGCGAGGCGGCACGAGGCGCGGGGGAGGGTTGGCACGTGGCCCGGAACGACCGGGATCGCGGCGCCCTGGCTGCGGCCGCTTCCCGGCCTTGCCGGGTCGATGGCGGCGCGACTGCGCGAATGGGCGGCCGCTGAGGTCGCACCGGGGCGGTTGATGCCATGGCTGCCGGTCGGGTTCGGGCTTGGCATCGTGGTCTACTTTGCGGCCGGGCGGGAGCCGGTCTGGTGGGTTGGGGCGGCCTTGGCAGCGCTCGCCATCGCGGCCGCCTATCGGCTGCGCGCAAGTCCGGTCGGTTTTCCGGTTGCGGTCGGGTGCGCCGCCATCGCGATGGGGTTTGCAACCGCGACGCTCAAGAGCCGCCTCATCGACCACACCATCCTGCTGGCGCCGGCTTACAGCGTCAGCGTCTCGGGCTTCGTCGAGGCGCGCGAGGAGCGCGAGCGCTCAGATCGCATCGTGGTGCACGTCGCCGCCATGGAAGCCGTACGTCTCGCTGGAAGCCCGAGCGCATCCGCCTGACCGTGCGCAAGGGCGCCGCGCCGGCGGTCGGGGCGTTTATTTCCTTGAAGGCGCGCCTCAATCCGCCGGCGTCGCCGTTTCGTCCCGGCGGCTATGATCTCGCCCGCGATCTCTATTTCCAGCGCATCGGCGCCACCGGCCTGGCGCTGGGAAGGATCGAGGTGCTGCCGGCGCCGGCCGCGCCGGGGCTGCGGCTCGCTTTCGCAACCGCTGTCGAGGCGATCCGCGACCGGATTGACAGCCGCATCCGCGCGGCGGTGAAAGGCGACGCCGGATCGATCGCATCGGCCTTGATCACCGGCAAGCGCGACGCGCTGTCGGCTCCGGTGTTCGACGCCATGTTCATTTCGGGCGTCGGTCATGTGCTGTCGATCTCGGGTTACCACATGGCGCTTGTCGCGGGCGTGGTGTTCTTCATCGTGCGCGCCGTGCTCGCGCTGTTTCCGGCGCTGGCGCTGCGCTACCCCATCAAGAAATGGGCGGCGATGGCGGCGCTCGCCGCCGCGACCTTCTATCTGGTCCTCTCGGGCGCCGAGGTGGCGACGCAGCGCTCCTACATCATGACGGCGGTGGTGTTGATCGGCGTCATGGCCGATCGCGCGACCCTCACCATGCGCACCATCGCGGTGGCGGCGCTCGCCGTGATGCTGATCGTGCCGGAGGCCGTCATTCATCCGAGCTTCCAGATGTCGTTCGCAGCGACCTTGGCGCTGATCGCGACCTACGAACGGGGCATTCCGTGGATAGCAGCCGCGCCCGAAACGCCGCTCGGTGCGCGCATTGCCTTATGGGGCGCCCGGGAAATCACGGTGCTGGCGATTGCGTCGCTGGTCGCCGGGCTCGCCACCACGCCTTACGCCGCCTATCATTTTCATCGCATGGCGCCTTACGGGGTCATCGCCAACCTGCTCGCCATGCCGATCATTTCCGCGCTCTCGATGCCGGCCGGCCTGCTGGCGCTGGTGGCGATGCCGTTCGGTTTCGATGCACCGCTGTGGCGGTTGATGGGTGTCGGTATCGATTGGATGGTGGCGGTCGCCATGTGGGTCGCAAACCTGCCTGGTGCTGTCGGCCACGTTCCGGCCTTCGGAGTGGGAGCGGTGTTGCTCGCCACCGCCGGATTGGTCGTCATCTGCCTGCTGAGGAGCCCGCTGCGCTTTGCCGGCGCCGGCTTCGTCGTGGCAGGTTGCGCCGTCGCCATGATGGCGGCGCGGCCCGACGTGATGGTGTCGGCCGGCGGCGATGTGGTCGCGGTGCGCGGCGCCGATGGCCGGCTCTCCGCCGTAAAGTTCGGCGGCGACACCCTTTCCTTACGCGAATGGCTCGCTGCCGACGGCGACGCGCGGTTGCCCAACGATCGCGTGGTGGCGGCGGGATTTGCCTGCGACCCCGACGGGTGCGTGGCGCGGCTTGCGGACGGCGCCGCTGTGGCGGTGAGCCGCACCGCGGCAGCGTTCGCCGACGACTGCACCCGCGCAGTCCTGATCGTGACCCTGCGCGTCGCGCCGGCCGATTGCGCCGCCGCGGTGCTGGATCGCGCGACGCTGCGTAGCAACGGCGCAATGGCCCTCACTTACCGGAACGGGCAGTTCGAAACGGCCTCGGCGCGCCCCGAAGGAATCGATCGCCCCTGGACGCGACGCCGCGAGGCAGGCCGCAACGCGGCGCAGAGCGTCGCAGCATCCGGCGTCCCGCCGGCCTCTCGCGATGCCACGCCGCAGCAGCCGGAGATTGATGCGGAGCAGTGAGGGGCAAGCTGGGAGCGCGGGCGTCGCGCCCGCTCTTTTTCTGCGTCTGGTTCTTCAAGAAAGAGCGGGCGGGACGCCCGCGCTCCCAGCAACTCAATACCTCCTGAACAGCCCCACCAGCTTCCCCTGGATACGCACCCGGTTGGGTGGCAGGATCCGGACTTCATAAGAGGTATTCGCGGGTTCCAGCGCGATTGAGGCGCCGCGGCGGCGGAAGCGCTTGAGGGTCGCCTCCTCCTCGTCGATCAGGGCAACCACGATGTCGCCGGTATCGGCGCCCTCGCTTTTCTTGATCACCGCAATGTCGCCATCGAGGATGCCGGCGTCGATCATCGAATCGCCGCGCACCTCCAGGGCGAAATGCTCGCCGGCCGAAAGCAGGTCCGCCGGCATATTGATCACGTTGTTCTTATTCTGGATTGCTTCGATTGGCGTGCCAGCGGCGATACGGCCCATCACCGGGACCGCAACCGGCCGGGTGTTATCCTCGTCCGGGGATGGCGCCCGGACCCGTCCCAGATTGCCTTCGATGACACTCGGCACGAAGCCGCGCGACCGCCCGTTGGTGACGCCATGGCTGACCGATTCCGGCAACTTGATCACCTCGATGGCGCGCGCCCGATTCGGCAAGCGGCGGATAAAGCCGCGCTCCTCCAGCGCCGTGATCAGGCGGTGGATGCCGGATTTTGAGCGCAGATCGAGCGCCTCCTTCATCTCGTCGAAGGAGGGCGGAATACCTGCTTCCTTCAATCGCTCGTGAATGAAACGAAGCAGCTCGTATTGTTTGCGCGTCAGCATTTCTTAGCCCTCCCCCCGGTTTTTCCCGGTCGCCGCAGGCGGCCAAAACAAATCATGAACAGACACTATCCGTTCCATATGTGTTCTGCAACCCCTTAATTTGGGGTGAACAACCCGACGGCTGTCAAAATTGAAGCCTGATGATGTCGCAGGGAGCGCCCGGTTCCGCGGCCGGGGCTAAAGCCTCGCGAACGACCAGGCAATCGGCACGGGCAAGCGTGACCTGCAGGGAACTGTCCTGCTCGGGAAACGGCGTCGCTACCGCCGTGCCGTCCGGCGCGGTTGCGAGCGTCGCCCGCATGTACTGGGCGCGGGTGCCATTGGCGGGGAGCGCGCGGCCGAGCACACCGCGTGCGGCAGGCTGCGAGATATCCTGGCGCCCGGCGAGCTTGCGCAGCAATGGCACCAGGAACAGCGTCGCGCACACGAAAGACGACACTGGATTGCCGGGCAGCCCCAGCACGCTCATCCCACCGAGGCGTCCATGCATGAGCGGTTTGCCGGGCTGCATTGCGACTTGCCAGAACGACAGCGCAATGCCCTCCGATGCAAATGCCCGCCGGACGAAGTCGTAATCGCCGACCGAGGCGCCCCCGGTGGTGACCAGCACGTCAGCGCCCGCGGCCCTGGCGCGCCGCACCGCCGCGACGGTAGCGTCAAGGTGGTCTGGGGCGACCCCCAGATCGAACGTTTCGGCGCCTTCGCGGTTGCCGATCGCCATCAAGGCAAAACTGTTGGAAGAGACGATCTGGCCCGGGGCGGGCGGCGTGCCGGGCGCCACCAGTTCGTCCCCGGTGGCGAGCACCGCCATGCGGGGGCGACGGTGAACCGGCACGGTGGCGTGGTTCATGGCGCCGGCGAGTGCGATGTCGCGCGCGGTGAGACGGCGCCCGTTGGCGAGCAGCGCCGCGCCGGCCTTGAAGTCGAATCCTTGGGGGCGAACGTAGCGGCCCTTCGCTTCCGTCCGCTTGATGACGACTGCGTCGCCTTCCCGCGTGGTGATCTCCTGGATCACCACCGTGTCAGCCCCGCGCGGCATCACGCCGCCGGTGAAGATGCGGGCCGCCTCGCCGGGCCCGATCTCGCGATCGAACGGGCGCCCCGCCGCGACCTCGCCGACCACGGCAAGATGCACCGGCGCCGCCGCCACGTCGGCTGCCCGCACCGCATAGCCGTCCATGGCGGAGACGTCGGCCGGCGGCTGCGTGCGCAGCGCGACGAGATCGCCGGCCAGCACGCGGCCGCAGGCGTCGACCAGAGCGGTAGCCTCCGCCGGCAGCGCCACCGCGTCCGCCAGCACCAGCGCCAGAGCGTCGGCGACCGAGAGCAAAGCCACGGCTAGCGCTTTCGCTTATCCTCCCCCGCTTGCGCGGGAGGGTAAGGCGGGGCCCGATAATGGCCGGATTTCCCGCCGCGTTTCTCGACGAGGCGGATCGCCTCGATGGCGACACCGCGCTCGACCGCTTTGACCATGTCGTAGACCGTGAGGCAGGCGACCGCCACCGCGGTCAACGCCTCCATCTCGACGCCGGTTTGCCCCGTAACCTTGACGGTCGCGCGCACCGCAAGCCCGTCGCGTTCGGGCGCGATGTCGACCTCGACGCTGCTGATGGCGAGCGGATGGCAAAGCGGAATCAGCTCATGGGTCTTTTTGGCCGCCATGATGCCGGCGATGCGGGCGGCGCCGAGCACGTCCCCCTTCTTGGCGTTGCCGGAGAGGACGAGATCGAGCGTGGCGGCGCTCATGCGCACGAAGCCGGCCGCGACCGCGACACGCTCGGTCGCGGGCTTTGGCGATACGTCGACCATGCGGGCAGCCCCGCCGCGATCGATGTGGGTGAGCGCCTTCGCCATTGCCCCCTCCCTACCCTCCCCCGCCCGCGGGGGAGGGGAGGGAGGGGGTGGCGCGCGGGAGTTCGCCGGTGAGCAACGCCCGCGTCGCCGCCTCAACATCGGCCTGCCGCATCAGGCTCTCGCCGACCAGGAAGGTCGAAATGCCAGCCTCCGCCAGCCGCGCAATATCCGCGGGCGCGAAGATACCGCTCTCGCCCACCACCACGCGGTCTCGCGGCGCCATCGGGGCGAGGCGTTCGGCGATGGCGAGCGAGGTGACGAAGGTCTTCAGGTCGCGGTTGTTGATGCCGACGAGGCGCGATTTCAGGAGCAAGGCGCGCTCCATCTCACCCTCGTCGTGCACTTCCAGGAGCACGTCCATGCCGAGCCCGAAGGCTTCGGCCTCGATCTCTCGGGCGGCGCCGTCATCGAGCGCCGCCATTATAACGAGGATGCAATCGGCGCCGAACGCGCGCGCCTCGGCTACCTGATAGGGGTCGTACATGAAATCCTTGCGCAACACCGGCAGCCCCGTGGCGTCGCGCGCCGCCTCAAGATGCTCCGGCGCGCCGCGGAACGAGGGTCCGTCAGTCAGGACCGAAAGGCAGGTGGCGCCGCCGGCTGCGTAGGCCCGCGCCAGCGCCGGCGGGTCAAAGTCGGCCCGGATCAGGCCTTTGGACGGGCTCGCCTTCTTGATTTCGGCGATCAGGGCGTAGTCGCCCGCCGCAAGCCGCCGCTCGATCGCCGCCAGAAAGCCGCGGGGCGGCGGAGCGGCCTTGGCGGCGGCCTCCACCGCACTGCGCGAACGCGCGCGCTTCGCCGCCGCAATCTCGTCGCGCTTGTACGCCTCGATACGGGTGAGAATATCGGCCATGGGGATTCGATAGCGGTGCGAGCGGTGTGAGTCCATACCGGCGGCCGCCTCCCTACCCTCCCGCGCGTACGGGGAGGTGGGGAATCAGCTTCGCTCCGGCGAAGCGCGGTCGGGAAGCTGGGCCGCGCCGAACTCGCCAACCAATCCTTGCGAACGGTCCGTGGCATGCGATACATATCAAAAGATATCTATCAGTCGCGCTGCTGCGATCATGTCTGACGCCAAAACGGCCAAGATTTTCAAGCACGGACGCGGTCAAGCCGTGCGTCTGCCGAAGGAATTTCGACTGCCCGGCACCGAAGTGCGCGTGCGCCGGGTCGGGCGCAGCGTGCTCTTGGAGCCGATCGACGAACCCTTCGACGTAAAGGCGTGGTTCGCCAAGCTCGATGAATATCTTGACGAGCCGTTCATACCCGGCGGGCGAGAGCAGCCCCCGATGCCGCCTGCCCATAATATTTTCGACGAATGATCTGCCTCGATACGAACGCCATCATAGCTGTGCTCAACAGCCCCCAGAATGAGGAGCGATAGCGAACAGCGGCGTCAATGCCGACCCGATTTCCCGTCACGTACTCTGCCGCTCAAGTACCTTGTCGGCCGAGCATTTCAGGCGCCAGATGAGGCCTGCGGGAGCATAGTCAAGCTCGACATCCCCATCGACGCTCGCTTTGGCGACCGTGGAAATCACCGTGCTGCCGAAGCCGTATCGTTTCGGCGGTTCAACGTCGGGGCCGTCGCGTTCGGCCCAGCCGATCGTGAACTCATCCCCGCTAAGCCGCCATTCGATACCGACGCGCCCGGACTCACCCGATAACGCGCCATACTTGCCCGCATTGGTGGCAAGTTCGTGCAACGCTATGCCGATGCTCTGCGCCGCGGCGGCCGCGAGCCGCACTGGCGGCCCGTCGACGGATATTCGCGTGCCGATCAGGCCGACAAAATGCGCGAGCTGAGCACGGACAAGGTCTTCCAGATCGACGCCTCGCCAATCGCTCTTGATGAGGAGGTCCTGATTGGCGGACAGGGCCTGAATGCGCGCGGAAAAGTGCTTGATGAATTCCGCGGTGTCCGATGCGGCGGTTTGCCGCGCGATCGACAGCACGACGCTGAGCATGTTCTTGGTGCGGTGATTGATCTCGCGCATCAGCAGGGACTGGAGTTCCTCGGCACGTTTGCGCTCGGTAATGTCCTCGACCATGACACCGATCGCCAGGATGCTGCCGTCAGGCCGTCTGAGAGGATAGAAGGTCTTATCCCAGTGCCGGACGACCCCCGGGTGCTTCTGGCTCTCTCCTGAAACCTCGTTGCGGACGAGGTCGCCGGTCTGAAGAACGTGGAGTATCTCCGGTTCGGATGCCTCCCTCATGGCCGGCACAATATCCCACACCAGACGGCCGATATGGTTGGCCGCCGGCACGCCATTCATTTCCGCGAGCGCCGCGTTGATACGGATGTACCGCAGATCGCGGTCCAGTAATGCAAGGCCGATGGGCGTGTTATTGTAGATGGCCTCGATTTCGGAGAGGCGGTCGCGCAGGGCCTCTTCTGCCCGCTTGCGGGCGGTGATGTCGCGCGCGATTCCCGAAAGGCCGACGACCTTTCCGTCTCGATCATGGATTGGCGAGACGGTAATCGACACTTCCACAGTCGAACCATTTTTGTGCAGCCGTGTCGCTTCGAACTGCGCGGTGGTTTCGCCGGCCGCGACGCGGGCGAGCATGGCAGTTTCGTCGTTCTGCCGCTTGGCCGGAAGCAGGCGCCGGATCGACTGGCCGAGCATCTCCTTCGCGGCATAACCGTAAAGCCGCTCGGCGGCCGCGTTCCAGCTCGTGATGGCGCCGTCCAGCGTGGTGCTCACGATGGCGGCCTGTGACGAGGTGACGATCGCGGCGAGCTGCCTCTCGCTGTCGTGCCGCGCGGCATCGCTGTGGTTGCGGTCGACGACCGCCTGCTTCAGCGCCGACCACAGCGCGCCGAGTTCCGGCAGATCCGGTTCGAACGAGATTTCTCCGCCGCTCAGTACCATCGCGGCCTTGTCGCGGATTTCCGCGATAGGGCGGGTGATGCGTCGGGCGATGGCGACCGCAAGGCCCAGTGACAGCAGGGAAATGGCGATTCCGAGCGCTATGGCCCACCAGACCGCATTAAGCGCCGCCGCTTGCAATTCACTTTTCCTGACGGCCACGCCCACCGTCCAGCCGCTCAAAGTCGGATGCGCGCTGGCATTGGCAACGATGTCGCCTTCGCTCGAGTGAAAAAATTCGAAAATGCCGTCCTGGTCCTTGACCTCGCGCCATCCCTGTGAGGCGAGCTCGCCCACAAAGGTGGCGTGATCCGGCACGCGGGAGATGAACCGACCTTGTCCGTCGATGATGCCCACTTTCCAGTTTTTGGGTATTTCCCGTGCGTTGAGCAGCTTCAAAAAGCCGCGGGCTTTCATCGTCACCGCAAGCGCGCGAAATGGCTGGTCGTTCTTGAAGATGGGCACGTAAACGTCTGCCACCCACTCCTTCGAAACATTGCCGATCAAGACGTCTGAGACAACGACCGAGCGGCTCTCAAGGGCCAGGTTTTGTGCGCGCATTGCAACCGGCTGCAGGCGGGGAAGGGGCTGATCCAGCCGGGCAGCGCCGTTGATGAGATGCTGGCCATTGAGGTCGGTCACGAGGAACGATGCATCCTTGATCGGTGCAAAGGCCCGGCGCGCTTCCGCATAGAAGGGGTCGAGGTCGTCGTCGAGCAGAGCTGGCGAGCCCGACAAGGTCTGCGCGATCGCGATGTATTTGAAGAGTTCGGCGTCGACCGCGGCCGCTACCGAGCGCGCGGAGTAGAGCAGACTCGCGCGCTGAGCTTCACTGGCTGCGCTGTTGAGATTCCAGATCACCGCAATGACCACGAGGTTCAGCGGCAGCGCGAGCGCAATAACGATAGCGATCAGTCTGGCGGCGATCGTCCAGTTCTTGAAATGCGGCGGCACCGCCGCCGGCGAGCCGGCGAACTTGCTGAATACGACCTTGAGCAGCATACCCGGCGCAAACTGAACCTTGACGTGCTTCACCACGGCTGTCGATCCTGACCGAAGACACCTGCGGCCATCAACCTATCCAGGCGGGCTTCAAACTTTCTTGCGCGACAGCAGGTACAAGAAAAAAGTGTAGACCAATTTAGATGACATCATGTTTTCGAAAAGGCGAAGTCAGGGCGCGGCGCGGTGTCGCTCCGCGCCCTTAGTTTCTTCCGCCGGCTATCCGTTCGAAACCGCAATCAGCCGGTCGAGGCTGCCCTCGGCCCCTCCGGAGTCGATTGCGTGCTGGGCGAGCTTCAGGCCGTCGGCCAGCGTCTCCGCCTTGGCGGCGACCACAAGGGCGGCCGCCGCGTTGAGTACGGCGACATCGCGATAGGCGCTCTTGCGGCCTTCGAGGACCGCCTTGAGGGCCGCCGCATTGGTTGCAGCGTCACCGCCGCGCAGTGCGTCGGGTTTGACGCGGGCAATGCCCAGGCTCTCCGGCACGATCTCGAACGTCCTCACGCTCCCGTGCTCCAGCGCCGCCACGGCGGTCGGCCCTGCCGTGGTGATCTCGTCGAGGCCGTCGGAGCCGTGCACCACATAAGCGCGGTCGGAGCCGAGGTTCTTGAGCACGTGGGCGAGCGGCTCGACCCATTGGCGCGAAAACACCCCGACCATCTGGCGTTTCACACCGGCCGGGTTCGACAGCGGCCCCAACAAGTTGAAGATGGTTCGGGTGCCGAGCTCGACGCGTGTCGGGCCGACATGCTTCATGGCCGGATGATGTGCCGGCGCGAACATGAATCCGATCCCGGCGGTCTTGATACAGGCACTGATCGTTTCCGGCGGGATATCTATCTTGACGCCGAGGGCGCTGAGGACGTCGGCGGCGCCGGATCGCGACGACAGGGCGCGGTTGCCATGTTTGGCAACCGGCACGCCGGCACCCGCCACGATGAAAGCCGCGCACGTCGAGATGTTGAACGAGCCTGAGGCGTCGCCGCCGGTGCCGACCACGTCGATCGCATCGTCGGGAGCGGCGACGGTGAGCATCTTGGCCCGCATGGCGGTGACGGCCCCGGTGATCTCGTCGACCGTCTCACCGCGCACGCGCAGGCCCATCAGCAATGCGCCTATCTGAGCGGGCGTCACCTCGCCGGACATCATGCTGTCGAACGCCTCGTAAGCCATTTCGCGCGAGAGGGTAGCGCCGGACGCCACCTGCCCGATCAGCCCTTTGATCTCCACCATGATGCCCCAGCTTGTTTGATTTCGCCCACGACCTGCATCCACCAGCGTGGAAAAGTCTGCAACTTTTCGGTATCATGCGCCAGTGTTAGGGGCACTGCAGGGGCGACGCTCGTGGTCGCCCGATTTGCCCGCGGCGTGCCATTGCGTCCGACGACAACGGGGCGACGACAAGGGGTCGCCCCTACATCAGCGCCGGCCCGACGTGGCATTCCAATCCGCCGCAATCTCGAGGAAATTCTTCAAGATAAGATGCCCATGCTCGGACGCGATGCTCTCGGGGTGGAACTGCACGCCGTGTACCGGCAGCTTGCGGTGGGCAAGCCCCATGACAAGACGTCCGTCGGTCTCAGCCGTCACGGCGAGTTCGTTCGGCATGGTGTCGAGGTCAACCACCAGAGAGTGATAGCGCGTTGCCCGGAACGGTCCGTTGATGCCACGGAACACGCCCTCCCCGCGGTGGCTCATCTCCGAGAGCTTGCCATGCACCGGCACCGGCGCCCGCACCACATTGGCGCCGAACACCTGACCAATCGCCTGATGGCCGAGGCAGACGCCGAACACCGGGATGGTGGGAGCGGCAGCGGCGATCAATTCCAGGCAGATACCGGCTTCGTTGGGGGTGCAAGGCCCGGGAGAGAGCACGATCGCATCGGGCGTGGCCGCGATCACCTCGGCTGCGCCGATCTTGTCATTGCGGTGCACGACAACCTCGGCGCCCAGTTCACCGAGGTAATGAACAAGGTTGAAGGTGAAGCTGTCGTAGTTGTCGATGAGGATGACCGACGCGTCCATGTCATGCTCGCTTCCCGGCTTGGGCTCCCGGGATTCTGCCAAGAGACCGTCCAAGAGACCGTTCAAGTGACCTCATCATCGCCTGGCTGGGACCCTGCGCTCGCAGTTCACGCAAACGCCGGATCCCGCGATCCCGGCCAGGAGACGTGGGGAATATCACGCAATAGATTGATATGATTTGCTCTTAGACGTGCCGCGCCGGACCGTCAAGGCGATCCCATCGCCCACGCCCCGCCAAGGCGGCCAAGAGCGCCGGCCGCTTCAATGTGAAATACAAAAATTGTTGCATACGGCTCTTTTGGCGGAGGATCAGCGCAAAGTGTGTTTATTGAACTTTTTGCCCGCGTGATGGTCGTGCGTTATCAGCAATATCTGCCATCAGGCGATACTTTGATGAGAGATGTGCCGCCGATTCGTTGCGCAAACGCGACAAAAATAGCGCAATAATTTTGAGACACGATCACAATCCGGCCAAATAATCGCGCGATGCGTTTTCGTATATTTACACTTTTAAAGTGCGCTGCTGCCAAAATGAAGCTAATATGGTGGCAATGATGCGCTGGCGATTTTTGTGTCCCGAACGCGATTGATCCCTTGGATGCTTTTGGAGAGAAGCTCGTTTGAGTTCGCGCGGATTGGGGTCGCTGCGTGAGCCAGTTGTTTTGCCGTGCTGTTTTGGTGCGCCTTTTTGTTTCAGCGTTTTTCGAGAGCTGGGACTTCGGTGTGATGCAGGGGGCAAGGAGACATGTTAGGCGAGCCAGCACAGTGTGGAGGGGATCATGGGTGCGCCGGTTCGAGAGTCCAACGACAGCGAGCCAACGAAAAATGAGCCGTTGAGAAGTGAGCCGTTAAAGAATGAATCATTGAAGCCAGAGTCACTGAAGCCAGAGTCACTGAAGCCAGAGTCACTGAAACCAGAGTCGCTGAAACCAGAGTCACTGAAACCGGAGTCACTGAAACCGGAGTCACTAAAAAACGAGTCGTCGAAAAATCAGCCGTCAAAAGATGAGCCCAAAAATGTTCGCCCTGCGCCGTCGAGCGGAACGACGGAAGCGCCGGAGCCGCCATGGAAGCGCAAGACGCGACGCGGCGTCTTTGAGGGCGATGTTGCGGTCGTAGAACTGCGCTCGCGGCTCGCAATGGCGCCCGAGCGAGTTCTGGAGCCAGCGGTACCCCCTCCGACTGTCCCGACTGTTGGCGCCGTCGGGCGGCTGATGGGCGGTGTGTTGATGGCCGCGGCCGCAGCAGGCGTCACTGGATACTTTTGGGGCTTTAGGCTGTCGACCGAACCGCCTGAAGTTGCGCCCGTTTCTGGCCAAGCCAATGTCCGGACGGCGCCGTCGGCCGGGGCTGCAAACCTCACGGCCTCGAACCCCGATTCCGCACGACCGTCAGGATCGTCGACCAAATCGCCGCAGTTTGTGCCCGCTCCAAACCAAACCAATGCTCTGCCGGCGCCGTCGCGCCCGGCCGCAAATCTCAAGGCTCCGAACTCCGGTGCCGAGCCACCGGCGCGGCCAACGCCCGCCACCGGTCCCGCACCCGTCGATGCGCGCGGGGCCGCTAATGATCTCACCTCGGTCGACGCAGCGCGGCGGCCCATGCCGTCGGCGCGACCCATTTCGCCATCCTCCGCTTCCCGGCTGCCCGCATCCGCGGACGATGCATCCGAAATCGCAGCAAAAATGAAGATCGGCACGGAGCTGATGGCGAGCGGAGACATCACAGCGGCGCGCATGATGTTTGAGCGCGCCGCGGAAGCGGGCGAAGCGGCGGCGGCATTTGCCCTTGCGGAGACCTACGACCCCGTCGTGCTCAGGAGACTACGTTTACGAGGAGGAATCGCGCCGGACGTGGCCCTGGCCCGTAGATGGTATGAAACGGCGAGGGATCTGGGCTCGATCACGGCGCCGGAACGTATCGTGAGATTAACACAGATTCCCCAGTAAACATGCGGGCGGGTAACGCGAGCACCGAAATAGCGGCACGGACGAGAGGGTCAATCGGGCGGAAGGTTCACGGCTTGCGTTGCTGCTCGCGCCACAGCATGAACTGGCGAAACACGGCATCCCGCTCGGCGTCGTTTCTGGGAGCGGTGCGCACCTGCCGGGTCATATATGTCTGAAAATCGCGCGCTATCGTCTGATCGGCGGAGCCCTGTCCAGTGCGCTGGAGCAGTTCTTCGGATACACTGAACCTGGTCCAGCCAGGAACGGTCGCAGCTAAGTTGACGTCGCGCCATCGCGGATGAAAAGGCGGCTGGGTGAGTTTGTCCCAGCGGTTAAACAGATATTGGACGAACCGTTCGACCCGACGATATCTGTCGCTGTTCTTCGGCCAGTTATAGACGGCGAGCACTGACGGCACCGCAATGGTGTCGATTCTCTCGCCCGGCGTTATCAGATTCGGATAGTCCGCGTTGGTGAACTCGCCGATGACATAGAGGTCAGCGAGGGCCTTGGAATACGGCACCGGCAAGAGATGAAGGCCGGTGTTCGGCGGTATTTTCGACCAGAAGTCGACCGGCTTCGACACCACCCCGAGGAGACCGGCGACCTCGCCCGACCTGATCATCTTCATGCCGGTCGAGAAGTCGACAAAGACCGGCTCGACCGGGATTCCGAGACGCGGGAAGACGATCGGGCCGGTCATCGTCGGCGAGCTTCCGGGCGGGCCAAACACCACTTTCTGGCCGCGCAGGTCTTCGAGGGTGCGGATGTCCGCGCGTGCCGTGACGTGCAACTCCGCGACGGGCAAGCGAATGATGTACTGCACGCGCGTGTCCAGGTTGGGCGTCTTGCGCTGCGTACGAAAGTATTCAAAGACATCCGACTGAGTGAAGGCGACGTCGATGCCGCGAAGGTAGAGCAGGTCTTGCAGGTTGGCCGCGGCGCCGCGCGATATGATGGGAAGCACGCGCAACTCATCGCCGTCGTCGAGCACTTTTCCGAGTTCGTCGGCGAAGCGCAAATAGGTGCCGTCCATGTTGCCGCCGGCAACGCCGACCGTCCAGTTGTTCTGGCGCTGTTTGAGAATCTCCTCAGGCCCGCCCTCCTGAAGAGACTTCGGAATGGTCTGGCCAACGACCGCGGCACTGCCGACCCACAGCGCGAAAGCTAACCCAAACGCTCCCGTTATGATGATATGGCGCATGGCTCGCCCCTCATAGCTAACCGATAAGGACGTTTTCACACGATCGTGCTGCTGTGGGGCTACCACAGTATCTCCTCATTGTGAAATAGTGTCTGGAGTCAAAGTTACCTGTAAGCAAATCGGTGAAATCATTTTAGCTATTCGCGTAGAAATTCGAGCGCACGTTCCGAATTTTATTTCCAGTCCTAGATGAACCAGAAGCCCGATCGGCCGAAAGCGGTTTTTATGGCAGCTATGCCGCAGCTGATCTACGAGGGTGGCCGTCTTGCGAACACGACCACGATGGATTACTGTTCGCAGAGTTCCAGATAAGCATAAGCCGGTGCATTTCGGTGAGGAAGGCCGTCCTTGCGGCGCCCCATCGATTTTGACGACGGGACGTTCGTGCGGCAAGCAACGATGAACGTGAATCAATCAAGGGAGACCGGATGACCTCACATCGGATGACCCGTCGCACCTTCTGGCGTTCGTCGCTTTCACTGGCGACAATCGGTGCAGGCTCCGTGGTTTCGGGTTATGCCCGCGCAGACGACAATGTTCGCCACGGCATCCAGATCGGTGCGCTCGGCGCGTTGCGGACCCTGTTACCCAGTATCGAGAAGAAGCACGGGCTGAAATACGACGTCAAAGACTTTCGAGACAGCACCTCGGCACTGCTCGCGCTTGACCAGGGAGAGCTTGACGTAGCCAACACAACAAGCCAGCATCTGGCGCGGGCGATCAGCGAAGGCATGGACGTTGTTTGGATTTGCGGATGGGGCGGAGGGTATAACGTCCTGGTCGCCGGCAAAAGGCTTGACCTGCCGACGGCCGACGACGCGGCGTTGGGAGCCGCAATCCTGAAGCGCAAACGGGAGGGCAAACCGATCACGATCGGCGTACCGACCGGCTCGTTGCAGCACGCCAAGCTGTCGTTCTTCCTCAAATCTCTCGGCATCGACGGCGAGCGCGACACGCAGATCGTCAACATCCCCTTCCCGAACCATCCGCGCGCGCTGGAGGCGGGCGAAGTCGACATGGCGATGACGCTCTGCGTCTTCGGCGCCATTGCGATCGACAAAGGCGACGCCAAGCTCGTGCGTCACCTGTTCGGCGATAAGTCAGGCAAACAAGAGATCGGGTTCATCGCCAACCGCAAGCTGACGCAGGGCAAGCCGGCATTGGTGCAGAAAATCGTCTCCTCCCATGTGGAAGCGATGAACACGTTCATGGGCAATCCGGATTTACGGATTGAGCTCGAGCGAAAATATTCCCGTCTGCCCGATGCCGTGATCGCCATGCAGGAGAGGGAGTTCCTCAAGTACGATTATCGGACCAACGTCGCCGATCTCAAAACCATGGCAAGGGAGCTGCGAGAGCTCGGCTGGGTCAAAGAGGATTACTCCGACCGCGTCGACAAATACATCGACTTCACGTTTCTGGCCAAGGCGACCGGACGGTCTCCGGCTCAGCTTTCGACATGGTAGCACGCGGGTGGTCGCAGCTGGGGAACCTGTCGTGAAGCAAGACGGATTCCCGTGGCAGGCTCAAAACCCGTGGCCCCACGCGTCATCGCCGGGCTTGTCCCGGCGATCTCGACGGGGAGGGCACAGTGCACCGATAACCAAGATGGCCGGGACAAGCCCGGCCATGACCGGCATGAACCGCCGAGGGACGAGATTTATCCCATTGGTTTGCGCTTCCACACCCCGATCATCAGCGGCCAGAGTGCCGAATATTGCCGTCCGCTGCTGAGTGTCTGCTCAATGTCTCGAAAGACGCTTTGCATCCGGGCGTGGGTCGTGACGCCCAGCTCGATCGCCCTGGGCAAGAGACTGCGGCACAGGTCCTGGTGATGCGCCATGAATGGTTCAAGTGATGTCATTGGAAGATTGATATCGGTCCCATCGGGCATGCCTATGCCCGCTTCAACAAAATAGACCGGCAGCTTGAAAGCGAATTCCATGTCCTGACCCGAGCGTTCGCACGTTTCGAGGATGACTCGCATGAGTTCGGATGAGGCTTCGAGTTTCGGGTACAGGTTGACCGTGCGGACGTATAAGTCCTGAACGGCGACGTATCCGCCCGGCTTCGTCCAGCCCAACATTTTGCGAAGCACGGCAACAGGATCTCGGACGAACAGGAGCCCATGCCGCGCGAACGTCAGGTCGAACAGCTCGCCGCCGATTTCGCTCGTGCTCTCCATGTCCGCTTCGATGAAGCGGTATCGACTTGTTCCTGTAGCCGTAAGCCGTTCGATTGCCTGGCGGCCGGCTTTGGCGTCGCGGTCCAGTCCGGTCACCTCGCCTGACGGCCCGACGAATTCCCCCATTAGCCGCATGGTTTCGCCCGGTCCGCAGCCAAGGTCGAGACACCTCCATCCGGGTTGCAAGCCTATCGCGTGAAACAGCCGCCTGGTTACGGGTGCAAGCGTTTGGGCTTGACGCCGAAGCCGCTCATATTCGTCAGCCGAATGTCCGAGCGCATAGTCATGCCGCAACAATCGCGCTTCCTGTTGACTCATCTTCAGCTCTCCGATGCTTCACCGCTGACGTTGTTCGCGCCAAAGCATGAACTGGCGAAACACGGCGTCCCGCTCTGCCTCGTTGCGCGGAGCGGCGCGCACCTCCCGGCCCATATATGTCTCGAAATCGCGCGCGATTGCCTGATCGCCGGAGCCCGACGGAGCGCGCCGCAGCATCTCATCGGATACACTGAACCGGGTCCAGCCCGGAACCGTGGCAGCCAAGTTGACGTCACGCCATCGCGGATGAAACGGCGGCTGGGTGAGTTTATCCCAGCGGTTGAAGAGATATTGGACGAATCGTTCGACCCGACGATATCGGTCGCTGTTCTTCGGCCAGTTGTAGACGGCAAGCACGGACGGCACCGCAACGGTGTCGATCCTCTCGCCCGGCGGTATCAGGTTTGGATAATCCGAGTTGGTGAACTCGCCTACGGCATAAAGGTCGGCGAAAGCCTTGGAATACGGCACCGGCAAGAGATGAAGGCCGCTGTTCGCCGGTATTTTCAGCCAGAAGTCGACAGGCTTGGACACCGACCCGAGGAGGCCAACGGCGTCACCGGCCAGAAGCATTTTGTAGCCGGTGGTAAAATCGATGTAGACCGGCTCGACTGGAAGTTTGAGACGCTGGAAGACGATCGGACCGGTCAGCGTCGCCGAAACCCCGGGCGGACCGAATATGATCTTGCGGTCGCGCAAGTCGTCCAGGGTCTTGATCTCCGGACGCACCAGAATGTGGAACTCGGCGACCGGAAGGCGGACGATGTAGCGGATCCGGTCCTCCAGGTGAGGCGTCTTGCGCTCGGTGCGGAAGTATTCGAAGACGTCCGCCTGGGTGAACGCGACGTCGATGCCGCGAAGGTACAGCAGGTCTTCCAGGTTGCCGGCAGCGCCCCGTGATATGACGGGAAGCACGCGCAACTGGTCGCCGTCGTCGAGCACTTTTCCCAGCTCGTCGGCGAAACGCAGGTAAGTGCCGTCAAAGGCGCCGCCGGCAAGGCCGACCGTCCAATTGTTCTCGCGCTGTTTGATGACATCCTCAGGCCCGCCCTCCTGAAGGGATTTCGGAATGGTCTGGCCAACCACTGCGGCGATGCCGACCGACAGGCCAAAAGCTAACCCAAACGCTCCTGTTACGATGACACGGCGCATGGTTCGCTCCCCAAAGCCAACCCGGATTTCAAGATATTTTCAGACGATTGCGCCTGCTTTGCGGCTGGCACGGTATTTTCTCCGCAGGAATTAATCTCCGAGGCGAAAGTTACCTGTAAGCAAACCGGTGAAATCATTTTAGTTATTTGCAGAAAGCCGAGTACATCTTTCGGATTTCATTTCCTATCCCAGATGAAATCGTCGTGTTATCGTCCCTGCGCAGTTTTTATTTTAGGGCGGCCGTCCGAAGCCAAGCCACGAGGGTGGCCGCCTTGCGAATGCGACCGCGATGGATTACTGTTCGCAGCGCTCCGGATACAGCCGAAAAAGCCCGTCCATTTCTGTTCAGGGAAGCTTTGAGTCTTTGCGGCGTCCAGCGGAGGTGACGACGGGGGCTTGCATTCGGGAAGCGGGCCTTCATTCGGGACAAGTCACGATGAATGTCGATCAACCCGGAGAGACCGGATGACGCCACCCCGGATGACTCGGCGCACCCTCTGGCTTTCGTCCCTTTCTCTGGCGGCGATCGGTGCAGGCGCACTTGCGGCGACTTATGGGCGCCGCGAAGATGCCGTTCGTTATGGCACGGTCATCGGAACGCTCGGTGCGCTGCGCACCGTTTTGCCGAGTGTCGAGAAGAAGTACGGACTGAAATATGACATGAAGGATTTTCGCGACGCCACGTCTACGCTGCTGGCGCTCGACCAGGGTGAGCTCGACGTCATCAACACGACGAGCCAGCATCTGGTGCGTGCGATCAGCGAAGGCATCGATGTTGTCTGGATTTCGGGATGGGGCGGGGGATATAACGTCCTCGTCGCCCGCAAGGGGTTCGACGCAACGGATGACGCTGCTTTGACGGCGGCCATCCT
>Ga0257161_1000100_pt1 | contig 21920 bp, 20 predicted proteins | sample NR01A_FD_185954 | JGI IMG/M metagenome (GOLD analysis project Ga0257161, IMG submission 185954) | Soil microbial communities from H.J. Andrews Experimental Forest, Oregon, United States - NR-01-A | ecosystem: Environmental > Terrestrial > Soil > Temperate forest > Bulk soil | place: USA: Oregon... | reverse complement strand
TCGTCGATCCCGACGCCGCGCCGCACCGTCGATCGCTACGGCCGCGAGACCGAGATCACCACCAAGGGCCGCCACGACCCCTGCGTCGGCATCCGGGCGGTGCCGGTCGGCGAGGCCATGGTGGCGTGCGTGCTGGCCGATCACTATCTGCGCCACCGCGGGCAAGTGGGCGAAAGCCCGGCTTGGCCGTTCGAAAGAACCTAGTCGCTCACTTCGGCCAATCTGAAGGATCGGACCATTGTGAAAAGCGATAACAGTGGATTCGTGCCGACCTGAGGATGATGTAGGGGCGACCCTTGTGGTCGCCCTGTTGCCGGCGGACGCAATGGACGGTTTAAGATGGTCGCGTTTTATCACTCAAGTTACAGGCACAAACTGGGCGACCACAAGGGTCGCCCCTACAGCGGGCAGTGATCGACTAGATGACCATGCGTGAATCCCATTTGCTCGTGGAAGACGTCGCCGCCGCGTTCGGGCGGGGCGAGATCGTCGTGGTGGCTGACGACGACGACCGCGAGAACGAAGGCGATCTGTTCGTCGCCGCTTCCATGTGCACGGCCGAGAAGATGGCCTTCATCATTCGCCATACCTCCGGCATCGTATGCGCCCCTCTGTCGGTGGACGAGGCGAAGCGGCTGCATCTCGATCCCATGGTGGCGTTGAACGATGCGCCGCTTGGTACCGCGTTCACGGTCTCGGTCGACGTGCGCCACGGGCTCACCACCGGCATTTCGGCCGAGGAGCGCACCAACACGGTGCGGGCACTTGCCAACCCCAACAGCGGCGCCACCGATTTCGTGCGCCCCGGCCACGTGTTTCCGCTGGTGGCGCGCGAGGGCGGCGTGCTGATGCGCTCGGGCCATACCGAGGCGTGCATCGATCTGTGCCGGCTGGCCGGGTTGCCGCCGGTCGGCGTGCTGTCGGAGCTCATGAACGACGACGGCACCGTGATGCGCGGCGCCGAGGTGGCGCGGTTCGCCGAGAAGCACGGCCTCAAGCGCATCACCATCGCGGATCTCATCGCCTATCGGCAGGTGCGGGAAAAGCTGGTCGAGCGGGTGGGCGAGTTCACGGTCGCGACCGAGATCGGCACCCTCAAGGGCTATGCCTATGTGACGCCGTTCGACAAGGTCTACCACATGGCGCTGGTGCACGGCCGCATCGGCGACGGCCGTGACGTGCCGACGCGGCTGCATCGCGCCAACATTCTGCGCGATATTTTCGGCGGCGCCCCCGAGGTGCACGGTGCGTTGCGCCGATTCGCCAAGGACGGACGCGGCGTCATCGTGTTCCTGCGCGACGGCTCGGCAGGCGTGCCGGTGTCGGCGCTGCCGCAGGACGGAGACCACACCTCGGAAACGGCGCGCCAGCGCCAATGGCGTGAGATCGGGCTCGGCGCGCAAATCCTGAAAGATCTCGGCATTTCCTCGATCCGCCTGTTGACCTCGGCCGATCACCACTATGTGGGCCTCGCGGGCTTCGGCATCGAGATCGCCGCGAGCGAGCCGATCGGGTAGGGGCGATCCGCGGCGGCCGATCCGCCTTGTTTCCTGCTGGCAGCGAATTTGGCAGGGAATTTTTCAATCTCCGGTCCGATTCGGCGCTTGCCGGCGTCAATTCGTGCAGCAATTCCGCAACGTTGCTCCAGATTCCCTGTGTGGCGGGGGCAGCGCGATCGGGCTCCTTGATTGTGGACTTCCCCCCATGCCGCGCCGCTTTCCTTGTGCCGCCAAGCATGTCACCATGGCGGCATCAGGTGCGGAGAAGATCATGCGCACAAGCAGGATGACGTTGTTCGCCGCCGCGATCGGCGGCTTGGCGCTCGCCATTACGATGACCGTCACGGGCGATCCCCTGATCGATCAGGCAGCCGCCCAGGTGCGCGGCAAGCCGCCCACCGCGGCGGCCACGAATGTGGATGTGGAACTCGTGATCGCGGTCGACGTGTCCTACTCCATGGACCCGGACGAGCAGGCGCTGCAGCGCGAGGGCTACATCACCGGGCTGACCTCGCCGGAATTCCTCGACGCCCTGCATCAGGGCGCGCACGGCAAGATCGCCGTCACGTATTTCGAATGGGCGGGCGCGACCGACCAGAGGGTCGTGGTGCCGTGGCGGCTGATCGATAGCCCCGCCGCCGCCAAGGCCTTCACCGACGAGGTGGCGGCCGCGCCCTACCGGCGCGCCTACCGCACCTCGATTTCCGGCGCGCTGCAATTCGCCATGCCGCTGTTCGAGGGCTCCGGCTTTCGCGGGCTGCGCCGCGTCATCGACGTGTCGGGCGACGGCGTCAACAACCAGGGTGCGCCGGTTACGATCCTGCGCGACGAGGCGCTGGAGCGCGGCATCACCATCAACGGCCTGCCGATCCTGCTCAAGCGCCCTTCGGTCGCCACCATGGATATCGAGAACCTCGACGTCTATTACGAGGACTGCGTGATCGGCGGCCCCGGCGCCTTCGTGATACCGATCAAGGAACGCGACCAGTTCCGCGAGGCGACCCGCACCAAGCTGGTGCTGGAGATCGCCAGCCGCGAGGTGGCGCCGCGCGTCATTCCGGCGGCCGCCGACAAGCCGCGCATTTCCTGCACCATCGGGGAGCGCATGTGGCAGCAACGCTGGGGCGGGATGGATTTCAGGTAATTTGGAATCGGCCTGCCGATCTTGCCCGCGCCTTCGCGGCCTCCACTTCACGGTCGCGCGGCGGCGCGTTGGTGACAAGGGAGGCGAGCAGCTCGCGCGCCGCTTCGGTCACTTGATTCACCGCGCGGTCGAAGGCGATCTGGTTTGCTTGCGACGGGCGGGCGAAGCCGCTCAGTTTGCGGACGAACTGCAGGGATGATGCACGAATCTCTTCGTCCGTGGCCGGCGGTTCGAAATTGTGCAGAGTTTTGATGTTGCGGCACATGCCAAATCCTCGTCGTTTCAGCCAGGCTCCATGCCATGGCGCTTGAGCACCGGCGCGGCGTCCGGTGTTGTCAAAAATTTGATGAGCGCGCGAGCGGCGTCGGGTGCCGGGGCCGCTGCGTGGAGGCCCGCCGAGAACACGGTGATGAACTGGACGTCGGCCGGGAGCGGGCCCAGATAGTCGGCGCCCTTGACCGACATCAGCTCGCTGATCTGGGTGAAGCCGATCTCGCCCTCGCCGCGCGCGACCGCTTCGCCGACCGGCAGCCCTGGACCGATCTGAATGATCTTCGACTTGATCTGCTCAGCGATTCCCATCTTCTGAAACAGGGTCGGCAGGTAGACGCTGCTTGGTCCGGACGACAGCACGATCGACCTCGCGGCCAGCAGGGTGTTCCGGAGCGCTGCGGCGGACGAGACGTCGGGCCGCGGCGCGCCGGCCCGCACCGCAACGCCGACGCCTGATCGCGCAAGATCGATACGGCCCACGAGCAAGCCCTGCTTGACGAAGTCGTCGATGCGCCCGGCCGGAATGATGACAATGTCGGCAACCTCGCCGGCGCCGACCCGCCTGACGATGTCGACGGTGCCGCCCCAGTCGATCGTGACCCGGTGCCCGGTGGCTTTCTCGAAGACAGGCACAAGCTCGCGATAGGGCTCCCGCACGGCGTTTGAGGCGATCACCTTGATCTCGGCCGCGCCGGCCGCGGGAGCCAGGACGGCCGCGAGAGCGGCGGCGATGCCATAGAGGGCTGTCTTCATTGGGGCTCCTGGTCTGATGCGGGCGTGACGCACTTTGACGAGCGCGCTGCACATCGGGCTATTCGAAAAGAGGAATGACTTTGCTCACGACCTCATCGATGATGTGGTCCGGGACCGTCTCAAGCTTTCTGGCCGCTCTTGCACGCAGGTCGAGCGCGCGCGGCTGGTCACAGCGCACGACGCCGGTCGTCTTGGTGCCAGCGCCCATGAGCGACACCGCAAAGCCCGCGGTTCGGGCAAATCTGCCACCGCTCGTGATCGGCAGAACGATAGGCACGCCGGTCAGGCGGTTAAACTTGCCCGGCGATATCACGAGCACGGGCCGTTTGCCCTGTTGCTCATGTCCGGCGGCCGGGTCGAGGGAAACGAGATAAACGTCGCCGCGCTCCATCAAATAAGCTCGCGGCCGACGGGTGAGCCCGTTTGCCAGTCGCGATCCTCGCGGGACCGCCGCGCCGAGGGTTTGCACTGCGCCAGCAATTCGTCGAGGGAGTAACGCCGCCGCTTTTTGGGATCGATAACGAGTCGCCCTGCCTTGATCGAAAGCCCGACTGAAGCGTCTGCGGAAAGATCGAGCGCATCGAGCATCGCTTTGGGGATAGCGAGCATAACCGATCCGCCAACTTTCCGAAGTCGTACGGCCTGAGGCATGACATGAGCCTTCACAAACGATATGGTCTTCGCTGCAACGCGAATTCGTTGCCCATATGTTATATTTCAATATAACATGCCGGTCGTCGACAACAAGCGGCGCATCTGCAAACTATGTTGCAAAGAGCCGTCCCAACCCAGGCTTCAGGGAGCATGAAATGACCGAGGACGTGCCTGAGCGCGTCACATCCGACGCTACTGCCGAACCACGCCTCAATCGCCGCGACCTGTTCGCGGCCACGGCTGCGGGGGTGGCCGTGTCCGGCGCCGTCGGGGCGACCGCGGTGGCTCAGGAGCCCGCAAGAAACGCGGCAACAGAAATGGCGATCGCCACGGCGGAGGATTACGAGCGCGATCCGACGCGCTGGGGCAGCCCAGCGGTAGCGGCGCTGTTTCCCAGCTTTCGGCATCTCGACATGCGCACAGCAGGCGCCGTGATCCGGTTGCGCCATGGCGGTTCCGGTCCGCCGCTGTTGCTCCTCCACGGTAATCCGCAGAACCATGTCTGTTGGCACAAGGTCGCGGCGCGCCTTGCGCAGCATTACCATGTGGTGCTGCCGGACCTGCGCGGCTATGGCGACAGCTCGCTGCCGGAGCCCGGCCCGAACCACATCAACTACACCTTCCGCGCCATGGCCCAGGACATGGTGGAGATGATGGAGCAACTCGGCTACCGGCGATATTTCGTTGCCGGTCACGACCGCGGTGCCCGCACCGCCCATCGCATGGCGCTCGATCATGCCGACCGGGTGACACGCATCTGCCTCATGGACATCGTGCCGACCTACCATGTGTGGACGCACACCACCAAGAACTGGGCGATCGGTTCCTGGCACTGGTCCTTCATGGCGCAGCCGGCGCCGTTTCCGGAACAGTTGATCAGCGCCGTGCCGGCGGAATTTTTTCTCAAAAGCCGCATGGTGATCCGCGGCGGCACCGGTCTCGGATTCCTGACGCAGACTGCGCTCGATGAATATATCCGCTGCTATACCTTGAAAACGATCACCGGCTCCTGTCACGATTTCCGCGCCTCGCCGACCAGCGACTTCGCGATCGATGCGGCCGACAAGGACCGGCAGATCGCGATGCCGGCGTTGGTGTTATGGGGTGCGCGCGGACAGCCGCCGGAACGGACGGGTGAATTCGCCGAGGTGTGGAAGACATACGCCGCCAACCTCGTCGACACCGATGCGATGCCGTGCGGCCACTACATCGCGGAGGAGATGCCCGACCACGTCTACGAGCGCTTCGTCGGTTTTTTCAAGACATAGTGCAATGCTCCTGTCGGGGGAATTGACGACAAGCTTTCGGGGGTGGCGTTTCCCGGGCATCTGGTAGCGCGGGGATCGACCGTAAACGTTTCTGCGGAGGGGGCGATGAGCAAGAACATCATATTCTGCGCCGACGGAACCTGGAATGGTCCGGGTGAGGCGGACGACGACGACAAGACCGCAGAGGTCACCAACGTATTCAAACTGTTTGTGAACCTCGATGGTGTCGCCACGATCGATACCTTCCGGCTCGAAAACGAACGGGAACGTGTCCTGACTGCCGCGGACGGGACCGTCCAACAGATCGCCAAATATCTGCATGGCGTCGGGGATTCCGACAATTTTCTCGTCAAGGCGTTGGGTGGCGCCCTCGGCGCCGGCCTCATCACGCGCATCGTGCGCGGCTATACGTTCGTGTCGCGAAACTATGCGGCGGGCGACCGGATATTCATCATCGGATTCAGCCGCGGCGCCTACACGGCGCGCGCCCTGGCAGGCCTGATCGCCGCGAAGGGCCTGCTCGATGCGACGCAACTTAATCTCGCCGACAAGGAGCGCGCCTATCGGTTAGGCGCTGCTGTCTGGTACGAACATCGGCGCGCCCAGATGCGAGGCAACACGGACTTGCTCGGCCGGCTCGAGGAAACCGTCCTCGATCTGCCGGGATTTCTCATGCGGCCGCCGCCCGACGATCAGCTCGTGGCGGCGATGATCGAGGCGGTTGCGGTGTGGGACACGGTGGGGGCGCTCGGCATCCCGGAATTCAACGCGAAGATGATGCGCGTGGACAATTTCCAGTTCGCCGATCTCGGACTCAGTCCCAAGGTGCGCCATGGGCTTCACGCGGTCGCGGTGGACGAGATGCGCGCGGATTTCACGCCGACGCTGTGGGATGCCGATCCGCGTGTCACGCAAGTGCTGTTCGTTGGCGCCCATGGCGACGTCGGCGGCGGCTATCCGCGCAGCGGCAATGAGTCCGGATTGTCGGATGGGCCGCTGAAATGGATGACAGTGCAACTCCTACAACTTGGCGTGCGGTTTTCGGCGTCACCGATTTTCGTGCCTGCGCCTGATGCCAATGGCCCGGCACACAGCCCGTGGGCGCATACGCCCTGGGATGTGCTACCGCGGCGCTCACGCGTATTCCCACGCGGGCTGGGATTGTCGCAAGGCGTGCTGGATCGGATCGCGGGCGGCGTTGTGGTCGCCGACCCGGGGGATGCGGCTGCGTCGTATGACCCGTCGAATCTGACCGACTACATCGCCGGTCGGCTCGCTGCGGCCGACGTCGTTGTGATACTGTAGCGCCGTGGCGCTGTGGCGTTGTCGCTCATCGTGTAAACCGCGCCACGATCTCCACGTGGGCGGAATAACGGAACTGATCGACCGGCGTCACCTCGCCGAGGCGATAGCCGCTGTCGATCAGGATTTTGGCATCGCGTGCGAAGGTGGCGGGGTTGCACGACACCGCCACGATGATCGGGACGCGGCTCTTGGCGAGCTCGCGCACCTGCGCTTCAGCGCCCTGGCGCGGCGGATCGAACACCACCGCATCGAGGCCGTTGAGTTCCTGGGCGACGAACGGACGGCGGAACAGGTCGCGCCGCTCCGCCACGATCGGCTTGAGTCCGCTGGTCGCGGCGCCGGCGCGGCGCAGCGCGTCGATGGCGCCGGCGTCGCTATCGGCCGCGATGATCCGGGCGCGCTCGGCGAGCCGCAGCGCGAATGGCCCGACGCCGGCGAACAGGTCGGCCACTGACTTGGCGTCGCCGACGTGCTGCGACACGAGCCGCGCCAATGTTTCCTCGCCGAGGGCCGTCGCCTGCAGGAAGGCGCCGGGCGGCAGCGCCACGATGGCGCGCCCGATCTGGACCGTAGGCGCGGCGCGCTGCTGCGCTACCAACTCGCCGTGGCGGGTGATGCGTGCCAGCCGATGGGTCTCGGCGACGCGTGCAAGCGCGAGGGTGAGCGAGGCCGTGAGCGGGCCCGAGCCACGCACGTCCACATCGATGCCGTCATCGGTTGCGGTCGCCTGGATGTCGAGCGGCTTTGCGGCGGGCCTGAGCGTCTCGGCGATTGCCCAGGCGGCATCAATGAGGCCGGTCAGACCAGGTGCGAGGATCGGGCAGCGATCGATCGATACGATCCGGTGGGCATGCAGCGCCGCGAAGCCCACCTCCAGGATGTCGTGGGTGCTGCGCTGCGCGTGCAATACGGCGCGGCGGCGGCCCTCGCCGTGGGCATCGATGAGGTCGGCGACGTTCGCCGCGATGCCGGCGTGACGAAGCTGCGCCACCACGGTCTCGCGCTTCCAGGCGCGATACGGCACCGCGTCCCAGTGCTGGAGCGCACAGCCGCCGCATACGCCGAAATGCGGGCAGATCGGCGTGGTGCGCGCGGGGCTCGCGGTCTCGACGCGAAGCAGGTTGCGCCGGTCCGGATGGCCTGGCCAGGGATCGACCCCGACGACTTCGCCCGGCAGAGTATACGGTACATAGATCGGCCCCGCCTCCGATGACGCGACCCCGTCGCCGCGGGCGCCGAGATGGTCGATGGCGAGCCGTTCAACCAAGCTTCGCCCCGATGAAAAACTCGCGGTTGCCATCGGCGCCGGCGATCGGAGAAGGAAAAGTCATGATATCGCGGCAGCCGAGCGAGGCCGCATGGGCGGCGATCTCGGCGACGACCGCCTCATGGATGGCCGGGTCGCGCACGATTCCCTTCTTGATGTGGGTGCGCGGCGCTTCGAACTGCGGCTTCACCAGGGCGATGACATGGGTCGGCCGGGCCGCAAGCGCGAAGGCGGCCGGCAGCACCGGCTTGAGGGAAATGAAGCTTACGTCGATGGTGATGAAATCGGGCGGTTCGGCGAGTTGCCCCTGATCGAGGGCGCGGATGTCGGTCCGTTCCAGTGAAACGATCTTCGGCTCGTCGCGCAGCCGCGGATGAAGTTGGCCGGTGCCGACGTCGATTGCATAGACGCGCCGCGCGCCGCGGGCGAGGAGCACCTGCGTAAATCCTCCGGTCGAGGCGCCCACATCGAGACAGACGCGGCCCGCGACGGCGACGCCGAAGCGGGCGAGCGCGTCGTCGAGCTTGACGCCGCCGCGCGACACCCACGGGAAGGCCGGCTCAGCCGCGAGCGCCGCATCGACCGCGATGATGTCGGACGGCTTGTGCACAGGCATGGCGTCCGCGGTCACCAGCCCGGCCGCGATCGCGGCCTGGGCCTTGGCGCGGCTTTCGAACAGGCCGCGTTCGACGAGCAGGGTGTCGGCGCGCTGGCGAGGGGGCATGGCGGTTCGTTTTGTGAACGATGTCTATGCGCCCTTATACTCCGGCCGTCGATCCAGCGGACGCATTTTGCGAACAGCGCAAGGTCTTGCAGCAAGCGTAGCCCGGTTTGAGGAAGGCGCCAAGCAAAGCTGGCGCCTTCCTCAAACCGGGCTACGGTCCGCGACAACGAGGAAACTGCTGAATGAAAATCATCGATATGACCCATGTGATGAATGTTCACACCCCCGGCTGGGTCGGTTATGCGGGCAACAAGATGTACTACGCGCAGAATCTGCAGACCCAGATGATCGTGGCGCAGCGCATCGACACCGCGCTGCATGTCGGCACCCATTTCGACGGAGCTATGCACGCGACAGACGATCGCAAGGGCGATATGGCGTCGCTGCCGCTGGACTATCTCGTCAACCGCGGCGTGGTGGTGGACATCTCCCCATGGGTGAGCGACTGGTCGGTGATCACGCCGCAGATCATCGAGCGCGCCGGCGCCGATATTCGCGAGGGCGATATTCTGGTGCTGCACACCGGATGGCATCGCCATTACGAGGGGCGGCCGCAGCAGGACCTGGTCAAATACTTCTGCTACCACCCCGGACCCAATCTCGACACGCTGCACTGGATGTTTGAAAAGAAGATCAAATGGTGGGCGATGGACACCGGCTCCTGCGATCACGCCATGAACACGTCGATCCGCCACATGCGTCCCGACCTCGCGGCACAGTTCACCAAGCTTCACGGCAAGACGCCGGGCGAGTTCTTCGGCACCTTCGAATACGTCCACAAGAAGTCGGGGCGCAAGGTGGTGTCCGACATCTTTCCGTTCCACAACTGGGCGTTCCAGGAAGGCCTGCTGCATGCCGAGAACCTCGGCGGCGACATCGAGCTGATGCTGAACAAACGCGCGCTGATCGGCGCTTTCCCGTGGCGCTATGAGGGGCTGGAAGGCTGCCCGTGCCGGATCGTGGCGTTGCTGGGTTGCGGGGAGGAGGTGGAGGCGGTGGGGGATGCGGCGAGAGCCGTCATGGGGGCATGATTAAGCTCCGTCATTCCGGGGCCGGCCTCGCGAATGGCGATGGCTGTCCCACAACAAGTCCTGCCGACATTTGGAATTAGCCCGTCGCGAGCCTGATGGCGCCCTACGAGCATTTCTTCTGCTGGGGGTAATCCGGACGGCGTCAGGAGTTTAGTTGATCTCAAATTGCCCCGGAGCAGACTTGACCAACGCTAACAGTTGGATCTGTCAATCGTGAAGTCGATCACCGGGCTACTATCTGGTAAAACAAAAAAATGATGAAATACCAGTCCCTGGGATATAAAGTTTCGGTACTTGCTGCAGAAATACCCTGTAAGAACCCCTGTGATATTGCCACGGTTTGCCTGTGTGCTCGCCCTAGCCGACGCGTCAAGAACAATGAAGCGCTCGTCCACAATGCCTTGGTGTGCCGTAGCCCCGTCAAGACGAAACGGAGAATTTGAGGGTTGCCCTAAGGCCTCATTTTCAGCTTTCGCGACGGTCCGCGCGAATTCGGCGAGAGTTTTGGAGTCAGCCAGTTTTGATTTTGGCAGACTGTCGCAGCTTGATCTGTCGAAGGTGAAGTCGATTTGGTCGCTGTTGTTAGATGTTGCAATAACCTCATGCATAACGACGCCTTGTTTTAAGTAAGCTATGCGACTTTCGTTACAATAGTAGGAAGCCTTATCCAATCGAATTTGATCCACGTTACTTTTTAGGCGGGCAAAGACAGCAGCGTCATTTGCCACATACCTAACTTCGACGAAGTTATCGTGGGAGGTGGCGGATTCGAAAGCTATTGGTGCGCCCGGCGCCTTCAACGTGTTTGCACTGATAGTCTGAGCTATAGCCTTAGCCATTTCGACTGGTGTCTTCGGACCTTGACTGTTGGCGATTTGGCTTTGGGCTTCGCCAAACGCCCCACCAATCAATGCTGCAATAGCTACGATTCGTGTCGCCAATCGAAATGAGGTCATCTTGGTTCTCTTCAGTTTGTGCAAGTTTCGCTCAGCGTATTCACAGGAGTGCGACGACGGTGCGAAATCACCGGATGGCGAACGCGGATGTGTAGTGCCGAAGTCGCTTGGCCCATTCCTTCACTTGCTGGAGGGCAATATTGCGGCGGGTATCGAAGGTCTAGCGGACGCGCCGATTTATCCGCCGCCCCCTCGCAACGCCGTGGCGACCGGCACAAATAGCCGTCGGGACTGGCCCGGTATCTACATGGGCAACTTGCGCGCAACCCCGAACAAATAGAACTCAGCGAATCCACCGAGATCAAGTATATCGGTGATGCCGATGATGAGACCCGTTGTGCGCAAAACGAAGTCCGTCCTCGAAGCCTCCCAAGGAAACGTGGACGTGCTGCACGGCCCCATAATCGACCGAATAGCCGCCCGGCCAGCCTTGAAGATGTGAATAGATGCAGTGGGGATTTCCCTTGATGTCGACCGCCCTTCCGCTTGCGTGTAGCGAGGCATGTCCCGAGCCTGCAATCCGAGCGCCGGGGCGCCATCCCGATATGAGCGTGCTGCCACAGCCGGCGACGATCTCCTGCGCCTTTGCCGCCAGCTGGCCATGGACGCTGGCAACTGTGAAATCGCTGCTGGGCTGGTGATGACGGCGGTGAAGGTGCATCACGCCCGGCCGCGCGTGGTGTAAGTACTGCGAGCTCAAACGAACTGATGAGAGTAATAGCGGTAGTGGTGGTGCGTTGATGCACCGGCAGGTGAGGTTAAGAAGCTGAAAATCGTTAGAATAGCACCGAAAGCAAGCGAGACGGTTGTACGCAAATACATCGCAACTCCGTTTTTGAGATCGTATTGATCGCCCCAACGCGAAAACAATACGTTCATAACGGCTGGAAATAGGCAACCTGCCCTTGCTGCACGCATAGCTCGAATGAGGGAACCGAGTGGAGGCGCGCGACTTAACGAAAGCCCATCGGCAACCCCGCAACCACGCCTATCCGTGATGGGTTTCGCTTTGCTCCACCCATCCTACAAGCCACAAGCCGTGCTACAATGCGTCCGGCACTCATTCGCAGGGAAGCTCCCCATGAGCCTAGTTACGATCCGGATTGGCGCGGCCGTCGTGGCCGCCTTGCTCGTCGCTGCGTCCGCGGCGGCGCAGCAGGAACTGCCGTCCGAATGGACGCTGTGCATCAACGAGGGCAAGGTCTATCCGCCCGACATCGCGGCGGACGGCTGTACGGCTGTGATCCGGTCCGGCAACCGGATGCCGCGGGAACTCGCGGTCGCTTTCACGAATCGGGGCCTCGCTTACCGGGCCTTGGGCGATATCGATCGGGCGCTGGCGGATTACGACTCGGCCATCAAGCTCGATCCCGGCTATGCCATCGCGTTCAACAATCGCGGCGCGGCCCGCCGCGACAACGGCGAATACGATCGCGCCATCGCGGATTACACCGAGGCAATTCGCATCGATCCCCGCAACGCAGCTGTCTTGACCAACCGCGGCGCCGCTTGGCGGGACAAGGGCGATCTCGACCGTGCGATAGCTGATTATGATGAGGCGATCCGCGTAAATCCCAAATACGCAACAGCCTTCACCAACCGCGGCAATGCGTATCGCGAGAAAGGCGACATCGACCGCGCCGCCGCGGACTACAGCGTGGCCATCGAGGTCGACCCGACCAATGCGATCGCATTCAACAATCGTGGCGCCGCCTATCTGATGAAGGGCGACTTCGAGCATGCGCTGGTCTACTATTCGGAAGCGATCAGGCTTGATCCCAGCTACGCGCTTGCCTTCAACAATCGTGGCATGGTGTGGCGCGACAAGGGCGATCTCGATCTCGCGGTGGCGGATTTCGGCGAGGCGATCAGGCTCAATCCGCGTTTCGGCGCCGCCATGGTCAACCGCGCCAATGCGTGGCGGGACAAGGGCGAGTTCGACCGCGCGCTGGCCGATTATGGCGACGCGATAAAGCTTAATCCAAGAAACACCTTCGCGCTCAGCAGCCGCGGCCTGGCGCGTCTGCGGCGGGGCGAACTCGACGGCTCGATTGCGGATTTCGACGCCGCGCTCGGCCTCAATCCGAAGCTCGCAGACTCGCTTTATGGGCGCGGCATCGCGAAGCGCAAGAAGGGCGATCCGATGGGCGCCGATGCTGACCTCGCGGCCGCAAAAGCGATTCGGCCCGGCATTGCGCAAGAGTTTGCGCTGTCCGAAATTGAATAGGCAGCAGCCAACGTGTTCCCAACGTGTTCCGTTGAGACTGGAACGGATTTCTCGATCGATGGAAACGGTACGCTGGGCGCCGCGCTGTGATCCGGTAACGGCCGCCCGGGGGCGGCCGTTAGAAGTTGACGCAGCGCGCAGGGGTGGGCAAAGGCGCGCTCTTCGCGCCGTGCCCACGTGGATGCCGCAACGGTGGGCACGCTTCGCTTTGCCCACCCTACAGGTGATTCCATCCGATCGGAACGTGCTCCAGTTCCGGGAAAGTAGCAAATCGTCGGGGCAACAGTTTCAGCCGTTGCGCACCGTGTGCGACCTTTCAGCTGTGTTTGACGTGATGGCGAGGAGCCGTTGTCGTTGCCGCCGCCGGCTTCGGGCACTCAGACCAGTATCCGAACCCCATATCGCCCCATCCGGGTGTGCGCGTGAAGCAGAGATTGTTATTCGTCATCGGTCCATAGTTCATGTCGGCCATAGCCGCCGTCGCAGCCAATCCGGCACCAAGTAGCACCGCGGCTGCGGTCAGGACGATACGCTGCATATTTTCGCTCCTTGAGTTTTCAATCGCGATCGGCGTGAGGCCGAGTTCGCGGCTCAATGAATACCATTCTTTTGCAAATCAGATTGCATGAATTTAACGCTCAAATGAGTAGTATATTCGTAATGATGTTTATATTATTTCCATGTCGGCTGGAATATTTGTTTATCATTGAGAATATTTATTTTGCATAAAAATTGCAGCGTATTTTTATAACCAAGATAGACGCTTAACATGGGTTTTGCGCCTTTACAGTCGCAATTCGTTCGAAAACGTGGATGGCCGGGGACAGACCCAATCGGCGCTAACATAAGGCGTCCGCGAGCTTTCTGCTCCCTCGCCCCGCTCTTGCCATCAGAGCGTTTACGCCCGTCTGCGACGGGCTATGGAGAGGGTCGGGGTGAGGGGCGCAGACTTTCCACCCGCCCCCACCCTACCCTCCCCCGCTTGCGGGGGAGGGTAGGGTGGGGGCGACCTCTCCCCGCAAGCGGGGCGAGGTGAAGCTGCGCGGCTCTCACCTCTTATCTTAGCGCGCCGAGGGACAGGCCCGGCCATGCGGTTTGGTAGATCGCGGTTTGTCTTCTCAGTCCCGCACCCATGGTGCCAGGATCGCACGGGCCCGTCATTGGGGCCTTGTCGTCCGCGGCGAGGACGTCGGGCGTTTGAAATTGGCTCCGTGCCGTGCCGCCCGGACGGCGACGCGGATCAAGCGAACGCGAACCAAGAAGCCGACCCTGCTTGCGCCCCTCTTCGGCGGTTCGGAGGCCCGCCGTATCCGTGAGCAGCTGTCGGCGCGCAGCTCCCGGCGGGACCAAAAATACGGTATAGTTCTTGCTAGCTGATCCATTCAGACATTAACCTTCATACTGGCCATAGGCGACCGTACCTTGCCAGTCTGCTGCGACTCATCGCGCTCATCGGGGGTGACCATGATGACAGGTTTCCGTTTCGCCGCCACGGTTGCGAGCCTCTCATTGCTGATTTTGCCGGCGCGCGGCGAGGGCGTTTTGCGCATCGCAATGACGGCCTCCGACGTGCCGACCACGACCGGCATGCCCAACAACGGGTTCGAGGGGCTGCGGTTTCTCGGCTACCCGATCTTCGAAGGGCTGGTGCTCTGGGACCTCGGCCGCGCGGACCGTTTGGCTGGGCTGCGACCGGGGCTTGCCGAAAGGTACGAACAGGCTGCGGATGACAAGAACACCTGGATCTTCCATCTGCGGCGCGGCGTGAAGTTCCATGACGGCACCGACTTCAATGCCGATGCGGTGATCTGGAATCTCGACCGCTATTTCAAGAACGACAGCCCGCAATTCGAGCCGCCGGCCGCCGGCATGAGCCGTGCGCGCGTGCCGGTGATGGGCACTTATCGCAAGATCGACGACTTTACGGTCGCCATCAGCACCAGGGAACCCGCATCCTACTTTCCCTATATGGCGGTCTACCTTCTGTTCACTTCGCCGGCGTCATTCGAGAGAGCCGGTCGCGATTGGGGGCGCGTCGCAACGCTGCCCGCCGCTGGCACCGGACCGTTCCGCCTGGCCAGAGTACTACCGCGGGAAATCGCCGAACTCGCCCGTTTCGACGGTTACTGGGATCAAACCCACAAGGCGAAGGTCGACGTGATCCGCCTGCTGCCGATCCCGGAAGCCAACAGCCGCCTCGCGGCACTGCGCTCCGGACAGGTCGACTGGATCGAGGTGCCGCCGCCGGACGGCATTTCATCGCTCAAGGCCGCAGGATTCACCGTCGTCACCAATTCCTATCCGCATGACTGGCCCTGGATGTACAACATCGGCGCCACCAATTCACCCTTCAAGGACGTTCGGGTACGGCAGGCGCTGAACTACTGCATCGATCGCTCCGGCCTCGTGACGTTGCTGAACGGCACCGCGGAGCCGTCGGTCGGATGGCTGAAGCCAAAGGATGCGGGCTTTGGCAATCCGGTCAATCGCTACGGCTTCGATCCCGCAAGGGGGAAAGCACTGCTCGCGGAGGCCGGCTACACGGCGCAGAAGCCTCTGTCGTTCAAGGTGATGATCTCGACCTCCGGCTCCGGCCAGATGCTGCCGCTGCCGATGAACGAGTACCTGCAGGACAACCTCAAGCAGACGTGCGGCGTCAATGTCGAGTTCGATGCGGTGGAATGGCAGGTTTTGCTCAATGCCGTGCGTGCGACGCCCGACAGCCCGACGCTGCATGGCGCAGCCGCCCTCAATGTGTCGTCGCCGTCGTCCGACGTCGGCATCATGGCGCGCTACTTCTCATCGGCCAACTTCTCGCCCAACGGATTCAACTTCGAGCAATGGAAGGATGACAAATTCGACGCGGCCCTGGCGAAGCTCGCGGAATCGACCGATCCGGCGACCATCGAGGCGTCATACCGCGCCGCGCATGAGCGACTGGTTGATAACCCGCCCTGGCTCTACATCGTCCATGACCTCAACCCGCGTGCCATGAACAAGACCGTCGAAGGGTTCGTATCGGCGCAGTCGTGGTTTCTCGACATGACTTTGGTGAGCCTGCGCTGACGAGCATTGCGGTTAGTCGTTAACGTAGAACAGCAGGACTTCCGAGCCGCCCTGGGGCAGCATGTTGGGCCAGGACATATACAGGCTGTCCTGGGTGCGCGTCTTGAGGTGAAGGCTGGTACTGCCTGCGCCGGCTCCGACATGGATGCGCGCCAACGCGGTGTAGCGGTCCGGATCGAGCTGCTGGAATACGTCGATCGCCCCTGCACCGGGCGCATAAATGCGCTTTCGCGCCGAATCAAACCATATATCGTCAACACCGAGGATGCAGGGAAGCGCGGCAACGATCCGGCCGGACTGCGTATCCACCACGGTCAACCGTCCGGGCTGGAGCGAGGCCGCAAACAATCGATGATTGACTTCGTCCAATGCCAGCGCATGAACATTGGTGAGGTCCGGAATTTTCCACTTCGTCACCGCGCCGGTCTTCTGGTCGATAACCCCGATGGATTCCTGGTCCGGCAGGTTCACGAATATCCGCGGCCCGTCCCTTTCCAATTGAAACGATTCCGGATGGCTACCGACCTTGAATTCCTGCAGACGTTCCATTGCGGCCGGATCGACGATCGCCAGCGCGCCGCGCGAACCGGCGCCATAGCCCACATAAAGGTGCTTCGACACCGGATCGTAGCGCATGTTGTCGGTATCAGCATTGGTGCCGAAATCCAGCGTTTTGACGAGGACATAGGACTCCGCATCATAGAAGCGCAGCTTTCCCGATTGGCTCGACACCGCGATGCGGTCGACGCCCGGCACGTAGACAGAAGCCTGCGGATGTTCCAGGCCGGTGATCGCGTGTACCCGCTTCCACGAGTTCACGATCTCGACGGTGTCGTTGCCGAGCGCCGAGACAATCAGGATCCCGCGCTTGCTGTCCCATCCGTAGTGGTCGATGCGTCCGTAGACGCCCGGCAACGGGATACGGGTGCGCAACGACAGAGCAGGCGGCTTACCGGTGTCTGGCGAGTCCACCGACGGGTTGGTGGGTTGCGCGGACGCCGGGCCGATCAGCAATGCCGTCATGCAGATGAACAGTAACCCGACAGGATTTCCAATCGCGTTCATTCCGATCTCCACAAATCGTCGCGCTTCATGCTCTATTGGGGCGACAAAATCAGTCCAAGCCCGGACACGAGCAACAGTGCAAGCACGACCCGGCGAAACCACGCTTCGTTCATTCGCCCGTAAAGCCTCAGCCCGAGATATCAGTTGGCTTGCGTCACCTCATTTTTGATCTCCGTTACGATCGTCAGATGGTTGACGGGTGGTGGACGGCGGCTCCACCACCATGCGATCGCGATCAATAGTGGAAGAGCGCCGAAGAACCAGAGCAGCATCGCGTCCGCGTTGGCGACGAGCGGGTAACCCGCGTAATCATCGCCGGGAACAGGTGGCGGCAGCGCCATGCCGGCGAGGCCGTAAAGCAAAGGCAGGATTTCGCGATGGCTGGTCGACCGGCTTGTGGCCGCCCGGCCGGCGTAGACGTATTCCACTTCCCCGTAGGCATCATCGCCGGCTTTGCCAATGACGCTCTGCTGTGCTCCGGCGAGGCGGATCGTGAGGTCGGAGAGAGAGCGTTCCAGCTTGGACAGAACGTTGCGCCGCAAGTCGACATAGCGCGGGTCCTCCGGCGCGAGACGGACCGTGATGACGAGCGGCGCTGCCAGATGCGGCAGCGCGCGCTCATCTGCGAGAGGAAATGAGTTGCGGCGATCCTCCGTGACGTCGATCGACCATCGCGCCTGCGCCACCACGGCAAGGATCGCGGCTGTCGCCGCCACGCAGCAAAGCGACCACAGCAATTTGCGCCGCAACGAAACTCCGGGCGGCAGCCATATGCCGGCAAGCGCCGCAAAACCCGCAACGACGGTTACCATACCGATCATCAGACCTGCAGACAGGAGCCCCTGCTCGAAAGGACGCAGCGTTTGCGTCAGCGACAGCCGCGACAGCCAATCGAGAAATCCAGGTCGGCCCGCTGCGGTGAAATCCAGCACCCAGGAGCCGATCGTGAAGGTCAGCGTGATGATCGCGGCGGTCGCCGCGCCCTCCGCAATGGAAGCCGCAAAAATCGCTATTGTGCCGACCAGCAGGCCGTAGAGCGCATGTCCGAATATGAGATTGAGGGTTTCGGGTGCGTGCAAATGGCCGCCCAACATCATCCAGATCGAGACACTGCTGACCACCGGCACGAACGCAAGGCTCCATGCGGCCATGACGGCGAGGAGCTTGGTGGCGATGAGAGTCGGGATAGCGTAGGGAAGTTGAATCAGCAGCCTCAACGCGCCCGACTCCTTTTCGCGGCCAAGCACCCGGATGGCCACGAACGGGAATAGCAGCGTAACCGCAACGTAGAACGACCCGAACGTCGGAACCAGAATGCCGTCGAGGGGCGACAGGCCGGTCGCCAGGACCGGAGATTGCTGCACGGCCGCGCTCGCCTCGCTGTACAGCGAAACGGCTTGAAAAAAGCTGTAACCGGCGAGCGGGCACAGGATCAGGATCATGATCCATAACGCACGACCGCTCACGACCTCCCGCAACTCCTTGACGAGGAGCGGAAGGAACGGGGCGGGCGATATCACAGTGGTTTCAGGCGAGCGCAAGGAAGATCTCCTCCAATCCGCCCGTTGGGCGCCCCGCCTGCACGGAAAGTTCTTCAAGCGTTCCGGCTCCGCGTACGCGGCCGTCGGTCAGCAGGACGAAACGGTCGCAGACATGCTCGGCATCCGATAGCTGGTGGATCGAGAGAACGAGCGTGCGGGCGGGCACCAGCAGCTGGCGCAGCACGCCCATCATCTGGCGGGTCTGCTTCAAATCGAAGCCGTCGAATGGCTCGTCCATCAGCAGTAACGGATGCGGCGCAATGAGCGCCAGCGCCCACATCATGCGGCGTGCATATCCTTTCGACAGCGCAACAACTCGCTTCCCGAGCACAGGCGTCAATCCGACGGCCGCAACCACTGCGGCGATTTCGGAGCGAGAGCGACGATAGACCCCGGCGAAAAATTCCAGGACCCGAACCACATATTGGTCGGACCATGGCCGCACTCCGTCGGGGAGATAGAACATATGTTGCCGCCGTTCGCCTTGCGACAGCGGCCGGCCGCCCCAAAAGACCTCGCCCGAGTCGATCGGGACGAGGCCCGCCACGGCCTCGAGCAATGTGGTCTTGCCGGCGCCGTTCGGTCCGATCAAGCCGAGCGTTTCCCCCGCATTCACCGCAAAGGATACGTCGGCAAGCGCGTGCTGATCGCCATATCGCTTGTTCAGCGCTGCGACCCGCATACGAGCCCTTGCGGGTTCCGCCACGGGAATACGCGCCGTGGGCACCAAGTTCATCCTCTCACCTGATTGCAAAGCCGCCAAGGGTGCCCCACGACCGGTGCTTCGGATTTATTTGTAGTCGTCGCACCAATCCGGTTGGTCGGCGTAGTAAAACAGGCATTCCTGCTTCGTGATGGTCCGGCCCTTTCCGATGATGCGCGCCTGAAGATACGTGACCACGGTGTCAATCTCATCCGGCGTGAGGGTGCGCGGCGCCGGGTAGAGGTCGCTCGGAGGCGGCCCCAGCGCTTGCCCGTTGCACGCCCGGACCTTGTAGGCGCCTTCATCGAAGGCGGGCATTCCGGTGGCGGGGCGTCCGCAACTGATCGTCTGCTTGAGTGCGGCGGCATCAAGCCTTGCGGTCCGCAGATTGGCGCCGGTCGGTGCTTCGTCGCGTTGCTTTTCGCCATCCGCGAAAGCGCCGTGGCAATCGGCGCATCCGCTGTTTCGCCACATCATCAGGCCGGCCTTGACCCGATCTTCGTTCTGCGCGAGCGCGGCCGTTGCCTGCACCAGAAGGCCGACCGCGAGGGCCGGAGCAAGACGACGCAGGTAAAAAACGGCAGTCCGATGTGCACCAGTTCTCGAGCCTAAATTCTCCGCCATATCTGTCTCCGATTGGATTGGCTGGCCTGCAGGGTTCCGGTGTTGCGGCCTGGACATCTTCCACGACCTCCGAGCCTCCAATGTCATGATAGAACTCCGACGCCGAAGAGAACAATTCCTGCCACGCAGGACCCCGCGAGCGTCGGCATCATCCCGAATTTGAAGCGGAAAATTGCCAGGATGGCGGCGGCGGTGAGCGTTAGCGCCCAGATGTCGGCACTCGCCGGTACCGGTGCGTCGAACGACAGGCCGTAGCCGCGAACCGGCATCGTGTCGCGAAATATCGTGTGGATCGCGAACCAGACCGCGAGGTTGAGGATCACCCCGCAGACCGCGGCGGTGATCGCCGACAGCGCGCCGGCGATCGCCTTGTTGCCGCGAAGGGTCTCGACGAATGGTGCGCCGAGGAAGATCCACAGGAAGCACGGCGTGAACGTCACCCAAGTGGCCAACAATCCGCCCAGTGTGCCGGCCAGCATGGGCGAGAGCGCGCCGGGATCGCGATACGCCGCCATGAAACCCACGAATTGCAGCACCATGATCAATGGGCCGGGCGTGGTTTCCGCCATGCCGAGGCCGTCCAGCATTTCGCCGGGCTTGAGCCAGCCGTAGTTTTCGACCGCCTGCTGGGCCACATAAGCGAGCACCGCGTAGGCGCCGCCGAACGTCACCATCGCCATTTTGCTGAAGAAAATCGCGATCTGGCTGAAGACGTCGGCGGTTCCCAACGTCGACACGATCGTGATCACCGGCACGAGCCACAGCACCAGCCAAACGCCGGAAACCCGCAAGGCGCGCCCGACCGTCGGGCGCGCATGTTCAGGGAGGACTTCGCCGAGCAGACTGTCGGTTGCCCCATCCGCCACATTGCTGCCGGCGTGTCCGGAACCGCCCTGGAACCAAGCGGCGCCGCTGGCGGTACCGACATAGCCGATCAATGCCGCGCCGAACACGATGACGGGAAACGGAACATCGAAAAAGAAGATGCCGACAAACGCCGCCGCTGCGAGCGAAACCAGAACGTTGTTGTTGAGGGCACGCTTGCCGATCCGGAAGACCGCCTCCAGGACGATGGCAAGCACCGCGGCCTTGAGGCCGAAGAACAGCGCAGCCACGAGCGGGACGTTGCCGAAGGCCGCGTAGACATAGCTCAGGGCCATGATGGCGATGATGCCGGGCAGCACGAACAACCCCCCCGCCATCACGCCACCAAGCGTGCGGTGCATCAGCCAGCCGATATAGGTGGCGAGTTGTTGGGCCTCGGGACCCGGCAGCAGCATGCAGTAATTGAGCGCATGCAGGAACCGGGCTTCCGAAACCCACCGCTTTTCTTCCACGATGATGTGATGCATGACGGCGATCTGACCGGCCGGCCCGCCGAAACTCAGCGCGGCCACCTTCAGCCACACGCGGAACGCCTCTTGGATCGAGGGAAATTCGCGCGGCGCCAGGGTCGCGGCCGGCGCCGCCGCCAATGCTTCGGACAATTTCAGGCTCCCGGTTTCTTCGAATGCCAAGTATGGGTTTCTTCCGTGGCATCCCGGCACCACCGATAGAACGCGTCGTAGAGCGTCATCCCGGCTTCGAGTTGCGCGAGATCTTCCGCGTACATGCGTGACAGACCGAGCGAGGCGGCGAGCAGCCCGGCGGCTTGCGGCGCGGCGTCCATGCGGCCGGTGTCGGCACCGCGCACGATCGCGGCAAGGTGGAGCAGCGGTTCGGTCGCAAGACCGAACTCTTCCACCATGACATCGAACGTGCAGGTTTCGCCACGATGGCTCCAGAATACGCCTTCGACATCGAAGGGCATGGCGGAGAAC
>Ga0257161_1000099_pt1 | contig 21937 bp, 31 predicted proteins | sample NR01A_FD_185954 | JGI IMG/M metagenome (GOLD analysis project Ga0257161, IMG submission 185954) | Soil microbial communities from H.J. Andrews Experimental Forest, Oregon, United States - NR-01-A | ecosystem: Environmental > Terrestrial > Soil > Temperate forest > Bulk soil | place: USA: Oregon... | reverse complement strand
TCACCACGCCTTGTTTTTTCAGCTCGGTATGGCACATGAGTTTCACCGTCTTCCCGACGCCCGATCCACGGTAATCTTTGCGTACGAACCATAGATCGTCCGCCGCAACGCGCTCGTCAAAATGCAAGTCGCGGTACCAGAATGAGCAGGCGTAGCCGATTGGTGTCAGGTGAGGACCGTGGCCAACCGTGCTTGCAACGATCCAGACAAGACGCCCTTCGGCTTCGATTTGGTAATACCGCTTGTAGTCAAGTTCGAACGGTTTGCCACGTACCTCTATGCCGTGATCGCGAAACAAAGGACCGAAACTATCTCTATTTACAACTCTCGGAAATTCTTCTTTCCGGTATGTCACTGGTTCCAAATCAGAGACGGCTTGCAGCATTTTCAGACTCCAAATACTTGGTCCAGAAACGCATGTTCAGCGTTGTGGGCTCCCATCCATTGCGTAAATTCGTTCTCGTTATCCAGATCAACGGTCGACAAATCAACCCCCGTCGCGTTCGCTAGGGGCCGCAACAGTTCGTGCCAGCTCTGATGCGAATCCAGCCACGATCGCCGCCCGATCTTCCCGCCCTCGACTGCGAGAATGGGGAACTCCGGAAGGAGCACTGGCGGGGTGCGCGCGGCCAGCTTGGCGTTGTACTGTAGATGGTTGCGGTAGTGCCCAACAAACCATTCACCGTTTCCGGCGGCGTCGCCAAATTCGAACGTGTTGAGCGCGAACTCGGTGCTCATTGATTCTCGTACACACCAGACATTGATATTTGTCCGGTCCCAAAGTTGGTGGAATCTGAATTGATGCAAGCTGCCGTTGTCGATCCGTTACTGATTCCGCACGACAAACCGCGCCCTGTCGTTGATCCGCGTCCAGCCATACCGCCACCGGAATTTGGGGTGTTAGGAAGGATGAGAGTCAGCCCGTTTGTGCAAGTTCCCAGTACGGTAATGTTTATGTCAAGTTCAACAAACGTCGTCTTTCCAAGCGTCTTCCGCTTTGCACTATTGGTGGTGATGGTGGCGGTTCCGCACGTAGGCGTCGCCGTGAACGATGTCCATGCCTGATCGGTCGGGAACTGGACTCCGTTTGCGTTGAAAGTTATCTCTCCATCTGTCGTGCCGCCAGAATTAAGGCCACGAATGCTTTGCCCGCGAGCCATTTCTACGGCAACGCCATCCCCACCGGCACCAACCGTTGGATCAAGCGAACCATCGAATACAATCAAGCCTTTCCTGAACGGAGGCCCGGCTTGCGAGCCAAGGCCAATATATGCCGCTGCGCTCGGCTTTTGCGGCGGTCCAAGACCTAGAAAAGCACCAGACGTAAAGCCCGCAGCGAAGTTAGCGTTGTTAACAACACCACCAAACGGCGTCACATCCGCGCTTGGCGTCAGCGTCATGATATCCATCTGATTCAACGTAACGCCTCCGGCAGACACACTCGCAGTGTGCGTCCCACTTCCGGCAGTTGTTGTATTAATCGCAGCCCCACCCTGAGACGCCGACACCTCAAAGGAGTTAGCCGTCAATCCAGCGGCGATAATAAAATAGTCCGTTACCAGAGAGAGCCCTGCCGGCAGCGTTCCCGTTGTCGTGAACTGCATCCTTGTTCCGACCGTTAAATTATGGTTCGTCCAGGTTATGAGAACGGGAGTCGATGGAGAATTGGTTGTGACCGTAGATGTAACGGCTCCAACCGTCTTGACTGAGGTGAATGTCCCAGACCCGACGGTCGTGGTGGTGATAGCGGCGCCGCCCGAAGTCAGTGAAATTTCAAAAGCGTTTGTAGTTAATCCACCGGCTATTATGAAATAATCAGTTCCCGGAACCAATGGAGAAGGGAGCGTCCCGGTGGATGAAAAATAGACAGTCTGTCCAACAGTAAGGTTATGATTCGTCCAGGTGACAACCGCCGGTGATGCGTTGGTTATAGTTACGGTTGAAGAATTTTGCGCATACTTAACTGCCTGTCCGTTGAACCCAGCCGCGATCGGAGCACCACCAGTCAAATCGTCATTAAGTGCAAATCCGGTAACTCCTTGCGCACCTCCGGTGTGGGAACCAATCCCATTGTAGAACGGAAAATCGCTCGTTCTAGACGCGCCAGAAATGCCGAGACTTCCCAACACGCTGATAGAGACAAGCTGAGCCTGTGAACTATCGCTCTGCTGTAGCGTCTCCAGCCAATCGAAAGTGGATTGAGGAATATCAGAACTCGATAGGGTAGCAACCCCAACTTTAACGCGATTGAATCGGTGAACTACACCCGTTGCAGCATTACCAAAAAAGGTTGGATTAAAGAACTTAGAGGCGTTGCTTAAACCTGTGCCGGTCGAAGTGTCGTTCCATGTTCCTGTGTTGATGGCTCCAACCGCTGTTAGTGACGATGTCACAACACCTGCGGCAAGCGCGGTCCCGGTCAGTGCGTTTGCGTTGCAAGAAAGCGCGCCAGCCGAAACGATGGAGCAACTTCCCGACAGCGGCACTCCGACCGCTAGGTTTCCGGAGGACCCGACAATGATGAAGTTCTGCGTCAGGCCGAGAGGAAGCGCGTTTTGCGCAACGAATGCTGTGGATGCGCAAGCGTTTGTGCTATCGCCGGCAGGCCGCGTTGGGCACGTCGTATCTTGCGCAAACGCAGCGCTCGAAATGAGACTCAGAAGCAAGCCTAAAAGAAGCCGCATTTATTCTTCCATCACCGTCAGGGGATTGCCGGAAGCCGTGATTGAGAGCGCTTGAAATCCCTGCTTCGACGCCTGCCCCTCAAGCACAATCTGACCACCGTTCGCGAACACCCGGAAGCCACCGCCAAGTGCCGATGTGGTTGGCGTCAAGGCCACGCTGCCGCCGCCCGGCGTACCCTGCAAAACCGTGAGCGGGAACACCACGATATCAACCGCGCCGGGATTGTGAAACGTGATCTTCTTGCGTCCAGGATTGATGACGATGATCGTGGTCGGCGTCGTGCTGATCGTGTTAAACGCAAGGATCAGCGAGTTTTGTAAGTTACCGGTCATGGAAATTCGCCCCATAGGTCGGCATCAACGTATTCGTCCACGATCGCGTTTATCGACATGTTCATCACGGTCCCGGTCACGGTGTTGCCGATGAATTTACCATATCCTTCTGTCGTTTGGTGCGGAAAGCGGAAGCCGCCGGTTTGAAAGTTGACGTTCTGCAAAGAGTTGTTCTGAAATTGAACGATTTGTCCGAGATTGTTGACCCAATTGACAAATGACGCGGCGGCGAACTGGTAAGCGTTCGTTCTGTTCTCGGTATCCACCGTCATCGTAAGGTTTTGCGCCGTCGCCGTCGTCACTGCGATTCCGGAGCGCTGCAACTGCTTCGCCGTGACGATGTTGCCGTTGGTGCTTAGTGAAGTGATCAATTTGATTGGAACGGACGCCGCCTTGTTTTGGAGCAACTGAGTCACGTCGTTCCCTGACGATCCGAACGTTTCGACCTGAGTCGTGGAACCCAGCGCAACCGAGCAAATCGCCAACAATGAGCCTTGAGAGACCACGAACCACTGATTTTGCTGGAACAACACAAGGATAGAGCGCGAGCCCGCAACCGGGTCAAGGTATTTGAGCAACAACACATAGCAATGGATGTTGCTCAGGTCGTTCAGCGCAGCGCTCGGTTGTAGCGAGAAATCGACAAACTGGAAAATCCCGTCAAGGTCGTCGCTGATCTTTTGGACCGTCGCGCCGAAGATACCGTAAACCCCCTGCTTGTTGGCGAACAGCACGAGGCGGTTGTAGCTCTGAATCGTCATCAGGAACGATGTTCCGATGTCCGAGGAGAGTGTCAGGATAGTGAACAGGGTGATGGACGACTGGACCGTGATCGAGCCGATTTGCTTGATGCTCTGATCGCCAAAAATATAGAGGAAGTTGTTCAGCGCTCGAACGGCGGTGATACCGTGCGATAAGTCGCGGTCGGTGATCGTTGTCGAGCCCGCCGCATTGGCGGGGTTGAGGTCGTCAAACCCTGCGGTACCGGTGAAGTTGAGGACTCGGAACTGTCCAGACGCATTAGCTGACGCCCACCACACCCGGCCGGCGAATACGTCAATGGTGTTGCCCTTTACCTGCGGCCACACAACCACGGTGGCCGTTGCTGGCGTTGTGTTAGCGCCAGTGAAGACAACCGTGATCGCCGCGCCGGCCGCGTTGCCGGTCCCTGGATTGGTCAGGGTCACCGACACCACGAACTGCGTCGCGCCCGAGCCACCCATGACGGCCGTTGCCGTCGCGCCGCCAGCATTGCCACCGGCCCCTCCGGTGAAACTCACAGCAGGGGCGGCCGAATATCCGCTACCGCCGTTCGTGACGACGATGTTGGGAGATATCCCGCCGGACCCGACGAACAGCGTGCCGTCCCATGTCGCGTAGCCGGAGGTCGGGTCCATTATCAGGATGCGAGAGCTAGAAAACACCGTCATGTCTGGCGCAGTTGAGAATGTGGCAAATCCAGCAACATTACTTATAGCACCATTTGCGGTATTTATCGCAACACATTGACCTGCGGTAAAAAACATTATTACATAATCAATTCCTCCTATATTAGCTGGAAACTCTCTCGTCACTACGTTTGGAAACACTCCGACACTTGCAATAGAAGTTGCCGCGCCCGGAACCGTCTGCAAGTCGTTCGGTGCGATCGGCTGCAAGTTCTCCATCCAGGCGACTTGCTTCGCCGGGAGGTTCTGCCGAGCAACCTTCGTGTTCATCTTTTCGAACTGGTCGAAAATGACGAATTGAGATGGGCCGACTTGGGAGGAAAGTTGCGGGGCCACGACTCACCCGCCAATGGTTCGAGCAACGCGCCGCTGGAATGTTGTGTGGTACGGGTTGGGGATACGAATCCCGCCAGAGGTCGTGATGATGCGCGGAACCATCGCCTCGTACTTCTGTTCGAGCGCGCTAGCTTGCTGGAAATTCTGATGCTTATAGAGCAACAGTGACGCGGCTTTCCACTGTACCGCCCTATCCCACGGCGGGATTATCTGCGTGTCCGCGTCCGACTGAGCAACCAGCGGCGCCGGCATGAAGATGCAATCCCACTCGGACAGGTAAAGTTGGTCCGGCGGGGTTTGAATGTACACCTGTTGCCCCTGCTGATGGTGCGTCCAGATAGACGGCGGGCCAACCTGTGAGAGGTTGGACCACATACGCGCATAAGCTTGGAACAGCATGAAATCCAGATAGCTGAGAGTGCGCCGCTGTTGATTCCAGATGAACGAAATCGGCATGATCGCAAGCGGATTCCCGATCGAGGTCGAGAGCGGATTCGACTGGAACAGCGGAATCGCCGTTGCCACAGCCCCGGAACCAACCCCGCCGATCGTGATCGTCGGGACTCCTGTGTACGCCTGTCCCCACCGCGTCAGCGTAATGCTGGAGAGCGAGCCGCCGACGAGGTTGCCAATCCCGGCTGCCGTCACACCGCCCGTCGGCGCCGCTGAGAACGTCACGGGGACAGTTGCGCCGCCCCCGTAGTTAGAGCCGCCTGCCGTGACGTTGGCGCCCACCACGGCCCCGTTGAGGCCGTAAATCTCGACATTCGGCAACAATTGTACGCCAGTGACGTTTTGACGCACGCACCACATATCCCGCGCGGCGTCCAGGCGCGCGTCATTGATCCGGGACACCACGCGCGCGACTGACCAGCAACTCGCCGTCGCGTCGTGGATGATCTCTTGAACGTCGGCAACGTAGTCGGAAAGCAACATTTGTCCGCCCATCGGCAGACTTTACGATGACAAACAACAGCCTGTTATGCAAGCAAGAGCGAGTGGGGAGGGCCTATCGATCGTTCACGGCCCAATGAAAGGCACCGTCCGCGTACCCCTCCCCGTGCTCTGCGCTCTCATGGATTCTCAGGTTACCGTGATCCTAGCCTAACGCCCTCCCGATCGCCAGCCCCGCCCCGCCCGCGCTTCACCGGGGCCTTGTTGCGCCGCCGCCGTCCCCCCTTTGTCGTCGCATCGGTCGTGGTCGTCGCAACAGGCCGGTCGGATTCCTCATCCCCCAGGTCGACCGGAATCGGATCGTTCGGATTTCTCTTCACCAAGTCGTAGTAGACCGGTGTAATCGTTATCTTTTCCGCCAAGGTCTGGTAGCGAGGGACCTTGTCCCCAGGCCCTTCCGGCTTCAAATATTCCTTACCCGACCACCCGAACCGCGCGGCCATTTTCAGCGCGCGAACCGGAAGCTCGGCAGGCCAGCCGAATAGGTGCTCACAGATGGCCGGCGTGCAATCCACTGGCACGCCAGGCGCAAATGTCACCGGTACCCCGTCAAACATATCTGTGATCGTGAATTCGTTATTGTTCACGACTTCAAGCATCGTCACAGCAGCGACCGCCTGATCGGCTTGCGGATCGGTCAAAGGCCGGTCTCCTTCGGCCGTCGCGGCGTGGTGCCGTCAGGGCGAGGCGGCGGAGGCGCTGGAGGGTTAGGCGATGGCCCGCCCATAAGTTCATTGACATGAACCGGAGTCGGCTTGGTGGCCAGCGGCTCGTCATCCTCGGGGTGATCCTTGACCCAGTCCGACCACCGCGCATGGGCCTCTGCATAGATGCGATGTTCGGCCGCTGGAGCTAGCGGGCCGTGTCCCGGCTTTTCGTGCAGCTCATCTCGGAACGCCGCACGCTCGCCCGGCTCCATTTTCGCAAAGTCGAGCGCGTACAGCTCTTGGCTCGTCATGTCCCGAATCAGAGGACGATTGAGTTCCTTGACGATCTCTTTTCCGAAGACTGGCATCATCATACACCTCTCAGCAAAATGAGATCAAAAGGTACCCCCTGTAGACCACCGACGCTCCCCGTTTGCTGCAATTCATCGGCAACCGATATGATTGCTTCGAAAGCGCCGCCCGGACCAGTCCAAGCCGGAGGGGATGTCTGGAAACACCAAATTACGATATCACCAACCTTAAGGCCAGGTACACTAATGGCGCCGGCACCGCTCCGCGCAACGACGGATATGCGAAGCACCCCAAATTCAGTATCAATTCCCATCACTGCACCATCGGCTGAATGACTGAGGTGTCGGTTTTTCCTCCGAAACCTGTATTCGTGGCGGTGATAGCAGTCGTACCTGCACCGCTGATGAAAACAACACCTCCCTGCAAGCCGAAACCAGGGTCTTCCACGGTCATATTGCCGGCCGTACTTGTGATCAGGCCCCGCGCCGGGCGCGGGAAAAACGTGTTGTTGTTGTTCGTGTTGGCGATCAAACCAAGTGACGTGATGCCGACATCATTGACAACCGCAGCGGTGCCGCCAGTCCCCGTAAGGGTGGCGCCGGTCGCGCAAAACGACATGATCGCTGTCGCCGCCGCCGCACCCAGCGACGTGCCCGCGAACGAGATGGCAGGCACCGTGTTCCCGGCATAGCCGTTGCCGAAATACGTCATCACGATCGCGGTGAGCGTGCCGGAACCGGTGAGCGCGACGCCAGTGAGCAATGCGCCGGTCGTGCCGGTCTGAATGTTCCCCTGGAACGGAGAACCAGTCCACACGTTCGCCGGATTGATCAGGCCGGGAGCCGGCACTGTCTGCGCCACGTCGCCGGGGAAGCGAATCGCCCCCTGATAGAACATCGGCTCCGGGATGATGTAGAACTGCGGAATCGAAGTATAGCCGGCGCCGGGATTGAGCTGAGTGACGCCCGTAATGACGCCGGCCGCAGAGATGGTAGACGTGAACGTGGCCTGCACGCCGCCGGGAGGTGGCGGGTCGCAGCAAATAACGGGCGGGACAAGGAAACCCGAGCCACCCTGTGTCACGGTAGGCGCCGGCACGGTGCCGCCGACGACAACGTACCCTTGCGCCGTCGCAGTGACACCGCCGGCCGCCGGGGCTGCAAACGAAACTGTCGACCCGGTCTGATTCGGACCGATTCCGTTGACGCCGCCGGAACCTGCGTTGGTGATGTTACCGCCGACAACAACGCCGGATAGATTCACAAGCCGGTAATTTGCGCCGTCCGCCGAAATCTGTTCCCAAGTGTTGGGGCCGGCATAGTTTCTCCAGATAGCGTCGGTCGGGTCCCACCATTCAATGACGGTCTGAGAACCTGTCGTGACCATATATTCGCCCGGAGGTGGATACCATATACCTCCAGATGCCAATGTGAGTATTTGTGGCCCTTGCGTGTTTTGTGGGGAGCCGGAAGGAAGCGGGAAAAAACCCCTCATCTGTGCCATGTCATAACCTCAAATCGGCAAGAATTGAAGGCCGGCAAACTTGCCGTGAGTCTTTGGCTTTACGTTGACCAATTCCATCAACGATAGTATGGCGCTGATCCAACCGAACTGATTGTTTGGAAGCGTGCTCTCGAACCCAGAGAACGAAAACGCCGCCCTCTCATGCAGGAACAGGTTCAGGTAACTCGTATTGAGCAGATAAATCGTTCCCTCCGGGCAGTAAACGTCGGCATAAAACGGAATGCCCGCAATGTCGAGAGATTGGAACGATGAATGTCCGACAAAGTTGCCGCTGTCGAGCTTGTCGCTCGGATTGATCGTGTAGCGCTCTTGCGGGGTAAAATCCTCCGCAAGCAATGCCCACGTACCGGCCCCCATGATGCCTATTGTTGGCATCTCACCCGTGGTCTTGGTGACCTGAGCGATATACTGAATCATCAGGTTCCGGGTTGGAATGACGTTGCCGGTGTTGTTGACGAATGTCGATTTCCAAAACGTGTTTGTCAGGCGAGGAATGCCGCCGTAAGAGTTTAGGAAAGTACCATCATCTACTGCTCCAGGCAGACCAACAAGCTGTTGCGTGTTGGCGATGTTGTTGAACAGGGCGGTCGCGAAAGCATCGATGCTGACGTTGGTAGCGTCGTTAAACCTCGCGTCGATCAGAGGAACAACGCTGTAATCGACCTGTACCAACCCCTCGAATCCTAGAAACGGGATAGGGGTCACAAAAGCCTTCAAATTGAATTCAGCATTTTGTATCCCCGGCGTAGCACCGGGTTGCTGGAATGTGCCGCTGTAGTCCGTCCACTGCCCCGACACCATCGGCGCGCCTTGCACCGGAGCGGTGATCGCGGAGAGGCCACCGCTCGCAACCTGTGCAGCGGACAACAGCGCGCAAATCAGCGGCGCGGCCTTCCAGATTTGCACGTACACGCGGGGCATGATGGCGCGACGAACGACGGCGCCAAGTTCTGCGGCTATCGGCCCTTGGGCCGGGATTATGCCAGTGCCAAATTGGGGAATCGTAGCCTCCTATCGCGCGTGAAACGCGCCCGGCAACCGGTTGCGCTTGAATTCTGTGATGACCTGGATTGCCGCGTTGCGTGATGCGCCGGCCGGGTTTTTCCGGAAGTCCTCGAACGACAGCATCTTGCCGTCCTTACCTGGAACGGTCGGGAATTCCCAGGTCGCCCCGCCGTGCTCGATTTCCGGAGGCGGCTTCAAGTTCGGATCGTCTTGCGGATTGCGCTGCGCGTAAATGTCGGCGGCAGCTTCCCAGTCGTTGACGCCGTAATGCGTCATCAGTTTTTGGACTTCGCCGACCTGAGTTTCGCTGAAACCGCGCTTCTTGATGACTTCGTTTTTCTGATGCTCGCGACTGCGTTGCGCATACTGCATACGCTCGGCAAGGCGATCGTTCTCGAATTTTTGGGTAAATTCGGTGAACTTTTTTTCCAAAAACACGTCTCCGAACGCTTTTGCAGCGGCCGGGTCAACTTCTTTTACCAAGTCGGCAAACTGTGCGCGTGTTTTTTGGTTATGAGATAGGTTGAGCGCCAGTTTCGACAGCCGGTCCATGTCTTGGGGGGAGAGGTCTACCAGCGGCGTTGTCATTTTACCGGCCTCCCCGAAACAGCAAGCCCCTTTCCGAAGTCAAACCGCTTGCCGATTTCCTCATAGTCTTTGTGCCGGTGTTCCTTGCCGTGCGAATGAACGCAGGCGTAGTGCTCGGCCCCTTTGGGATTGACGAAGTGAATCTTTTCCGCGCGGTTGCGGTAGATTCTTTCGTCGGTCGTGGGCGACGGCTCGGCAATGGGGCGGTCGGTCATCGGCGTTTGTCCAACTCGTCTTTGTCGGCACATTCTCGCGCAACATCAATCCACGCCCTGCCCGTTTTCTGATCGATGGCCATGTGATTGTCAGGCCCAGCAGGGCGGCATCCTGGAATGGTACCGCGTTCGCGAGTGATGACGCGATTCATTAGATCGGATTCCTGCCAACCTCGGGATGCTTGGGAATCGTCATCTTGTTCTTATCGAACTGAGATTTCGACGCCGACGAAAACCCGCCGTACTGCATATACATCGGAGGATTACGGAATTGGCCGTCTTCCATCTTGCGGCGATCCAGGTCCGCAGTGTCCACACCCTTCGGCTTCAAAAAATCTCCGGCCATGATCGACTCCTACTTAAATAGTAGCGCTCTGACGGCGCAATCCTTGGCTTCAAGCAACTTGCGAAGCCCCGTCGTTCGCTCTGGATTGCGCGGCAACGTTTTAACAATCCAGTCCGCCATGTCGCCAAACGGTCTGCTGATCGCCTGCAAGTTGGCTGGCAAATGAGCGTACGCAAAGAACTGAATCAGCGGCTCTACAGGTTGCACGTCGGCCATATTTTTTCCTACATTTCCGGTGCGATCGGTGGAGGCCCGCCCGCCGGCATTCCTCCAGGTGACGGTGGCCCGCCAAGCCCGCCTAAGCCGGCGCCAGGCGTCGTCGGTGGTACCGGCAAAGGTTTAGGCTCCGGTTCCTTCTTGGCCGCCGTGTACACGCCGTTAAGCGCGCTGATGGCCCGGCTGATCGCGTTCCACTCGCCGCCGTCCTTGGGGAAGCCGGCGCCGATCTCCAAAAGCTGATCGATCACCTTGGAAATGCGCTGCTTGCCCTGCGCCTGCATCCCCGCGCCCGTGCCGGGCGAGACCATGGGCGACGCGCCGGGGCCAGAGGGGCCTCCGATCGGGGACCTCATCATTCCGGGAGGGCCAGCACCGCCGGGAGGTGCACCGGGAGGGGCTGCGCCGGGCATTAGCGCCATAGGTCACTACCATTGTGTCGGAGCTGGTTTTCAGCTTTAATCCAGCAGTCTTTGTTATGCATAACTGCATAGCAGAGTGGATTGAAACGTATGCCTCAATTGGGGTTAGGTCAAGTGCTGCAACGCAACTGTTTACAACCATTTGGGGAAGGGAAGTTTTCGCGCCTACAAACTGGGCGGTCGAACTCTTGTCGATACCCAAAGCCTGCTCGATTTTTTTGGAGAACCTGCCGGATGCGAAAATATCGTTTGGCAGGCCACGAAAACAGCGGTGAAAAAAGAGCGGCGCCACTTGGACGCCGCCCCGCCGGTTTCCCGGCTCTCCGTTGGCCTATCGAGCGGCCCTGGTGGATTAACGCCGGCCGCGCCGCTTGTGCCGCCGGCCGCGCCGGCCGTGCGCTGCGTTCTCGCGCCGATCGATCTCTGCCTTGATGTTCATATCTCGCGCTCCTTACTTCTCTTGCTGCCCTGCTCCAGGGCGGGGGTTGAGCGCTCCAAGGCTACTGGAATCGCCGATGTTCGTCAAAGGTTCTTTATATGCAACTTATGCTCCAAGTGAGCATATGGATGTTCAACGGTACCGTTTCGTGCCACCGTGAGGGATGGTACTATGTACTCTTAGTAAGAGAGCTTATTTCTTCTTCCCGCCATGCTGACCGCCGGCAAGCATTTTAGCTGCTGCCTCCGGATGTTGCTGCATAATTTTTTTCTTTTGACGCTCTCTTTTTCTTAATGAATGCAATAGTGTATCCCTGGACGGAGGATTGGTCATTCTTATCAAATCTTCATCTCCGATCGTGCCGAATTTTCGGTACACAAAGGCCAGTTCACGCGCCTCATCACCGAACAACGGGCTGTGAGAGTGGCCGTCAACCCGCATTTTCACGCTACCTACATCGCACGGGAGGAAAGTGGTGCTCTTGCCGTCGTCATCCGCCGCCGTGCGCAGTTTGTCGTCATCGTTAACCATCTTGAGCTTAAGAGACACGTCGCCAATCTTATTCAGCGGCTTTTCGATCCTTAGGGCCGCCTTTTTGATGCGACCGGAACCGCTCTTTTTGAGGTCCGCAGCGTGCTGATGCGAACGTACACCCTTCTCGCTCTTGCCGGAGGTAACGTCGGTCAACCCGCTAGCCTCTAGGAACATCGCCTTGAACTTATCGTATTCATGGAACACATCAGCCGGCATGTCTGGCTTTAGTTCCTTGACTTGCGCCTGTGGCAACTGCTCCATGATCCAAGTGCCAGCTCCGCCCAAGGCAGCAAGCTTATCCTCTGCCCCGCCCATAAAACCCGACGCCACTTTGGCCGGATCGGCTTGACGATCAAGGATATCCTCAATCTGGTCTAGCCGAGTTAATAGCTTTTCCTGCAATGGTATCAACGTATCTATGTGCGCCTTGCCCCAAAAGTAATTGTATTTACTGTAGGGTTGAATCTTAGAGAATGCATGCTCTCCTGGAAAAAAAGGATTGCTGTCTGATGTTTTTTTGGTAACCTTTTCCAGGCGACCGAAAAAGTCGATGACGTTTTTCGTGGCCTGCTTGTAAGCCGCTATCGTACGCACACTATCGCCAACTAAGATGTTCGGCTCTATTAGGTGAAATACCCGGTAGTCCAAGTAAGTGTCGTCCCAAGCCCAAAGTTCGTTGAACCTCACTAGTGGTACCGAAGTCTTTGGTTGATACGTCGCTTCCGGCGTGTAATCTGGATTGACCTGACCGAACAACGTCCCTGAAAGGCTAGAGCCCGTCATTCCAGATACAATCATCCGTTGCAGCATTTCCGGAAACGGAGACACCGAGTCCGAATGCGTAACCTTGATTTGCGCGATCTTGTCGCGATGACCAGATAGCATCAACTTTCCGGCGGCTTTCTGGTAGTCGAGGAAATACGTGTGAACGAAACATTCTTGCGAGTCGAGGTCGGTTATTCTCTCGTTATATACGCCGAAATTGTGCGGAGGCACCAAGTCTAAAAACAATTCACCACGGTCTCTATTCCAGCCAACCTTTGGAATTATAGTATCGTAAACTATTGACCACGGGACACCATCCATGAACGTGTCAGACATATCAGACGACTGGAAATCTTCGTTAAAATCGTCCTGCAAGGCGATGGATTTTGCCACCTCCAAGTCTTCATCGGATTCGGAACTGATGTGGAAAAAAGCATGGTCAGGAGCGTAAAGGAACGAAGAAACTAAATCTATATGGCTTTCCAGCTCATTGATCGGAGCCCGCCCGCCTCCGCTTGTTCCGAACAGGTAGTTCTGCTCACGCCAATTGTAGAGTTGTTCGCGATCTTCCCGCGTCGAAAGGCAGCGCTCGACGAGGTGCGTCACACGCTTCTCAAGTTCGTCCTCATCGGTGGGGAAAATCATCGTACATCCTTACAGGAGTCGCCATGATTTTAAACTCGTTGATGCTTCCTTCGGAATTTCGTTCGAACCGGCAAACTATGCGAGAAACTGCTCGACGCAGAGCCCTCCAAGTGACGCGATCCACATAAATCGCGGCCGGATATCTCCCACCAAGCTCGCTGTAACGCCATTTCAAACACCTGACAGCCTGAGACATAAGGCCATCAAACGTTCGTGCGCTCAGCGTGAACCTATCCGCTGCGGTCATTTGCAAGCCCGTCCTCTTCGGTCGTGAACATCATTTTTTGTACCTGCAAGAGCAAACACCTTGATTGTGAGCGTTCCAAGAAGTTGCCGCGCATGACTCATAAAATGAGGCGGCCTCCATCCCGAAGTCGCGTACTCCATACGGTAGGTACGTTATACCTTCACCGCGATTAGACATTTCTCTACCGGCTTCCGCCTTTAGCCATTTTCTGTGAGCCTCCGGACAAGATTCATACATTATTTTATCGGCCTATCCGGACGGTGCCGCGCCTCAACGATAGCGTTTGCGCTCGGACCCGGTATCGAAGCCGAGGAATCGCGAGCCACGCCGATCGCCACCTTACCACGAAGGTTAACCTGCGAGGAACTAGGGACACAAATCGGCCCGTGAGCGCTCACGGGCGCGCTAAATCCGGGGGCAAAGTGTACCGTGCCAAGCTCCGCAGAGGGCGCAGGAACGTCCAGGCGCGGCGCAGCTCGGTTGAGGCGAGACGGCGAGGGAGAGTTGAGGTTCATGCCGCCGTGCTGATCGGATATGCTGCGGAGGCGCGCGTCCATACGTGGCGCCACAGCCATGATGTGACCACCGGCCGGAACCCAATCGACGCGCACGCAGCCGCACTCAGGGCACGGCGGATTCGATTTCTCGAAGCTGTGGAATACGAACCCGCAAGCTCCATTAAGGCAACGCCAGTCACGACTCACGAGAGACATACTTAGCCCTCCAGCGCTGAGTTTTCATCACGCTTGCCGCCTCCCGCTCGTTGGTCTGTCGGCGCACGTGCAACGCATAATCTCCGCGCTGCACATGGTCTTTACCGATGCGACCAACGCCGTAAAGCGTCATGCCGGCGTACCGCATTGCCGTCTCGAAATCCACTTCTTGCCACACGGACAAGGCTTTCGGCCGCTGCGTCCAAGGTGACCATAGCGCTACGCTACAGTGCCAGAGTGGTGCACCGCCGAAAAATGCGGCTCATTCGAGGCCGATATTCATCGTCAGAAGCAGCGTTACCAATCGGTCTTGAGCGCGCCAGCCAAAGCCGGGGCGAGCCGTTTCTTCCGCCTCGTAGCATGGATCACGTAAAGCCTTCTTTTGTTGTGGAGTCATGTCGCTATGCTCATTTTCTTGAGATAATTACTGACCAACCTATCAATCGGCTGATCGCCGCCGCGTGCATCTATCTCCATCGCCTTCGCTCGCGTCATTCTTAGCCCGGTCAACATCGGTTGCAACCACTTTCGCCAGCATTCATGAGCCATGGCCGCAGTCACCGCACGATCGTCGTTGCCTCCGCCATCGGCTGAGATTGACCCTTCGTTGTTCACCAAGCGACGCATTTCCTCTATCAACGGCAGCGAGCGAATGTGCATCCTACCAAGCTCCACGGCATCCTTGAAGCGCGCCATAAGCATACGCTTGATATCGTCCGTGGTGACGATGTGGTAGGCGAGGTCGCCGGACATAGTGTCTATGCGCTGGTAGTAGAAATCGCGCATGTTCTTGAGGCAGTTCCGTAGCTCGAAGTTGTCGCTAGTCGGTGACATCTGGTTGAGGCGGTCTCTGACGTGCTGCAACTCTGAGAAGACCGCTTTGCCGGGGCCGTTCAATTCGAGGATAACGCGAGAATCCTTTTGACCATAGAATCCAGCCAAATGCGCGAGCGCCCACGCGGTTTGATAGGTGGAGAACTCGTTCGTGCAATATTCGGCAACTTGAACCATACACTCAGCGAAGGCCCTCCAAACCTGAATGCAATTATTGTCGGCTTGATCCGACGATCCGTAGGCTGGGTCACAAGCCACGACATAGAAACCGAACTTTGACGAATGTTCCCAAACACGTAACTCTGCTCTAAGGTCGGTAACGTTGTAGACATCGGTATCTTCCCATCGGCGAGTAAACTTGTATTTATAAGTCTGGAAACGCTCGCGGTGCGCGTCTCTGGTTATCTGCGTGAGCACTGGTGCAGTAAAATACTTTGAACCGGTTGATTGAAAGGCGTCCTCTTCCGTAAACGGAAACTCCTGATCCATTATTGTTTGGTCGTTGGCGAACTCGTCTTCAAGCTTCCATCGGTACCACGCTATTTGCTGGAGACTGATTTCGAATCCATACTGAGACCGAACAGCTCTAACTCTCTCTCGCTCCAGCGGGCTGAGGCGGTTGTTAGGAGCAAACGCCTGAAAGCGGGGGTCTTCCACATGGAAAGCGTTTCTCTCGTCTCGCCACCATCCCGAGAAGATGAATCTGACTGTTTTTGATTTCTTGGCATCTTGGCACCTGTCGTAGAAGTGGTTGAAAGCGTTGGCCGTGCTTTCCTCGATTTGTAGACGGTGCGGATAGATCGAGGAAAGAGACGATCGGAATGCCTTTAGATCATCAGGGTTAGCGTAAAACGCAACTTCAGTGCCGTGAGTATAGTTAGACGCGCCCGATCTACCTAGCCCGCCCCCGCTGTTCTCTGCGACGCCTCCGATCAGGTACGCGAAGCTTGAGCCGTTGCTAAAAAGCAAAAGGTCGCGATTGTGCTTGACTATGTTAGGTCTAAACTTCCTACGCTTGCCGTTAACTTTGATTGACGGCGGCATTGACTCCAGCATCATCTCAATCAAAGCGCGCCACTTACCTAGCGCCTTTTCTTCGTGCAATATGAACGTTCCAAGCAAACCAGGGTATTCCAGCGCATAGAAAAAGTCGATCGCCATAAATAGTGTAGTCGAGCCCTGTTGACGTCCTTTAAGTATTATGAAAGTGGTAATACCTTCGTCCAAACCTCTGCAAATCTCGTCTAATATGTATTTCTGAGACCCAAGCAGATTGAAGGGAACTCGACCATAGTCTTTCGACATGATCCTTATATAAGAGAGATACTTTTTGAACTTAGCAAGCGGAAACGGCGCAACCTTGGTTGCTTGCGGGGCGAAACTCAGTGCTGATTTAGCCATGCCGTGTACGCCGCATCCTTGGCCGCCGATCTCACGCGATATGGGATGAGCCGCCCCATTGTGTCCAGGTCCTGGAATGCCTGCCATAGTCTCAGGCAGTTGTCATCGCAGGTAAAGGCGGCGGTTCGTGCAACCTCTATGTTTTCCGGTTCTCTTGGTGCCGGCGAGTTGGCAGCCACGGCTGGAATCGAACCAACAACCTTCGCCTTCAAAGGGCGCTGCTCTACCTGTTGAGCTACGTGGCCGCGTCTCGCGCCAATCATCCAACACTTGCGACCATCGACGTTGCGCCATGTAGACCATGCGGCGGCACCGTGAGCAGCCCTCACCTGTGCGGCAGACGATAGGCATTCAGCCATAGCGCAGCGGCTAAAACAAACAACTATGATGAAGCCGATTGCCGCGAGCGTCCAAAGCCAGCGGCGCGCGGCCGTTCCAAGTAATACACGCAATATCGTTCTCCGTCGTTGAAGTATCTATTGACCCGATAACCGGTGCCATCAAGAAGTTCGTTCAGTTGGCACACGTAAACGTGTATCGTTTTCCTTGACGCATCCGGCTTGACAGCGCGGAATCTCTCTAGCACCAAGCACGAGTCAAGTCCGGAGGCTCCGCTTGCTATGGTGTCGAAGACAAGGGCCTGTAGCGGAGTCAGCCTCATCCCTAGACGTATCTCCGGGAGAGGTTGCCCGCACTCTTTGCATTTGCGCCGTATCATCCCAAGACCGCGAAGATAATATGACGCCAGAGGCGCGCTTTCATTTGCTGGGAAAACGGCAAATCATCAAACGGAACCATGTTCGGGTGAGGCTCAGACCTGGTACCATCGGCATACATGAGAGCGCGCCAAGCGTCGTGCTGTGCAGCAACGCTTGAGGTTGGGTGCTCGATCAGCCACTGCACCGATTCAACCATGGCAACCTTCTGTCCAGGTGAAAGAGCGCTCCAATCAGGCTTTGGTTGCTCGCCGATGATGCGCTCCCACGCGATGTGGGTTTGCCAACCAATCTCTGCAATCACATCGATCTGCCGTAATCGCTTGTGATCGTCGGACGGCTGTATGATGATGTCTGGTCCTTCAAGATTACTCACAGCTCCACCTTCGCCATTTTTTCGAGGTCAGGGCGGATCGTCTTGAACGGCATAGGCGCGGTTCCCTCAGCTCCAGCCTGCCGCCGGCTGATCATTTCCAGCAGCATTGCTTCCTCATTGAGAACGCGCGCCCGGCGGTCAATCTGGCGCTTGTGGCGCCTCATCAGTTTGTCGTATGGCGAAGCGTCAAGGCCAGCCATCTGCCTGAGAATACGATTTGCACGCATGTCATTTGCCCTCTTAGTGACGTTATGGTACACATTAAGGTGATAATGTCAACGAGGTGGAGCAATGCCGATTGGTAATCATAATCTAACCAGCGGACCGATGAGCGATGAAGCAAAAAAATCAGCTCCAGGCATGGCATATTTTGCCGATACTGGACCATTCGGTAAAACGTGCGGCGATTGCATCAATCGTGGTTATAGACGATTACGTTCTCCTAAGTTTGATGCAAAATTAAACGAGTGGGTTGAGAAATTGTATAATTACAATGGGTGTGCCAAGTTCAAAGAGCTAACCGGAAACAACGGTCCGGTGATCGATTCTTTGTTGCATTCCTGCAAATATTTCGAGGATAAAGCAAGTGAGCAATCAGCACATCAGCAGGGGCCGTCACAGGCGCGCGATAGACCGGCGTCATCCGCCAATCGAAATAAGAGGTTTCGCGTATAAAGAAAAGACAGGTAACGGCGGCAGGGTTTGGGTAATCACTATGCCGCTGCTTAATATTAGAGGTTACAGGTACATCAACGAAACCATACGGTTAGTCCTCTGACATTTCGATGCCGTCAGCGCGGCGTCCGTCACCTAGACACTTCACAGGTTCCGTAAGAGGATCGAACGGCGGGTATAACTCAGTTGCCGCCTCAACTGCTATGTCAAACGAGCGACGGTCATCAAATGACGGAGACACGGTCTTTATGCCAACGAGGGCGAGAGAAAAACCATACAGGAACGCCTCGAACTCAGCGCGCGTTCCGTCGTCAGGCGGTGGCTTTGGTAGTTTTACCATCAAACAGATTTTCCTTGACTCATTTTGGCTATTGTTTCCGGATCATCTTGGCGATGCTTGCCTTTGTCTGGATCGCCTTCACCGTGTTGCTCGCGGTACCGATCCCATTCGTTTGCTAGCTGGAACACGGCATTCACGTAATCGGGGTCCAGGCCAAGAACATCTGCCTTTTTTGCGTATGATCTCAGCGCAGCGGGCGCGCATGGGTCTCTGGCGCCAAGCGTAAAGCTAGGCCAATCCGGAATGGTACCATCGCGACGAACTACAAGATATTTACCTTCCGGTGTATCAGGGTTGTCTTTCCAGAGACCGCCGGCTAGTGGCTTTTGCATCATCACACCTCGAATCTGAGTTGAGACTTGTCGCGCACCTTCGGCTTTTTGGCGTCAGCGAATGCCTTGATAACTTCGTCAAGCCGTTCACCGATCGTATCGAATATCTTGTCATGCTGCTGTTGCGTCCAGTCGTAGGTGTTGGTGTTGGCGAGGTTTTCAAGCACGGACAGCCGTTCGAGCACGCCAGAGACACGCTTTGACGCAAGTCGTGAGAAGTTAGCTCGCTTGATCGCACCCCGATCCGTCTGCCCGGCAAGGTTTGCGGCCGACTGCGCTTCCTCTGCGGCGTCTTCGTGTGGCAACTCTACACGATCTTGAGTGCCGGTCTCTATCCCGCCGCCAGCGTTACGATCCTGTTCAATAAAATCACTTTCCCCGCCGCTCTCAGTCTTCTTCCGTCCCATCCCCGTCTCCTCCTACTGTACCGGCGTGGGCTCCTGTTGTCCCGGCTCTAACGCAATCTTGTCACGTCCCACTTGAGGCCACACTGTATCCGGCGTCGCAGTGTGACTTGCCTCATTAGTTTGCCGGAAGGCAACGATTCCCCACCATCACACACCATCCCTTACGCGTCAAACGCCATTCCTCGACTCACATTCTCAAACCCTTACGCCACAGACCGCCACCCGCAACAACTCCTGTTGCCTCCCCGCCGACGTTCCATCTCCGTCCACAGAACGAACAGGGAACACAAAAAATGTTCCATAATACATGGGACTCCGCCCATCTTCCGCACCAACGACGCAACCACCGGTATACCACAACCGAGTTCCAGATGCTTCTTATTCGCAACTGGACATTTTTCCGGGATGCTCGGTTCGGCGTCGCCAGTTCCAACAATCCCGCATGACAGCCATGCCGCATAACTGCCATGCGTCGACAGGCGCAACCCTGACATGCATAAATGAATAGCGGCGCCAGGCCACTTAGGAGCTTAACCGGTAGCCCCTGACAATCAGGCCACCTACCAACCCCCTGCCAGCCAGAGCTCACCACGGGGCCGGAAACGCGCGCGTGCCACTATCCAGCGATGGGACTCACGAGATTTTTTCGGGCGCCCCCCACTCTGCTTCCACCCCGGAAAAAATTACGATCGTCATCACCGGAAATATTGTGTAATATCAGTGTCTCTGCGGTGTCCTTCCCTTGTGGAATGCGCCGCAAGATTTGCACGGTCTTACCGAGCAAGCCGGAAGATCGGACGCGATGGTTCCGGCGCCCACTCCGCCCTCCTCCCGGAAAAAATCTATGTATCCGGTCTGACGTACGTCTGGTTTTGTCGTAGGATGCGTGTGCTGCTGGCTGCTTCGCCCGTGGTATTTTCCTTCCATCCCGACTTGAGAGGGCTCGCCGTCATGAAACCCGGCGGGCTCTTTTTCGTGGTATGGTTAGGATGCCTCGTTGCCGGTGCAACGTCCACCTGCCCCGTCTAGCCCCGCGCTGGCGGCGAGGCGCTTGGATAGGTCTGACGGCCCCGCTGTCGGACCTTCGGCGGGAGGATCAGCGAGTCTATGACCTGACCTCCCGCCACCCTTTTCCCCGTTGTTCCTGTTGTGACGAATCGTGATTGACAAAAAGAGAGCCCCGGCATGTGATGCGCGGGGCTCTCTTCGTTGCTGGCCTCAACCACGAAAGCCAACCACACTCCCAACGTCGGGAGTAATGTAAGGACCACTTACATGACCACACATGCAAACACTTCGCATAAAGTCAAGCCCCGTCGCTGGAAAAAGTCCAGGCCGCGGGCGGTAGAGACGCTCGACCTGAGGGGAGACAAGCAGGCCGGCGAGATATGCGACAAGATCGTGTATCTTCGATCGCTCCGGACGCAGTGCGACGCGGCTTTGCGGTTGCTGAAAGAGCAGGCCGAGGCGAGGTTCAATGGCGCTGATAGAGTCATGACAGATCGTCACTTGGTCAAGTTGATCGAGACGCACTTCCCGGAAAGGACAATTCCTCCAAAGGATATCAGTTATTATTCTATCAAGGAGGTAAAGAACCTTGGCGACATATTTGATGTAATTAACAAATCAAATTCACCTAACTTGACGGTGGTGCCATGATCTCCGCAGGTGTCAAGCCTCCGTCTGAATTTTCCCGATTAGGCGACGCAATAAACCGCCTTCTGTCTTTGAAGCCTGCAGAGGATTCAACAGGTGCTCCAGATACGGGGAAGCCTTCGGCCACGTCTCCGCCGCCGGCAACTTCGCCTGTGCCTCGTATCGCTTCAAAATCTCCATTGCCTCAAGTTTCAGGCGATTCTCTTTCTGATCAGGAGATTCTAGCGGCCGCAACGGAGTTAGGCCGCGCAGAGCGCGAGAGACGGAAAGAGCTTCTTCGTAGGTTCGGGCCTTGTAACCGTCCATATGAACCACTTACGCATCATCGTAAATTCCAGCGGGAAACGGTGGAGAAGCCTGATTACGACAATCTTCTTCATGAGACATATAGTCGCGTCAACCAGGACCCCGATCCTGATCCTTTTTTTTTGATAAAGGCAACCGATGAAAAGGCATGCCAGCCATGCCCTGATCTTCCTGGACCATCAGGATTCGGCATGTGGCAAGGGTGGCGACGATCTGATCCACCTAGGGTCAGGTCGGGCAGCATGTTCCCGGCCAAACAGCGCATCGTTATGGACCCTCACACCGCGCTGGCGAGGTCGAGGCGGTGGGGTGGTCCGGACGGCATCCCATATGATTACAGGCACATCTTCACCGCCAAGCGGAGCGCTGTGGTAAACTACATTGCCAAGTACCAGAAACGTGACGGCAAGTGCACAGCTGCAAACGTTACGATCGCCCGCAAGGTTGGCGTAAGCATACGAACCGTTCAGAGGGCAAAAAGCGACCTTAAGCAGTTCGCCGTGGAAATACCTCGACGGGTG